>Ga0209104_1000181_pt1 | contig 9296 bp, 10 predicted proteins | sample JTO19cmmetaG_FD_184156 | JGI IMG/M metagenome (GOLD analysis project Ga0209104, IMG submission 184156) | Freshwater bacterial and archeal communities from Indian Creek, Illinois, USA to study Microbial Dark Matter (Phase II) - JTO19cm metaG... | ecosystem: Environmental > Aquatic > Freshwater >... | reverse complement strand
CATTTAGATTTCTTAATATCTTGCTTCCTTTATATGTACCAACACTAATATCAGGATTGTTAAAGTATTTTTTATAGCCTTTTTTTATAAATCCTTCACCTAATACTTTGGGACCAACAATTCCTAATGGATGATTATCATGTTTGTTATTTCTAATATTATTTACAGAAATTTCAACAGTTTTATCAACTACATCATCCCCAGCTTTAACACACATGAAAGCATTATATAAATAAGATCTGTTTGATGGATCATCTCTAACAAACACTCTATCTACATCTTTTGTTATTTCATCGTATGGCACTAATGGAATCTGTGAGAAGTCTCCATAACACCCACCATATTGTTTCAAGATTAAATATCTCCAGAAGTCAGCTTGATAAGCTGTAGGGATAAGTTTTTGGTGTAGTCTAAAGTATTCTTCTCCATAATGATGATGTATAGATATCATACAATCCTCATCAGAAAAATAAAATAACTCATAACCAGGGTTTTTCTTAAGTATATCTAAGAAAACCTGTTTGTATAGCTCAGGAAGATTCTCTAGTTTAAAGGGACCTGTTTTAAATATCCATTTAGGAATACCATCACCTTCCCACTTTCTGTCTTTTAAATCTTCAAATGTTTTAATTCTATTTGGCGGATTATATACTTGTCCTTTCTTCCACAAAACACCATATCTTTCTTGAGTGGTATAGAGTATTTCATAGTGTTTAGGATGTTTTATTTGTACAATATTAACACCTGGAGCAGATTCAATAAACTGATTAGGAACACGATGATCGTAGATTATAGTATCTTCTCCTACCACTCCTAAAGGAATATCAGCTACATTATTTAATTCTCTATACACTGTACCAAATAAATGTGGACTAGTTATAGATAGGTCAGTTTCAGTATAGATTCTATTAGTGATATTGTATATACATTTTTCTATAGTAGCCTTTAATAATGGATTATTTTTAGGGCTAATTATAAATGCACAATACAGACCTTGCATACCACTGTAATCTCCTGCTGTATCTTTGGCATACACATAAGTGTAGTGTTTAATTATATCAGAAAACAGTACAAGAGTTTGCATACTAAAATCCATATACACACCACCATATACATCTAATATAACATATCTAAATATGTCTGCTTTGAATGCTACTGGAATTATTGCATTATAAGCATCTAATAACTGATCATTATTTTGATCTTTAATAAACTGCAATCTATCTTCTTCACTGAAGTAGAATAATTCATAGTCAGGATTGTTCTCTAACTGTGTATTGTATACATCAACTATCTCAGGGTGTAGATTTTCTACTGTATCATTCCCTGTTCGAAATATCCACTTCGGGACCCCTGGTTGATCCCAAGTTCTTCCTTTTAAATCTTTGTATGTCTTAATCATTGGTTTATAATGTTATCTCAAATGCAATTACTGCGTTGGTTTTAATACTCTTAGACATATTTAGTTTAATCTGAAACTGATTGTGAAACTTAAACAGTTCTTCTATAATAGCGTTGGTATACTTAGGTAGAGAAGGGGCCAGTCTAAATGTATATGATCTAGGATGTTTGATAATTTCCATAGTGGATAACTCATCTATAGAATCAATAATGCCCTCAAGATGAGCAAAATATATCTCATCATTGTAGGGCATCACTTTAGAAAAGAACTTTTTACTAATTTGCATTAACTTAATGTTAATAAGTATTTAGTTTTAGCTGCTTCTCCAGATAATGCATCAGCTAGATTACACACATCATGAAATTTATTTACTTCACCATATGCTTTTAAGTTACTAGCAAAGTCCATTAATGATGTAACCACTGATGTAGCATCTATAGCACTTAGTGCTTCTATCTTATAGGGTGCAGGACGTTTACCTGTATAACCCATGATCTTCTCTATCACACCATCTTTAAAATCATGTACATAATCGTACAATCCTCCTAGAGCTTGATGCTCAGCATAACTCTTTGTCTGCCAATGTAATAGATGTAGTTGCTCATGGAAATATGTAAGCTTGCCAGCTATTGTTTCCAAATTTAACTCTCCTGATTTCATCATCTCGTCAGGGAATATTGATTTAAGTGCCATTTTATTTTATTTTAAGTTGATTATGGAATAACGTTATACGCATTACCAGATAATAGACAATTAGCAGACACGGTAGCCACACCTCCTAAATTACAATTTAATGTTGTAGTAGTAGTTGTAGTTGGAGGAATAGTAATTGCACTACCAGCTAATCCACAGCCACCAGATACAGATGCTACACCTGATAAATTACAAATATAAATAGCAGTGGTAGTAGTTGTAGTAGTTGGTGGTATTGTTGTCGTAGTTGTTGTGGTCGGTGCTAAAGTGGTAGTTGTTGTAGAAGTGCTACTAGACGTAGTGGTCGTTGTTGTAGGAGTTAGTGTAGTGGTAGTGCTTGTTGTTAGTGCTAGAGTTGTAGTTGATGTTGTTGTACTAGTTGTAGATGTTGTACTACTTGTTGTAGTGGTAGTAGTAGGAGTGGCAGTGGTTGTAGTGGTGGTAGTTGTAGGAACATACACTCTGTATGTAGCATTAATCTCTAACCAATACGTACCAGAATCAGCATCACTAGGAGCTTGTGATAATAATAACAAACTGCTAGGAACAACTCTACCATATGCATCTAGTCTAACAAAAGCTCTTAATGAATTAGAGGTAAGTACACTATTGCCGATAGCTTTACTTACGGGTTGCCAATTACCAACCTTTGGTCTATAGGGACTAATGATAGGACCCCCAGGAACAATACGTCCCTGGGAGTTATATCTTACATAAGCTATGTTACCGTTTCTACCTAACATGTTAGATTATTAAAAACAGTTTGATCCAGTGCTTAATACACCATTATTACATTGCCACACTATACCAATTCCTGGATTTGATACATAGCTGTAATTAACAGGTTGGGTTAATTGTGCGTCAAAATATAAAACTGTACCAGCTGGATAATTTCCATAAGGAGCTGTTGTATAAACTGTTGTAGGCACTATTCCACCATTAAAACAAGCATCTGGTGCACTAACATTAGATAATTTTACATTTACACTATTAGCCATAACTGTAGTTGTAGTTGTTGTTGTTGTAATACCTGAACAAGCTACATAGCTTTGAATAACATTTCCACTCATAGTACAAACTTGATCCTCAGCTTGGAAGTATAGTCTAACATAGTTACCTGCTGCACCTGGATCGTATGGAATAGTTAATGCTGGATTAAAAAATAATGTTGTTCCAATACCTAGAGATTGATTCAGAGGATAAAATAAATTTAAAGTAGTTCCCGATCCTTGACACGCATCATATGCGTTATAGTTAGTAACTGCAAAAATGTCATTTGAAATTGGACAAAGTGCATTACCAGTTACATTACCTGCTTCATCTATTACAGCTGTATATGTTGTAGAAGTTCCAGTTATATAGAATGCATAGTTATTACTCGATTGACTACCAGTAAATACGTTAGTTAATCCTGAATCATAATAGAATGTAGTAACACCTAATGGATTTGAAGATCCATAAACTGTTGATGACATTCCAAAAACATTTTGACAAGCACTTGATTCATTTGAATAACCACCTGATGTAATTGCATAACTAACTGAAGATGAACAAGTATAAACACTTAATACGCCACCAACTCCTACTACTAATCTAGGATACGTCATACCTACATTAATTACTCTTCCTTGTAGAACAGGAGTAGTTAATTGTGCATCTTGGAATATAGCAATTCCTGGTTGTACTACAGTAGATGATGAATAGAATAACAAGTTACCAAATGTTGTAGAATTACATGATTCAACTTCACTTGTCCAGTAAGGCTGAATAAATGCTGTAGGAGTTCCACCACCCCCACCTGTTGTGGTAGTTGTTGTTGTAGATTCACTATTGCAACACAAATTTGCATTAATCTGTTTCCAGTTACCTACTTTAGGCTTGTTCACTTGAAAAATAGGACCTCCTGATATAACTCTACCAGTACCATCGTATCTAACCCAAGCTTTTAATTTACTTTGATTTGCCATGTTTTTATATTTTATATAGAGCACACCTTTTACGATGTGCTCTATTTATTATTTATTAGAATGATTTAGTAATTAGTTAGTTTGGTTTATTAACAAGTACCTGCACTTCCTAGAATTAGACCTGGATTATCATTATTGCCTCCACCCCATACATCGCTTCCTGGTGTACCAAGCCCAATTACGCCAGCAGCACCTAATGCTATAGCATATTGTGTAGTTAATGCTGTATCAGTATACAATATTACAGTTGGTGCCAATGAAGCAACACTTGTATATAATGTAACTTGGGGAGCTGTGTTGTCACAAATAGTAGTTGAAGAGAAACTTAGCTGATCACTATAAAGATTCCAAGTGTAATATACAAGTGCAGTAGTTGTAGTTGTTGTTGTAGGAGGTGTTATAGTTAGTTGATAATTAGCTCCATTAGTCATACCAGATTGAAATGGAGAATCATTACTATAAATATTCCAATAAGTCCCATCATCCATTATGAAATCTATTACAGCATTTACCCATCCACCACCAGAGCCATTAGTATAAGTAATTAGATCTCCTAATTGTGGTGTTGCTAATGTTCCACCACTAAGATCAGTTTTAGGTACATAAGCAAAGTTACTATTAGTATTAGCATTAAATTGTCCTGATAATGGAGGAGTTCCACTATCATTTAGAATATAAGTGTAAATTCCTGGAGCTATTGTTGTAGTAGTTGTAGTAGTAGTAGGTTCTGGGCAAGCAACTACATCTAAAACTACTCCTTCTATATTTGAGCTAAATACAGAGTTATTAGACATTTTTTTATAATTGCTAGGGTCTCCTGTACTATATGGAATATACTGATTTATATAAAATTCGTAAACTACATCTCCAATTACTGGATAATTACCAGCTCCTATAAAATAAAAAGTTTCTGAAAATACATCAGGTGTAATGCAGCTAGTAGAACTACCTCCTGCTACATAATCATTAGTTGTAAATGCTTTATACACTAGAGTAGTAGTAGTTGATGTAGTAGTAGTGATGCCTGCACAAGGTTCACCAGTTCCTAATGGATTAGTTCTACCATTTTCAATTAAATATACAGTTCCTTGTATAGAAATTGCTCCAAATGCATATGGAATTAATGTTGTTAATGCTGCATCTGAATAAAGATATGTACCTGCAGGAAGTGGATTAGTAGAGGTACTAGTGTAAACTATTATACTATTGCCAAAGCCATTACATGCCTTCCATTGATCTGAAACTCCTGTAGCTGATATTTGACCAAACCATGCAGTAGGTGTACCACCACCGCCTTGTGTAGTAGTTGTATTAGTAGTGCCATTGCAACACAAATACTCTGGAATTTGATACCATCGTCCAACACGTGGTTTGTTTTTTCTCAGAATTAGGCTGCTTGCGACAACCCTTCCGCTACCATCGTAGCGAACAAATGCTTTTAATTTCTTCTGATTATTAGCCATGTTAATTAATAAGTTAAATTATATTTTTCTTTAAGTTCAAGAAGTCTACTTACATAAAAATGTGTACCAAGCATCTTGCTCTTCTCATTATTATATACGTATTCTAGATGCGAGTCAGTGAAAGGATCAACACCACTATGGTATTTACCTTTATAGAATGTAGGGATCTCACCCATGGTGTCTCCTACCATTCCTGCATTATGAAAGATCCCAAGTCGTTCTACTTTTGTCATTGGATCAGAAGCCCAAGAGAATTCCATTTCAGGAACTACTTGTGTTACGCCTCCAACTCTCCATAGATTCCATAGAACAGCCCACATATCTGCACACCAACTTTGAAAACCTCTGTCTTCACTTTCGAAAAACTCTCTATTAATACCCATTAAGAATACACGAATAGAAATACAATCTTCCATTACATGTTTCCAGAACTCTGCATCTATATTCTTTAATAGATATTGAGCTCCTCCTGAGTGTTGATTATATTGCTCTGCAATTTCTCTATTAACATTACAAATAGCTGTAGTCTCTTGTAGAATATCACGCTCTTTATATGCTTCTAGTTTACTAGGCATAACATCTCTCAGTTTACTATCAAAGTAACTAGCGTTGATATAGCTGTTAGTATCTGATAAGTAATGTACATCATCGTTGATATACTGATCAATGTTGAACTTGTCTGTAAATACTACATCACAATCACAATACATTAATGTTTTCTCTTTCATCTCAGGATGATCCTGGAAGTAACGCATTAATGTATATGGACGTAGAACAGAAATATAGATTCCTAATAACTTGCTAACTGTATTGTCATCATCTCTATAGAAAGCAAACTCTGCTTCTGGATATAGATCAACAATCTTTTGCCATTTGTCATTAGGTTGTCTAAAGTTTGGACAAAACACTAATACAATTGCTTTGTCTGAATGTCCAAGCTTTCTCAAGCTCTCTAGCCATAAATGCACTTGCCATGTAAAATATACATCGTCTGGTTGTGCACAGATAAATTTAAGATCCCTCATGTAGTTTAGTGTTGGTTTAATTAATTATGTTGTCACAAATCTAATTACTTAATATAATCAGGTACATGTAAGTTTAAACGAGTAATTTCTGCTTGACATTCTTCTTTTGTGTCAGCAACAAAAATCTCAGTGTTACCACCAGCTGCAGTTGTAAAATCCTGCTCTGCTAGTTCCATAACTTGACTTCCATTATGAATTAATCTCCAACAGTTGACAGAAACTGTTTTAATTCCGTTTTGATCTGCTTTAATATATGACATATTTATTTTATTTTATTTATTTAAAAAATTAACTGTTAACTGAAACAGACCATCCACGATTAAGTAATACAGTTCTTGCACTTAAACCTGTTGCAGAAGGTGCTGCACATCCACCTGTTAAGGCGATATTACCATCAATAGATGCAGTAGTACCGTTTGTACCATCTAAACTAGCAAATGCTGTTAATAATCCATCTACAGAAGCTTCATTAAGTGCACAGCCCTCAAAGGTTATGTACATATTATTAGGGGCAAATTTCAATGTACCAGCAGTACCTACAGAAACACTCACTAAGTTAGGAAAACCACTGTAAAATGAGCCAATGTAACTTGTTGCAATTGTTACTGTATTTGGAAAATTAACAGTTGTTAAATTAGCGGATTGATTAAATTGATAATTCTCTACTCTTGTTATAGATGGTAAACTTACAGCAACTAAATTTCCATCAGATATATTAAAGGAAGCTACACTAAGTACTGGAAAGTTAGTGCTATTCATACTAGTAACACCTGAATTACTTTGCAAATTAACACTACAATTAATTAATGCAGGGAAATTTAAAGACAATGGTATCGATGAATTATTATTCGAAAGATTTAAGTTACCAATAGAAATTAAATTTGGAAAATCTAAACTTTCTAAAGCTGAATTACTAGTAATAGTTAATGAGACCGCAGAAGTTAACAATGGGGCACTGACATCTTTAACAGACGATGAACTACTTATAGTAAACTGGTTTGTTACAATAAGTGTAGGAAAATCTATAGTAGTTGCTGTGAATGGACCATTATATTGTCCATATAAACTAATAGTAGGAGTTAATAGTATTGGAAAATCTGCGTCTCCTCCAGTATAAGTGCTAGGAATAATAGCTTTAATTTCATATGGAATTTGAACGTTACCTATACTACCATCAGCATTGATTTCTAATGAACCAAGTCCACTAGCAAGATTAGCAACATCTTGAACTGTTGTTTTTACTGTGGAACCACTTTGATCAATTGCTAGAACTTCTGTACCTGTTAATGCTGATGCTGGTGCTAAGCCAGTAATTGTTACGTTTGCCATTTTATTTTTTTAATTTATAATGTTATTATTGAATCACCTGAAATAGTGACTAGATTATCACCACTTAGTGTAGTTAAAAAGTCATTAAGAGAACTAGTTGTTGTAGTGGTAGTAGTTGTATGACTACCTCTATTATACATGACGCGTGTTAGATTTTCTAATTGCTTAGATATCTGCCATAGCAAGTTGCTTTTTGTACTCCAACCTATTTGTCTAGAAGGGATTGCCATGTTATTTTTATTTTAATATTGTTATCCTACTTGATTTACTGTTACAATTAATCCAGGAATAGCAGGAATATTTCCTGTAGCTACAGCTGATGTCATTACTATTGCATTATCCGCATTACTATTTATTTCCCATTTAAGTTGGAAATATTCATTAGCAGTTGTTGTTTTAACAAAAAAGTTCCATGCTGGTACAACATATACAGAGTTGGAAGGAAATCCTATTTGTGAAGCACTAATAGGTATAGATGTACCATTTTGTGCTAACCAAATATGAATATGTGTTGCAGTGTTACCAGAATTTTTTACCATCTGAGCACTGAATGCTATGCTATATACACCAGGATTAGCTATAGTAATTCTATCACCTGAAACAATTGAAACACCATTATTCGAAGGATCTGAATTATTAAGACCCATTGTAAGAACACTTCCAGCAACTCCTGTTTGATTTGTAGTATCATAGAATGATCCATACTTACCAAACCCACCAGCAGCACCTGTATCTCCTTTAGGACCAGTCTCTCCCTGAATACCTTGTACACCCTGAACACCTTGAGTTCCTTGCTCTCCTTGAATTCCCTGAATTCCCTGATCACCTTGAGGTCCTTTTATATCACCAGCATCAAACCATGCTGTTCCATTCCAAGTCATTAAAGAACCATCAGATAAAAGTATCCAAGCATCTCCTATATTAGCTCCAGGTTGAGAACCTGCACCAGCTTGAAACGCAGCTAAATCAGCATAAGATCCAAGAAGAGTTATAGAATTACCTGCACTTCCTTGAGCTCCTGTCTCACCTTGTATACCTTGCACACCTTGCGTTCCTTGGATTCCTTGAGGACCTTGAACACCTTGTGGACCAACGATTCCTCCACCACTATTATATGTAACGCTTGTCAAACTCTCTAATTGTTTAGAGATTTGCCACAACAGATTTTCTTCTGTTCCCCAGCCTATTTGTCTAGATGGTATAGCCATGTTATTAAGCTTTTTTAAATTCTGAATAATAATTAGGATTACCTGTTAAAACAGTTAATCGTTGTTCTAATTCTTCTTCTGTGTCAAATTGTTCTAAATCAGGTTGTCCTGTTTCTACACCTTCTCCAACTTGTAAATGAAAAATATGAAATACATCAACTGAATTATGACACAGTACCCATGTTTCTTTTGATGCGTTTTGTAATTCT
>Ga0209104_1000180_pt1 | contig 9315 bp, 20 predicted proteins | sample JTO19cmmetaG_FD_184156 | JGI IMG/M metagenome (GOLD analysis project Ga0209104, IMG submission 184156) | Freshwater bacterial and archeal communities from Indian Creek, Illinois, USA to study Microbial Dark Matter (Phase II) - JTO19cm metaG... | ecosystem: Environmental > Aquatic > Freshwater >... | reverse complement strand
TTAATACATCCTCAGGGATTAGATAACGGAGGAGAAGAATATGAACTAGAGGTTAGATGGTTCTTTGCTAGAGTACCAAGGGAGATACGAGCTTTGTATCCACAAATTATAGAAGCATTTAAACAAACATTATGAAAACACACAGCTGGGAAGATGAAAGACTCTTTACAATACAGAAAGAGATGCAACAATTATTTGATAATGGAACTATAAAATCAGTTGTATCACTTAATTTAGTGCATACACATAATGAATTATATAGTGCAATATTAATACACAAATAATATGTTGAGTCTTAAAGCTTTAAAAAATCAGGAGAGGCTGAAACGCATGTTAAGTGATGACATGAAGAATAAGCCTGTGAAGATAGTGCCTTGCAATGAGAACTCACAAGTGTATAGTTGGCAAAGAACTAATAAGAAATCTATGCAGGTTCCTAAAAAGGAATTTCAAAGACAATTAAAAACATTCAATATAAAAACATTCAGATGATAAAAGGAACAGCAAAGACAGAAGCTCAATACAGAGCAGTGGTTATGGATTCATCCAGTAGCCTAAAAGATTTCTCTACAGATAGAAAGAAATATTACAAGAAATATTTCCTTGGAGAGAAGATAGAAGACAAAGATAGCTCAGCAGCTAATATGGGACGCATAGTCGAAACCCTACTTATGGAACCACATCTATTTGATGAGAAGTTCTATATGTCATCTTGTGTTTCTACACCTACAGGACTTATGTTAGATTTTGTTGAAGCGTTATATCGTGTAACAAGAGATGCTACAGATGAAGAAGGTAAGATTACTAGAGACTTTGCAGATATATCTTTAGAAGCTTACAATATATCAGGATTCAAGATTAAGTATGAAGCTGTTATTGGTAAGTTTATAGGAAGTGAAGCTGAGATATATTACAATGAAATCAGAAGAGTGAGAACACTTAATCTAACTGTGGTTAACACTACAGAGATATCAGTGGCAGAGAAGATTGTAGAAAGACTTAAGACTAATAGCACTACAGGACCAATTGTAAACATGGTTAATAGTTCTAGATACGAAGTGATTGATCAGATGCAAGTAGAAGGATATACAATTGATGGACATAAGTTCAAGAGTATGTTGGATAAAGTGGTGATTGATCATGATAAGAAGACTATCCAGCCATATGATCTTAAGTGCACATGGAGTGTTGAGAACTTCTATGAAGAGTATTACTTGTACAGAAGAGCGTACATCCAAGCGTACTTATATTTTCATGCAATGATACATCTTGTAAGAGATGAAGACAGTCCTTATTATGGGTATAATGTAGAATATCTGAAGTTTATTGTATGTGATAGCACAAACTACTATCAACCTCTTATATACACTCTTGATTTATTTGATATGAATGATGCATATGAAGGATTTGTACACAAGGGTAGAACTTATCCTGGTGTAGGAGATTTGATAGCTGCATTGAGTTGGTGTATTGAAACAGGTACATGGGATATAAGCCACAAAAATTATTTATCTAACGGAGTAGTTAATATTAAAGGAGCATAATGATAAAGAAGACAATAACTAGCATATTTATAGTTCCAACATTGAAGTTTCCAAAAGATTCTTTGAAGAGTAATGGATTTATAAATGGCTATATTAAAGATGATAGAAGAGATGCACAGTATGAAAATGCTGTGTACATTCTATTTAAACCTGATGATCTGGATAAGTTTAGAGAGTTTCTTGATAGTGAGTATGAACGAACAAAGAATGTCATAGAAGATTATGATTATGAAGATGGATTTGTTGTAGTGGTATATGAACTTAATAAGAAATACAAGAAAGATTATGAACTTGTTAAGCAGGGTAAATATTCTCAGACATCAAAAGCATTTCAAAATGAATTTCCAAGATCTGTTAAGATTATAAAATCAGGACTTAGTAAAGATGAGATAAGTCTGCAAACCAGAATATTTAGAAAGAGTGAAGATCTTATAGAATTCTGGGAAGAGAAGCTTGGTGTTACATTTGAAGATGATTATGAAGTGTGGGATGGATTCGATGAATCAAAAGAAATTTTAGAACTTGATAAAATAAAAGAATTATGTCTAACAGAGAAATCTTAGAATTGATAATAGAAGAGTTTGGAGTGGAGAAAGCCACTCAGTTTTGTGAAATAGCTGCAACAATGTATGATATAAAATACAATGCAGTTAAACAGTTAGAACCACTAAGTGAGTATGATTTTGAAAGAGTGTGGTGGTTAGATACATATATAGAACTTAATAAAGAATTAGAAATAGAATAATATGAAAGGATTAGAATTATTAGAAAAACATGCACTATCTGCTGAAATTGTTAGAGCTTGGTTTATGGAGAGAATGATTGAATCATTTAAAGATGAAAATGTACCTGATGAATTTAAAGATTTCATGCGTGAGCAAGGAATAGATAATGATAAGTTAGGAACTATGATTGATGTTAATCCTAGAATGTTATTAGATGTGTTTGATGCTAATGATATAATAATAGAAACTTCATTATATCCTAATGGAGAATTCACAATTAAAATTGGTAATCAAGCAACAACTAACTCTTGGAAGACAAGAAAGGAAGCAGAGATATTTGCTATAGATGCTGCATTTGAAATCTTAGAGAACAAATTATCTCCAAAAGAAGAAGAAATAAATTAGGAATAATCAGGGAGATGAATTATATTTGTCTCCCTAAAATTAAAAAACCATGAGAACAAAAGAAGAATTTAATGAGAAGTACAAAGCATATTTAGATGGTGAATCTGGAATGCTTATAGAACTTCCATCTGTATTAGCATATGTTGACCAAATATTTAATGACCTTACGTGGATCCCTGGATTTCTATATAATGAAATCACTACAAGACATGGGTTAGCTAAAGTGCATACAAATCTACAAGAGGTGATGCCATTTGCTGGAAGAATATTAGAACAAGAACTTGAAGAAAAAATCAATTTTATTCTGAAGGTGGAATACGAGATAGAACATAGATTATCAAGTTTAAACCTAGATAGAAATGGAAACAGTATTTAACAAGTATAAGAAAATGCTAATAGTGCACCCAAAGTATCAAGGATATGTTTGTGGATATACAGATGCTCATATCATTCTAGCTGTGGAAACTAAAAGTGATAACTTCTTTAGAAAGATACAGAATCCAATCATCTTAGAAGAATATAAAGATGCTAAGTATAGATATGTGTTAGAAGATGAGAGAGAACTTATAAAACAATTTGGTAATGAAGGGAAAAAAAACTAATGCTGATCTTTTAACTATTCAAATGATGTCAGATAAAACAGGTTTATCAAAGAAATCATTACATTGTGCAGTGAGAAGATTAGCAATTCCTAGAAGAAGAACAGCTGGTATAAATGGTTACACATTTACTACTGATCAATTTAAAAAAATATGTTCTGATGATTATATTTTTGAAAAGATGTATAACTATAAATTGAGAGATTATAGTATGCCACCTGTAATAATAACCTATCACATATATGAATCTAAAATGAATAAGTAATGGCTGACAAGAAAGAATTTATAGAAGGGAGAGATTATTATCTAGAAGATGGTAGAGTATATTTTACTAAAGAATATCTAGAGAAGAGAGGTCCTTGCTGTGGTAATGCTTGTAGACATTGTCCTTATGATAAACGTGAAAAAGGAAATACATCACTTAGAACGAGTGAATAAAGAGTTCTGTTCTGTTTTTTAATTGTGGAGAAGGCCCTGAAGAAATTCGGGGCTTTTTTGTCCTTAAGTGGTATGTAAGGATTTCTTACACACTAGTCAAGTAAATGATGGAAAAAACCTGACATTTTACTTGCAAAAAAGCAGAAAAATCATTAACTTTAAACAATTAAAAATCAATAAAAATGGCAGTAAAAAAAGTAGTAAAAGAAGCTGAGAGCAAATGTCTAGCAGCAATGGAAAGTTTAAACAAGAAGTATGGTGTTGGTTCAATTCTAGCACTAGACTCTAAAGCAGGAGGAGATTATGATGTAATCAGTACAGGTAGTATTGGTTTTGATCATATCACACTCGGTGTAGGAGGATTTGTAAAAGGTAAGCTGTATGAGCTTATGGGATGGGAAGGTACAGGTAAATCTACAATCTGTGGGCATGCTGCTGCAGAGTGTCAGAAAGCTGGAGGTACTGTATTGTATATCGATGGTGAGCACGCTGTTGATAAGAACTATTTCAAGAAATTAGGAGTGGATACAACTAAGATGTTGATTGCTCAACCATCATGTGGTGAGGAGGGTTTCAACATTGCTATGGAAATGATTAACACTGGAGAGATTGATCTTGTTATCATCGATTCAGATAGCTCATTGATCCCTAAGAAGATGCTTGATGGTGATGTAGGTGATTCTACTATCGGTAGAAAAGCTTTATTAAACAGTAATGCATATCCAAAACTAAAGGGTGCTCTATCACAACATAATGTATGTGTTATTGTTATCTCTCAGTATCGTGAGAAGATTGGTGTTATGTTTGGTAACCCTACAACAACTCAGGGAGGTCATGCTCTTAAGTTCTACAGTGATGTAAGAATAGAGGTGAGCAGAACTCTTGCTAAAGATGGTGATGTAAACTATGGTAACATTACTAAGCTAAAAGCTATCAAGAATAAGATGTCTCCTCCATATAGAAAATCAGAGTTTGAAATTGTGTATGGTAAGGGTATAGATATTCTTGATGAGATGATGAGTCTTCTTAATGAGTTTGAACTAGGACGTAAGTATGGTAAAACAATGACTGTTGATGGAGTTAAGTATGACTTAGAAGAATTCAAGCAGCTTGTTGTAGACAATCCAGAATTCTATGATGAACTAAGAGAGAAGATTATAGCTAAGATTAACGAAGCTGATCTTCCTATAGAGGAAATAGAAGTGGAGGAAGATGAAGAATTAGTTGCTCCTACACCACCAACTGACTTATTTGATTTGTAATATGGAAGATAAAATAGTTGAAGCGGTAAGAGCTGATCTATTGCAGAGATCTCAAGTGGGTATTAAGAAATATAATACTACACTTGAGAGAACTGATTTAGATCTTAAAGATTGGTTACAGCATTCATACGAAGAATGTTTAGACATGTGTAATTACTTAAAGAGAAGTATAATTGAACTAGAGAACAATGAGAGAGTACAAAAATAGATATGGTGATCTATTCACCTTTACAGAAGATGAGAATCATGATATACTATGGGAAGGTAACTTTGAATTCTGTAGAATAGGTATGCCTAATGATTATACTAGAGCATATGAAGCATATTTAAAAGATAATGAGGGTAAGCAGTCGCTTATGACATTAACTCAATTTAAAAGTGCTGTTCATAATTACGATGATGAAACTCTTAAATATGACTATCCTGAATATATTATGATGGTTGATTGTCTAAGAGATGAAATAGAGATGATTGATCCTAGTGGTGGGCCCTATCTATCTAGAGGTATGTCTTTAGATAGTATTGTATTTAAAAAGTTTATAATCAAAGACTTTGAAAAGATTGGTACTGGATATAAAATAATAACTGAAAAAAATAATATGAAAAGTTACGGTGAATTAGAAGCTCTTGTTATAGCATGGGCAACACAAAAGGGTATCATAGAGAATGGTACAGCAATAGCTCAAGCTAGTAAAACAATTGAGGAAGTGAATGAACTTGTTCAAGCTATCACTGTTGATGATAGAGAAGAGATAATTGATGCTCTGGGTGATATACTTGTCACAATCATTATACAAGCTGAGATGCAAGGATTGAAGCTTACAGACTGTTTAGAGAGTGCATACAATGTAATCTCTAAGCGTACAGGTAAGATGGTTAATGGTCAATTTGTGAAAGATGCAAAGTAATCTAACACTAAATGATATATGTAAGAAATGTGGGGGGTACAAGTTTGCTCCCTACAATTCTAATCTATCAGCTACAGTGAGATTGTGTCATTGTACAGAGATTAAAAAAGAACCATTGCTGTTTCCTAAAGCAATATTACCAGATCCAAAGGTAACTAAACTTAATACAGAGGATGATGAAATGTAAAACCTGTGGAAAGAATTCTGATAGCGACTATTGCTTTCAGCATAAACCCAGAAAACAACTACAACAACGTGGATTAAAACCATCACTAACTACAAAAAAGAAGGTTAGTGATGGAAAATCCCATCAAATGAGAGAAATGTTTCTGGATATATGGAAGAAGAGAGCACACAAATCAGAGGTGAGTGGTGTATATTTAGGGAACGAAGCTATGTCTACATACTTCCATCATATTTTACCAAAAGAAAAATACCCAGAAGCTTGTTTAGATGAAGAAAATATTATACTTTTGACACTTGAGGAGCATTCTAACGTAGAAAACGACATGTATAGATATGAGGAGGTTAACAATAGACGTAACCAATTAAACCTTAAATATGAAAGAACCTAACAGGGAACGTAAGAGTGACATTAAATATGCTGTTACCCTTAACGAAGAACAGAAGCTCGCTAAACAGTTAATAATAGATAACCAAATAGTTATTGTTACTGGTAGAGCTGGAAGTGGTAAGTCCTTAGTATGTGCTCAAGCAGCTTTAGATTTCTTAATGAAGAAGCAATGCAACCACATCTATGTTACAAGAGCTACGATCGAAGTGGGAAGTTCATTAGGATTCTTACCTGGTGATTTAGAAGACAAGTTTAATCCATACCTTGAGGCCTTTCAAGAAAACTTAGAGAAATGCTATGATAAAGTTAAGATTCAGGAGCTGGTTAAGGCAAAAAAAGTGGTCGCTTATCCTGTGCAGTTTATACGTGGTAAAACTATTGATGATATTCTGGTGGTGGAAGAAGCACAAAACTTGTCAAAAGGGGAAATGCTCGCCATACTAACTAGACTTGGTAAAACTGGAAAGATTATTATCAACGGTGATAATGAACAGAAAGATATCAAGGAATCATACACTGGTCTATCATATGCTATAGATATTTCAAAAAAAATAGAAGGCATAGAGTGGATCAAACTTAAAGCTAATCACAGAAGTGATCTTGTAGGTAAAATATTAGATAACGAATATAATTAAAATAATGAGTGTAGAAGTATTAAAATTTAGTGCATCATGGTGTGGTCCATGTAAAGTGTTAGCTCAAACATTAAAAGATGTTGAAGGCATTACAGCTATTGATATCGATAAAGATATGGAAACAGCTAGAAAGTATGGAATCAGAAGTGTTCCTACTATGGTGTTCCTGAAAGATGGAAAAGAAGTACATAGACAATCTGGTAATATGCCATTGAGTATGTATGAGAACATTCTAAATGATATAAAATTCTCAAAAGAAATTTAACAATTAAAACAACAAATATGAAAAACCAATTTTTTTACACAGCTACTATTAACAATAAGGAGTATATAGCTTCTTTAAATGTTAACAAGGTGATTAGAACCTTAGAGAATGATGCAGCAGGGCTTATTATCATTCTAGATGATTTCAATGAAAGAGTTACACAACAGCCAGACATTGATATCAAGACTAACAAGATGAAGGGATTCAAGAGTGTTAGAGAAACAGTTCAGTCAGAGATTGAATTGAATGCAGAAGATGCAGAAAGATTTATTAAACTATTTGAAATTAAATAAAACCATGGCTAAATTATTAGGAAATCGCATCTACTTAGAGATGCCAAAGAAAGAAGAAAGTAAACTTATTGTAGATGAGAATACAAAAGAAGCTTTAGAGAAAGAAATGTTGAAGAAGATGAACAAACTTAGAGTTCACAGTGTTGGTACAGCTAACATGGAAGTTGCTGTAGGTGATTATGTTCTTGTAGATCCAGCAGCTTTATCAAAAGCTCCATTAATCCCTTTATCAGATGAAGAGCAAGTGTTACTTGTATCTCCATTTGATATTATTCAAATCTGGTAATATGGAATATCCTTTCATCAGTTGCAAATGCATCACTTATGGGAGAGTAGATACTCTTGAGGAAGCAATACAAAGCTTCCTCATTCAGGAGTATCCTGGTAAGAAAGAACTTATTATAGTTAATGACTACCCTCTACAGAAGTTAGTGTACGATCATCCAGAGATAAAGATTTATAACATGGATGAAACATTTCCTACTATAGGAGATAAAGAGAACTATGCTATAGAGCTATGTTCTGGAGAACTTATTGCTGTATGGGATGATGATGATGTAGCTTTGTCTAATCATCTATCTAACATTGCAAAACACTGGAAAGAAGATACAAACATTATTCATTGGGAAACAGGTGTATTTTATAATGAACCTGGTATAACAAAAATAATGGGTATTGGTAATTCAGGTATTGTATATAGCAAGAAGGTATGGGAGCAGATAGGTAAGAGTCCTATTGAGAATGCTGGTGGAGATATGACATTAGTTACTAAAATACATGCTCTAGGAAGAGAATATGTTGTTGATGTAAAAATGCCTGATTCAGAAGCTTCTTGGTTTTATATGTGGGGTGGACGTGGTTATCATCAATCTGGACAAGGTACAGATGTTGCAGGTAAACCTAACATCATACAAAGACATAGTGATCATATAGAAAACTTAAGAAGAAGAGGATTAATTCCTACAGGTGATATTCATCTTCTTCCTCATTGGAATAAAAACTATGCAAAAATGTTAAAAGATTTTGTTGGTGAAAGCAATAATAGTAAATAGAAACCTTTTAACTACACTCAAAGAGACAGTAGACTTTCTATCTAAGGAGAGTAGAATAGATGTGATTATATATGATCAACAATCTACCTATCCTCCTTTATTAGAATACTACAAAACTTGTCCTGTAGAGATTGTGTATGCTAAAACAAATGGAGGACCTCATAGTGTTTGGGGCAATGATTTAAAACATCATCTAAAAGATTATTTCATAATAGCTGATTCAGATTGTTCTTATGAAGGAGTTCCAGATGACTGGTTAGATGTAATGTTAAACATTGCAAAAGATAATGTGAAGGTTGGATTCTCTTTAGACTTAGATCTACCTGAGACACCTCTTAGACAGAATATAATAGACTGGGAAAGTAAGTTCTGGGTTGATAAGAATGAACATGGTTGGATTGCTGATATAGATACTACATTTGCACTATATCCACCTAACTCACCTTTCACTTATAGAGCAATTAGATTAGACAAGCCTTATTGTATTAAACATATTCCTTGGTATTTGAATGAAATACCAGAAGAATGGAGATATTATTTAGAACATGCTTCAAATGTATCCTCTTGGGGAAGTAAACTAAAAAAACAATTGTAATGAAAAAGCCCCTCTTAATA
>Ga0209104_1000177_pt1 | contig 9348 bp, 10 predicted proteins | sample JTO19cmmetaG_FD_184156 | JGI IMG/M metagenome (GOLD analysis project Ga0209104, IMG submission 184156) | Freshwater bacterial and archeal communities from Indian Creek, Illinois, USA to study Microbial Dark Matter (Phase II) - JTO19cm metaG... | ecosystem: Environmental > Aquatic > Freshwater >... | reverse complement strand
AGATCGCCTAGACCGCAAAAACTACCACTCGTCATTTGCCGCCTTCAGTCGAATCAACTGATTCAGGCGACTGAGCAGCTTTGCGGGTACGTCTGCTCGGCGCCCATTCAGTCGAAGCGGCGCGTCAAAGCAATCGTGAATGAAGAACTTTTCTCCGGTACGTCGGACTGGCACAACCTGCCCCCCAAGGAGTAGCCAAAGACGCTCAGCTTGCCGCCCGTTTGAAGTGTGAAGAGGACGAGTGTTCATTTTCTTTTCCCTTGGCGGATCTTTAGGGCATCCGAAAAGGCTTCACGCTCAAGCAGATCGAAGGCTTCGGCCATTTTTTGTTTATCCTTTTTGAAGGCATTGGTCCCGGGGACCTCGCTGTCTTCGAGGTAACAGGCTGCCCAATCCAGAGATTCAGGCAGGCGCACGGCGTAGATCCCGCACTTCCAGTTGTCTTTCACGCTCCATCGAACGTAAAACAAAGGGTCGTCGCGCACTGCTTCCAGCGCTTTCATCGGACTGCTCGGCATCGCCTCGAGGCCTCCTCTTTCCCGAACCTCCCGAGGAACTTCGAGGTAGTTGAGCAGCCAAGCACTTCCGCGCAGAAAGATGATCAATCGGCATAAGAACGCGTCCCTGACCAAGTTGCACTCTTGGACGACCTTGTTAAGGGCTGCGGCAGTGGCTTCCTCCACCTCTATGTTCACTGACTTCGCGCCCTGCTGCTTCAGCATCCCACTGATACGGCGCTTCGCTCGCAGCGAGAGTCGCTTGCCTGCAAGGTCTGAGGCCAGTTCCTTGGTTTCTTTCGAAATCATGTGGTTCAAGAACGGCGCTCGCGTCAAGAAGAGCGAACCAGCTTGTTTGCTAAAGCTCTCCCATAACCCCGGCGGCACCTTAAAACTGATCTTCTGCAAGCCCATCGTTCACTCCTGTGGTTACGCTACAGCGTCTGCATTGTAGTGGCAGAGTATTTCCTCTGCAACAACGAAATTCAGAGGATCACTGGAGTTTTTCGCATATGAGCTGTCACACCAGAGATCGGCCCAACCCATCACTCAAGCGGAACGCTAACGGCAGGCCACTTAGCTCGAACGTTAGGCCTCGCTCTGGCTACTTGTACTCCACCCTCTCGGGCTCTAGGGCGGCGCTACCCGGTTGTGCTGGCCTGCTGCTTTGCCACTTGGGTGCGTCTCGGGCACGCTAGGCTTGCCTTCCTGCACAGCCTCGGCCATAATCTCCGACAAGGCCGCAACCCTCTGTGCTACAGAGCCTCTTGGTCTAACCGCGCGCTTCTAGGTTGCTTCTGGGTGAAGTCCATGATGGATTCAAGCAATCGTAGACTTAACGGGGACATAGAAAACCACAGAATTTATAAATAAATCACATAAATAAAATGCTTGGCCGATTATTTCTTGCAGCATCCATATTTATTTTCCTAATCTTTACCTATTGGTATCTTAGGCTTACCTTACTTGCCGATAAAACGTTTGAGATAACCACTTTTGGCCACACCATCGAGACCGTTGATTTTTCGAGCATTCCAATGGCCGTTCTTCGATGGCTTGGCTTTCTAGAAAGGTTAGGCATTAACGTTTTCTCATTTGAGTGCTGTCGTTCTGTAACTGCTTTTGACTGCCGTTGCTGGCACAACACACCAAATATTATAGGCTTCATATTTTTTACAATTCCACCGACAATTTTATTCATCGGGGTGGTTTTTGTGTTTTACTGGATAAAAAACGGTAGGTTTCCAAAGCTTCGTTTTTGATCAGGTTTTCCGAACCGGCGCATATCAAGACAGTTGCCACCTGAATGCGGACCACCAACCCCATGGGAAAGCAGTTGGTTTGGCTGGCTATTCCTGCGCACGAAAACCCGAAATGATCGGCAGCGCTTCCGGGTCTGGCCCAAGCCACGGCACGATCTTAACGTCTTTCTCTTTGTCCTTGACCTTCTTTTTCTGCTGCATCTCGAAGAGCTTTTTCAGGCCCCCGATTTCACGCCGTAGCTGCGCACGCACGCCCGAGAACATCGGATAAAGCGCAACAGCTTTTTTCATATCCGCAGTCGCTTTTGGCCATTCTTTGCGCCTGGCCGCGTCGGTCCAATACTTGACCAGCGGCCCCAGCACATCGGGCGCAAGTTTTATCGTGTCGACTACTTTCCGGTCATGCGTCTTTTCATCTTCAACGAAGATGAAGTCCTGAATCCTGATTTTCTCTGTCCACTGCTCGCGCAAGAACGGGCAGTCTTTGTGCAGCTTGTCACGCTCGATGCGCGTGCTCATGAGCACGAGCTGGCGCTTATACGGATCGCGCAGCACCGGCAAGTCAATGCAAACAGCATTCGGCAAGCCTTGCTGTTTGCGCTGGTGGCGCTTCCAGGCGGGCAGGTTGATACCGTAGGCCTCACCCCACTTTGACGCAATAGCGTCGATCTTGTCTGCTGGCACGAGTACCGGCTGCTTCGTGACATTCACATAGCCCCGCTGCCGGTGCAGCAGCACAGACTGTAGGCCGGCAGTCAAGTGTGGATAGCTCTTCAAAAAAATTCTCCAAAAAAGCCCCTTGTTATCTGTTCATCCGGCGGCATACAGGGGTGAAGCTCACCGAAGCACACTGCGCAGCACCTGCGCCAAGCGCCACTGCTGGAGTGCTCTAAGACATTGTAAGCGCAGTGTGGTTTTTGTCAAGTGGCTGTTTTTGTGAACACACTATATGAAGGGGGTAAGCGTTCACGCTTACTCGACGACCAGCGCTTGCGCTGGACTGAATTTTTGACGCCGGGGCTTCGCAGCACCCCGGGTTCCACGTCTAGCGCTGCTCGGGTCAATGTTTTGTGGGTCGTGGGAGTCCCGGGAAACGTAGCCTACAGATATGTGACAGACACATATCTGTAGGCTGCCAACCTACTAGCCATGATTGCCAAATCACTTGCACAGATTGCGTAATGCAATCAAGCGTGTTAGCCGACACGTAGACTCATTGGCGCCCGGTGCAGTTAATAGCTGCTCGCCGGGTGCGAGGTCGAGGTGCAGGGGTAATAGTCGCAAGACCTAAACTCTGCATTTCAGATCGTAAGATCTAATTCTCAAGAGGTGCGTAAAGGTAGGAACGGAAAGACCGATCAATAGGCGATCGGACACGGGATGCAGGAGCCGCGTGAGCGAGGAACTGTATAACGTGATTGCTGACGGCATACGCAATGCTCACTATGTGAGCATCGCACGCATACTGCAAGTGCAGTAGAGCGCGCGAAGCACTGATTGGCGCAAGCTGAAAGGGCTGCGGGAAGCGAAGTCGTACAAGCACCTTTGGAATGGTGCGAAGCAACGGAAGAAAATGCGTGGTAGGGCTGAAATGCTTGCACACCTGGTATCACTATATGACATGCGAGTAAGGGACCTGCTTCACTCTCTTCGAGGCCCTGAAATCTGAAATGAAAGTGCGTCACGCACTAGCTGTCATGTAGCGGGAGCGCTATATCCGCCTAAAAACAAATCCGTATCTGAACCTGACTCTGTTGAATGAGGTCGGCGCCTTAAGCAAGCGTCGATAGCAGCGTAACGAACTGCAAAAATCTCTGAAAACGGATGCGTAACTGACCGCGTAAACAGCAGCCGCCGAAAGCGAGCTGCGATGCTGAAAAAGCGCGCGAGGCAGCGAGTGAGTCGAAAGCAAGATGTGAAAGGCTTGGCAAGCTGGATGGTAGACACGGACACGCATTTGGCAGCGTGAACGTGTCGTGCGAGTGGCATCGCACAGAACGTAGAGCATTGACGAAGAGCAGCGTTAACGAAAAAGCGGGTGGCACCGCGGGCTTCGTGCTGTTCTCGTCATATAATCGTGACAGTCACACTAAAGGAGAATGTCATGCAACATGACGAGAAAACTGCAAAAACTGCGCGCGAGCGCAAAGCTGCACAGCGCGCGCGTGATGCGCGTGCTGTGACTGAAGCGATCGGCTGCGAAGCCGATGCGGATCTGCGCGTGCTCGTCGAGCTGCTGCGCAAGAGTGCCGTCGGTGCGTCTGCGCACGAAAGGACCGCTTGGCGCGCGTGGTGCGCGATCGGTAAGCGTGAAGGATGGATCGACAGCAAGGATCGAGTGATCGAACCGAAGGGGCTTGAGCTTGAGCTTGAGCTTGATAAGTGACCGTCACGCTTTTGCGTGGCGACACAGTTGCGCGGCTCTGCTGCATGACAATCACAAACCCCGGGCGCAGCAGCGCCCGGGGTTTTTCTTTTGGGTAAAGCAAAGGCACCTGCACTAGGCACATTGTGACAGTCACTTTTGGGTGATGATAATGCCGGTTATCAGTACCCGCCGCCGGGGCTGGCGGATCTGTGCCTGGTCGTGCAGGGGCGAGGCGGGCCAGGGCTGGGCGTGTGCCTGGCGCAGCGCACCGCCGCCGCTCGCATCGAGACCCGAAGCCGCCCGATCGCCCCATCCTGACAAACAACAAGCCGTCGAGTGCCTGCCCGCCGCTGTCGCGGGGCGCGGCGCCGCCCGCGCCCGGATAGCCCGCGAGCACTGCGCTTGCAAGTCCGTTGATCTCCGGTTTATAGGCCCCGCTTGTAAAAGGGGCCGCAGAGGCGCGCTGAGGCCGTCAGGCTATCCGGGGCACCCCGCAGCTCGAGTAGGTGGCGCGAGATGCGCAAGGGATGGGAGCCCGAAGGGCCGAGACGCGCAGCGGCGCGGGGCGCAGCCCGCACAGCCCGGTCGCATAGCGCTGCCCGCAGCGCCTGCACCCGCTGCTGCTGGCGCAGGCGCTGCGGGCAGCGGGTGTATCTCTATCCAAGGTAGGCCCCGAGGGCGGCGGGGGGGGGCGGGTGTGTCTTTGGCTGTTTGGGCTGTGGAGCGCTGCTGCGCCTCGGGTTATCCACAAAAGCCTCGCGCGCGCGAGGTAGAAATAAAGATAGAAGAAGGGTAGAAGCAAAAAAACACCCAAAAAGGACAAGCGTTTCAAGGGCTTAAAAATGGGGGGCGCGACGTAACATCGACAAAGCGCGACGTAACATCGACAAAGCGCGACGTAACATCGACGCAGGCGCGACGTAACATCGACGCGGGAGCCAACTTATCCACATCGCCGCTAGAGCTTTGTCCATACAGCTTGCTCCGTGCCTCTTGTGCTTGCTTCAATGCGTCCATCAGCGATGATCCCCAGCCGCTCGAGCTCGCGCATAGCTTTTTCCAAGGCGTCTCTAAAGTCGCGCATCCGTCCTGCTGACTGCGCCCGCCCTTTGAGGTAGTCCAGGCTGAACCGCTGCACCTTGTCTGCAGACGTAGCAACCAGCCTTTGCAGGCTCTTGGCCATGTCCTGATGCAGCCCAAATTCCATCCGCTTATCCCAGTCGATCAGGGCAAACTCCCGGTTGCCGTACATGACGCGCCAGCGCGGATCTATCGTCAGCGTGTACGCCTCGGCTTCATCGTCATAGTCGAAGCCCGTGATCAGGTGCAAGGCGCGGGTCTTGCCGATGGACAGCTTGGGCTTGCCGTCGGCCTTCGTGACCTCGATCACTAGCATAGCGAAGGCCAGCGCCTGCATCGTGCGGTGCAGCCACTGGTAGTTCTGGCCGCTCTCGGCGCGGCCAATCGCCCGCAGGAATTCGGCACGATTGATGACAACTGGCGTGCCCAGCGGCTGGCGCTGGGCTTCTTTCATAGCCTGCATCCACACATCGGCTTGCGCCTCGTCTAGCTGCTCGCCCCAGAACTTGATGACGGCGTCGCCACGGCTCTGCAAAACCGTGTCTTTGTGCATCTTCTTGCGCCCTCTCGCTACGGGCGCAAACAAGCTAGATCGGGCGAGGTGGTTCGGCATGGCCCGCATGAACTCATCCATGCCCGGCAAAAACATCTGCTTGGGTGCCTCCTCTGCCTTCTGCTCCGCCGCCACCTGCGCTGCTGCCGCTTTTTCTCGCAGCCACTGTAGCGAGTCTTTGGTATCCTTACCTTCAGCCATTTCTGGTGCCTCTTTCATCAGTTGTGGTTAGGCGCTTGCAGGGGTGCCCGCCCCTGCCTGCGCCGCCTTGATTTCACTCGTCAAACAAAACTAGCGCTCATTTCGCAATCCCCAAGAACACAGCCAAGCAACGCTCAACCTCCACCAGTGCATCCGCGTCGATGTGTCCGAAAGCTGGCCCCACCTTGTCGCGCCTCACCGTCAGGGCCTTGTCCACCATCACCTGTGATGGTTTCAGCAATCTGTTCTCGGCGCTCGGCTGAACAGTGACGCGCAGCAATGGCGCGGCAACGAGCGTGCTGGTGATGGGCAGCACGGTTGCGCTGCTGTGCTCGCTGAACTGGTTGGCTTGAATCACCAACGCGGGGCGCGGCTTGCCAAATTCGCCTTGCATGGCGACGGTCACAAGGTCGCCGCGCATCATTGCGTCCAGCCGTCCACGTCAGCCAAGGCCTCGTCCATGAACTGCTTCATGGCCGTGTCGGTGCTGTCGGCCTGAGCCACAAGCAAGCATTGGCGGCGGCACTCCTGCGCGAAGTCCGGGCGGCGCGTATCCGGCACCCAGATCTGCACCGGACGAAGTCCTGCCATGCGCAGCGCATCGCGGTGCTTTTGAACTCGTGCGTTAACGTGCGTAGTTCCCATGTGGGCCTCCATTAAGTTACATGCAACACTATACACGATCAACTCGTTACATGCAATCTGTTTTAGCGATTCATGCCCGGTGAGTTGTCTCGCTCAACCTTCTGTGCCTTGGGCTGCTCCTGCTCCCGCCTTTCCAGCTTCGACCACCATTGCCGGTACTTCTCCAACTCGGCAACTTGGCGGTCGCCTGACGCGCTGTAGGCAAAGAGTGCGGTGCGGTGTGCGTAGTCGTTCCAGTCGCGGCCCTCGTCATTCGCGCGGATACTTCGCGCACAGTGGCGGATAGCGCCCTCGATGGCCCCTTGATCGTGGCCGGTGACTCGCATCCGCACGGCAATCATGGAGTCCACTCGGGACAAGTCCACCTCGCCGCCGCCCTGCCGTTTGAGCAGATTGAGCACGTCGTGGTAGTGCCGCTGGTAGGCGTCGATCACGCTGCCGCTTGCCGCTGCAAGCTCCGCCGCGTCCAATGCCGGCTTGGCGCGGCGCTCGGGCTGCTGCGCTTTCACGGCGGCTTGCCGCTGATACTCGGCATCGATCTGCTGCGTCAAGGCAAGCGCTTTGGCGCACTCCCGGCGCTCAGCTTTGAGTAAACGCACCAATGGATAGCTGCCGTCTTCACGCCGGTGCTTGGGTTTTCGGTTCTCGTAGCCAGGGGCACGGTGTGGGTGGATAGCGCCCGACAGCTTGGGGTCGCCGTACTCACGGTTGAGCGCATCGCTCAGACGGTTGCCCACGTCCTTGTCGTGGGCCGTGCCCAGCTTCGTGACCGTCACGATCGCTTGATAGTTACCAAGACTGGACTCAAGCACGGCGGCAGGCTGGTAACCGTCTCGGATCAGCCGATCGAGCTTCTCCCGATTCATGTCGTCGATCAGGATGTGATGCTTCTTGTCCGATAGCGGCGTGTAGTAGAGATTTTCGCCCCGGCGTTGTAGGCGCTGCATCTCTGGCGTGCGCTGCTCGATCTCCTGCGGCGTGAACCCACGTGTCACCCCATCTTTCTTATCGAGTATGAAAGTTTGCTTGGTTCCGTCGTCGCGCATCTTGATGCTGGTCACCCGGTAGCGGTCAGCCGCAACCGCGTCGGCGTACCGCTTGAACTCGTCTACTGCCTCCACCGCCGCTGCTCCTTCCAGAAAGACACACCCCCTCCCCGCCGCCCGCCAAGATCCACGCATCGCAATTGCTTATTTACGATTGCCCGTATTTCTGCAAAAGCATCTCGCGTACTTCGTCGGCAATCTTGGTGCCGCGCATCGCACATTGGGTCTTGATCGATCGGTGCAGGCTTGCTGGCACGTCGATGGTGAGGCGCTTCATCGGCTCCGGCTCGTCGCCATTGCTGCGGCTCTCCACCCACGCATCGGCAGCAACCGGCGCTGGCTTGTTGGTCGGCTTGGTGCCAATCGGAACCTTCTTTGTGCTCATCGTGCGAACTCCATCAGCTCGGCCATCACGGCCTCAATCTCGGCCGCTGCCGGCCCTAGCGGGTCAACCTCGTGTACAGCCAAGCCCCGGGCCGCTGCCTCAGCGAACACCACGCGCTGGGTGACGCAGGCCTTCAGCACCTGCACCGGGTACGCGGCAAGGGCTTCGCCCACATCGCGGCCTATGGCTGTATTTGCGATTTTGCGATTTACTACAAATGCGGCTTTCAAGTTTTCTTTGTAGACGCGGGCTTCCTCAATCAGTTTCACCACCTCATCGGCCGCCCAGATGTCGTAGGGCGAGGGCTGCACCGGGATGAGCACCACGTCGGCAGCCATCACGGCTGACCGTGCCAAGTCTGTGACTCGCGGCGGGCCGTCGATGATGATGTGGTCGTAGCCGTGGCCGATCTGGCCGATCTCCTTGTGCACGGTCGGCCTGGGCAGACCAACCACGGAAAACAGCGGCTCACCTTCGCGAGCTGCGGCCCAGTCCAAGGCGCTGCCCTGTGGGTCGGCATCGATCAGCAGCACCCGCGCCCCGGTGCGCGCCAGGCTGGCCGCCAGGTTCACGCTGAGGGTGGTTTTGCCTACTCCGCCCTTTTGGTTCAAAAGACCGACGATCATGTTTTCAACCTTTACGCTTTTGCGATCTTGTTATTTTACAGCAAAGCGCAATCCATGTCTTTAACTCGGACGGTGTTAGGCGCACCAAGATCGCAGCGGTTTGCTCTTGGTGCGCCTAAATCTGACCGGCGAGCCGGGCGACTTCCTCGCGAGCCGCACTGGTGCCCTGTCGAGCCCGGTCGGCCTCCAGGTCTGTGCAGGTCTTACCTGTTGCGCTCAAGCGCCCGGTATAGGGTCGAGCGATGCACGCCCAGCAGAGCAGCCGCTTCTTTCACGGTGCGTCCGCCCTGGTCGATCAGCTCGCGGGCGTGGCCGATCTGTGCCTGGGTGAGGGCAGGAGGGGGGCCAAATTTCACGCCCCGTGCCATAGCCGCCTCGCGGCCGTTCCTGGTGCGGTCGATGATGAGGGAGCGCTCGAACTCAGCAATGCCGGCAAACACGGTCAGTACCATGCGTCCGGCCGGGCTGGTGGTGTCCGCCCATGGCTCGGCCAAGCTGCGCAGGCCCGCGCCGACCTCTTGCATGCGCTCAGCAATGTCCAGCAGGTCGCGGGTGCTTCGGGCCAGTCGGTCCAGGCTTGTGACTGTCACCACATCGCCGTTTCGCAGATGGTCAATCATGCGTTCCAGCTCGGGCCGGTCGCGCTTGGCCCCGGTGATCTTTTCAGAAAAGAGGCGCGTACACC
>Ga0209104_1000174_pt1 | contig 9527 bp, 10 predicted proteins | sample JTO19cmmetaG_FD_184156 | JGI IMG/M metagenome (GOLD analysis project Ga0209104, IMG submission 184156) | Freshwater bacterial and archeal communities from Indian Creek, Illinois, USA to study Microbial Dark Matter (Phase II) - JTO19cm metaG... | ecosystem: Environmental > Aquatic > Freshwater >... | reverse complement strand
TCGAACGCCGTGCGGGTCAGGGCTTGGGCGGCGGCGCGGGGTACGCGCCTGTGCGCCAGAGCGGAGAGGAAGTCGGTCGCTTTGACCACATCGGCGCTGAGGTCAAGCCGCAGCATCGGCGGGCCTGCGGCGGCGGCTTGGAGCGGCAGGAATCTCGGTCTGGGCCGGTGTTTGGGCCGGTGCAACCGCGGGCTCGACTGGTATGCCTGCCTGCTGGGCCGTGGCTGCATCGACTTCGACCGTCAGGCTTGGTGCGAATGAGCGCGTGCCAGCGGGGCCGGTGATAACTACCGGACGGGTGATGAGGAGTTGCATGGGGTGTCTCCAAGGCTGGGCAGAGAGGCGAAGGCTAGGCCCAGAAACGACTGCGCCCACTCGGGGTTTCCGGTGGGCGCAGTTATCAGCAGTACGGGATCACTGTAGCTTGTGGGGGGCCAGAATGCAAGTGGGTTTGAAGTGGGTTTGTGGTGTCGGGATGCAAATATTTTCGGTCACCAGGACTCCGGCTTGCGCAGTGCCGAACGAGGGATGCGCTCGGGCAACTGGGCATTTCTCAGATGCACCGGACTCAACGGTTTGGACCAATGGGCGTACCGCGACAGGTCGTTCGATATCCGGCGGTGATCATCACCAGGAATGGGTGCAACCAGCCCCAAACGAATCTGCGGATGATGACGCCGAACCGTTGCCAGCGCGGCTTCCAGGTCTGAGTCGTTGCTGCACACAACTGCCTGCTCGTAGGCACCAGTCCAGGCACCCGCGATCAAATCCGCAGCGAGATTGACATCGGTTTTCTTTTCGTTGAAATCGTAGACCTGAACCATCTGGATATCTGGCACCTCGGCAATAGAGGTGACCAGTCGCTGGAATGGCGTTGTGGCGATGATCTTGCCTTCGATAACGGTGATCTGCGTAGGGTACATCTTGCGCAGCGCCTGCAGGTATCGTCGCTGGCGTTGGGGCGACTCTTGGTCATCGCACATCCGGCCCAGCACCGGCGCCGTGTAGTAGCGGACTTCAACCAGATCAACCTCAGGATCAAGTACGTGGTCGCGAAACAGTGCAAACAGATCCAGCCACTTGAGCGTGGTTCTCCTTAGCAGCCCGTAGTACAGGTTGTAGCCATCGACGTAGACAACAGTCCGCAAACATCCATCTCCAGAAGTGACAAAGCCGCCCGAAGGCGGCCTGTCGCCCTAAGAGCATCTAGCCAAACCAGACGGTCAAAGGGTGAGTCGTAGGCGAATCATACACCAACTTTGCGGCTTGGGCAAGTTCACCCTGGAACGCAAGGTTGAGACTCAAGCTCCAGGCCACGACGACGCACTCGTCCGTGGCTGTCGCGCTCATACCCATAGTACCGCGCCAGCATCCCGAGCGCGGCCACTAGGTAGCCCTTGACCTCATCCCGATCCTGTCGCCGACCGTTCCAGCCTTCACGCTGGACACAATCCCGGATAGACATCTGCAGCCCGGCCACAAACCACAGCGCCGACCCAGCCGGGCTGGCGTGGCCGCCCACAGCCTCCAGCGCCTCGCGCACCGCCCGCGCGGCACCGGCGTTCCTCTCGACCATCATCTGCCCAGGCGCTGTGCTGCCCGGTGTGCCGTCGAGCCGGGGGCTGGCTACGCCGCTGGCAAAGGCGCGGGCAAAGTCCTGCGAGAACTGCTGCCCGGCATCGTGCATGGCTCCGGTGATGCTGCCGCTCCTGAGCATCAGCGCCAGGGAGTCCACGGTGCGGTAGTGCTCGGCCGGCCTCTGGTCATCGCCTGCTTCGCGCACATAGCGGATCACGCTGCCGTCGGGGCGGATGCGCTCGTCGCCAAGGCGCGGCTTCTTCTCGGCTGCCGCCCGGGCGCGTTGGGTTTTTTTGGTCATGACTGGACTTTCCCGGGTTGCGCCAGAGTCGCCAGCGCGCCGTCGCGGCTGCGCCGCACCGTGACGGACTTGGGTGTTGTGGCCACCACCGTCCAGGTCTCGCCATCGCCGCGCTCGATCACATTGCCTTCGGCCCAAGGTGTGCTCTGGCTGCCTGCGTGTTGGGCGATGGTGCGCGCGCCGTAGAGCTTGGTGGCGATGCCCGACAGGAACAAGCGATCCCACTCGTCGTGGATCTCGGTCAGGGGCACGACGACGATGCCTTGCCGGTGCCAGACGGCGGCGCGCATGGCGCGCAGTTCGTCGCTGTTGGCCGGCGACTGTGGGGCCAGACGCCCGAGGGCGCAGGGGATGGAGATATTGGAGTGATTCATTGCGCGGCTCCTTGCTGTCCGGCGGCCGGGGTAGGCGCAGCCGCAGGGGTTGGATCGAGAAATTGATTTGCGGCAGATGCCTTCTTGGCTACGCGTTGCCAGTGCTGTTTCTCGTCGGCGAGATAGCCAGCCTTTTTGGCGACAAAGCGCACGAAGTCCGGGTTGAGCGCGACGCGGTCGCACCACAGGTCGAGATCGGGGCCGAGGATGAAGCGCCTGGCTTGGCGCCGTTCGCGACGATTGGTCGGGCACAGGCAGTCGCCGATGGCACGCACGATGACGGCCACGGCCAGCCGCGACTCGGGGCAGCGGGCGAAGGTGTGGCGGTTCAACATGCGCTCGATGGGCTGCAGGCCGACCAGGGGTTTCGGGGGGCACCAGCGATGCTTAGCCTCGAACGCGTCGGAGGATTGATTGACCGAAGCCATCACACACCTCCCACGGTCTGTGTCTTGGGCGGCAGGCAGCCGTAGAGGCGCACATAGCGCTGCAGGCGCAACAGTTCTTCGCGCCGGGCATGAAAGCGCTGTGCGTTCTCACCGGCGACATCGGCTTGCGCCTGGCGGCTGATGGCCTGCACGTTGGCCGTGCGCAGATTGATCGCCAGCGGATACTCAGGCTTCGGTGCTGGCACCGCTGCCTGCTTGCGGGCGTGCAGTGCTTTCTCGCACTCGATGAAGTAACGGCGCGCCTGCCGACCCTTGGGCGTGCGCTCGACCATGGCGAGCTCCTTGGCCATGTCGAGGGTCAGGAGGTAGTCCGAGCGCCACTTCGTACCGGAAGGGAGCTGCTCGCCCGTTTGGGCGAGCAGGTAGTCCTGATTTTGCTCAAAACCGTACTGACGGATGCGCAACTTGATCCAGTTCGTGAAGTCTTTGCCCACCCCCAGGAAGTCATGCAGCAGCCGAGCATCCACGAGTTGGGTGGCCTGCCCGCCGATTTCGCCCACGGTGACGGCAATCAAGGTGCTCGGGTTCATTGCACACCCCCTTGATCCAGCGCCCAAGCCAGCAAGGCCAAGGCATCCGCTTCGTTGTCGTCGCTGGGCTTGAAACCCGCTGCACGCATGGCCGCGATCATCTCGGCCTTGCTGGCATGGCCCTTGCCCGTGGCGTGTTTTTTGATTGTCGCGCTGTGCACGGCGCTGTGCTCAAGGCCGTGCTCGGCACACCAAGCCTGCACCGTGGCCACGCAGCCCACGGCGTACTCGGTGGCGGCTGCGCCCCGGTGGTGCGCCTGCTCGTAGAACACAGCCGCCAGATCGGGATAGGCGGCGCGCACGCTCTGCAACTGCGCGCGCAGGCGCAGGTAGCGCATACCCGGCGATTCGCCCCGGCGTGGGGCAATGTCCCACACTCCTGAACAGACCTGGCCAGCGCACACCTGACCCGCTTTGCCCACGGCCCAGCCACAGCGCGAGCCCAAGTCCAGCGCCAGCGTGCTTGGCCTGCCTAGACAGGCCCGGACGCTGGGTGGCAGCGCCGAGCGGGGCGGCTGTGGCAAATTTGCCGGCAGCGAGACTGAGCTCGCCAATAAGGTTTTGATGCTTTCGATCACAGTTGATCCTCCAAGGAACGCGTTAGCGACTTGGAGGAGCGCGGTCACCAGCCGGGTCAGGGTCTCGGTGAGGCTCCCTCATGTCATACAAGAATGAGGTGCGGGTGAGATAGGTGCTGCGCCGGTGCTGTGCCGGTGCCGCCAGTGGGCAGGCACGGGTCTGACCGACGCTTGGGCAAGGCATCCTGAGCTTGCGTCATTCGTCATCCGTCAATCCAAGACCCCCCTTTAAAGAGATAGATAGTTCATTCTTCAATACGTCAATCTAAGATACTTTTTTGATTTTCTATAGGTATACAGCGCACGCGCACGCGCGCGAGCCGTGCATGAACGGGTATGTATCAGGATGGGTGTATGTAAGTATCTGGCCTTGACGCATTGACGCATTGACACAAAGCCAGCCGGTTGCCGCCATGGATGCTGTTTTTCGTTTCCTATCAATAGCTTGAGAAATTCTTGGCGCCCACCCGCCCACTGCGGCACATTGACGCATCGTTGCTGTGCGGCGGTCACGACCTCGGCTCCTCGCTACCGGTGCAGCGAATCCACTGCGCCGTGCGCCCCTTGGTCAGCCGCTGCTCGACGGCCACGAAGCCGGCATCGACCAAGGTCTTGAGCACGCTGTCGCGCTGGTGCAACTCCATGAACTGGGTGCGGCGCGTGAAGTCGCGCTTGCTCATCCCGTGGGTGCCTGCGTCTTGCAAGATCTTGAGCGAGCGCTTGTGGTTGGACTCGGTCGGGTTTTCTGAAACGCGGGCGGCGACCTCGCGGATGGTGAGCTCGGCGCAATGGCGCGCAAGCATGGCACCCCAGGCCGCATCTGCCGCCTCGATCTGCGGCTTGACCGGGTCGCGCGAGACCGCGCGGATTAAGGCGAGCTTGGTGGCGTTCTCTTCGATGCGCGCCAGAATCGAGGACAGCCCCGAACCACGCGCCCGGCGCAACTCCTGCAGCAAAGTCTGATCCAGCGCCCGAAACACCGCCTGGGCCGGCGGCGTCATTGGCACCACCTGCGGCTCGACCAGCACCTCATCGACGGCACCAACGTGGGCCAGATTGCCGCTGAGTTGGCCGCCGCCTTCGTGAATCAGGGTCAGCGTGTCGATCAAGGCCTGCGGCGGCTCGATCACGCCAAACACCTCGTTGCTGTCCGGGAAGTCCTCCTCGCTCTCCAGAATCAGAAACCGCGCCAGCGACCCGTCGGCCACGTTGGCCGCCTGCAGCGCCTGCCAAAAGTGCAGCGGCGTGGTGCTGCCGTAAATGCAGGCGCAAGGCTGGTGAATCGCCCGGTGCGCATCGTTGTGCTGGGCGCTGGCGTACTCGACGCCAAAGTAGGTCGTGCCCGAGGTGGTGTAGAGCTCGGTCATCAGGTCCAAAATCTCGCTCACGTAGCGCGGCGAGCGCTTGCGATCCGCCGCAGCGGCCAGAAACATGCCGAACTCGTCGATCTGGAACAAGATGGCGGGCTGGCGCTGGATGGCGGTCAAGAGCCCCGAGCCCGAGGCGATCTTGTTGCCACCCAGGTACTGCAGCAAGTTGGCCCGGCGCAACAACTCGTTGATCACCACCCGGCTGTGGTTCTTGCCAGCACCACTCTCGGCAATGCCCACCACGTACAGGTTGGAGCGGATGTTGCTCGCCGTGCGGTACTTGCGCCCCATCAGCGCGCCGACTGCGCACAGGCTGGCCCCCAAGGCGAGCACCGGCTGTGGGCGCTTGGCGGTTGTGATCATCAGCTGCATCATCTCGCCCAGCACACCGTCGAGCGCATCCCAGCCCAGCGGCAGCGCTGTGGCCGGCGGGGGCCGGCAGGCCTGCGGCTCGCTGCGCTCGAGCAGGCCATCGAGCAGTCCCTGAGCCGGATGCACCCCGTCTGCGACGAGCTCGCCATTGAGCTGCAAATCGGCCGCCGGATGCCAGCCGTTGTCCAGCGCCAGCTTGTAGAGCGTGCCCGCGCCGATGCGCTGCGGCGCAAAGCTGCGCCAGGCCTGGGCGGTGGCCTTGGGCTCGAACTTCTTCGAGCTCGCCGACCAGCGCTCAAACAGCGGCCAGCCGACAGCGCCCAGCGCGCCCTTGATCGCCATGCCGATGCGCACCCAACTGTCGTAGTCCAGATCGGCATTGACAATGTAGCTGAGCGCATCCTCGACCGCCGCGCAGGTGCCGCGTTGCTCGGGCAGGTTGGTGCGCTCGCCCAGCGCCCGCTGCCCGAGGCTCAGGCTCTTGGGGCGCAAGGCGGGCGGGATCAGCAGGTAGGCTTCTTGGGCAAACCCGCGTGCCTGCGCCTCGGTGATGGCCGGCAAATCGTGGGCGTTCAAGTCGGCCAAGCTCTCTACCGGCCAGTCATAGGCTTGCCCGGTGTCCGGGTGGATGCCGTAGGCGATGAACTGCTGGCCCTGGCCCAGCACCTCGATGGGCGGGTACTTGAAACCGGCAAAGGGCTGCGCGGCGCGATAGACCAGCAAGCGCTTGGGCGCGCGCCCGATGCGCACCGCCGGCGTCTCGCCCAGCAGCCGCTTGGCCAGGCCCTCGATCTTGGCGGCAATCTCGCCATCGAGCACATCGATGTCGATGCCGATCAGCCGACCAGCGGCAATGCCAATGCCCGACTCGGGCCAGTCGCCCCAGATGTCGATCTCGTGCTCGGTGGTGGCGCGCTCGCAGTGGCGGCTCCACTTGGGGTAGTCGTGCCAGGCGCCTTGGCGGTACATGCCGGGTTTTTTGCTGCGCGGCTGGATCGGCAGGATCGCAAAGCCCCGCTCCACCAGGGTCGCACCCAGTTGCGCCATGTAGTTCGGTGTCGTCATGGCAGGCTCCTCAGAACGGCGGATCGTTGGCATAGGCTTGACACAGATGGTCTTGAAAGGCGCTGACGATCACCTCAACCAGCGTGGCCCACTCCTGGGCAGTGAACTGGGCCAGATCGGTCTTGGCCAGCGACTCGATGTAGGCGCCGCCTTGGGCACTGGCCGCAGCCAGCGCATTGAGCTCGTGTGGATTGGGATCGATCACGACTGCCTCCCTAGGTCAAAGCGCACCCCGACGACTTGGGTGTAGCGGCCCTGGGCGCGCACGGCGATCTGGGCTGGGCACTGGAGCCGAGCCGCTTGCTGCAAGGCTTGCTCGACCTTGGCCGGCATGGGCAGACCCGGTGCGCGACGCATCCACCAGGCCTGCGCCTTTTGGCGCGCATAGCCCGGGTGCTCCAGACACACCCACTCGCTGTGGTGCGTCAGCCCGCTCCAGTAATCCACCCGCAAGGACGGCGGCTTGCCGGGTTTGTCGTGCCGGGCATAGCTCACCCGGCTGACCTCGATCCAGCGCGGATGCGGGTTGCTCACCACATCGAGCGTGCTGGCCTTGGCTTCGAGCACGGGCACCGACGGTGCAAACACATGGCCGCAGTCTGGGCAGGTGCGCACCGACGCATGCACGATGCTGTGACACGATGGGCAGTCCTTGACCGGCGCCTCGCCTTCGCCCTTGCCGGGCCGCTTGGGGCGGATGGCGTCGATGGGGCCGTGGCGGGCGATGTTGCCGGCAAAGTCCAGCACCAGACAGTTGGTCTTGCCTGGGGCCAGGCGGCAGCCGCGCCCGACAATCTGCACGTACAGCCCAGCCGACTGGGTCGGGCGCAGCATGGCGATCAGATCCACGCCCGGCGCGTTGAAGCCGGTGCTGAGCACATTGGCATTGGTCAGACACCGGATCTGGCCGGCCTTGAAGGCCTCGATGAGGGCCTCGCGCTCGGCGCTGGGCGTGTCACCGACGATGGTCGCGCAAGCGATGCCTTGGGCTCGCAAGGCGTCGCGCACATGCAAGGCGTGCCCAACCCCGGCGCAAAATACCAGCCAGCTCTTGCGCTCGTGCCCGTAGGCGAGGATTTCTTGCACGGCCGAGGCGGTGATCGCGTCCTGGTCGATGGCGGCCTCGAGCTCCTTGGCAATGAACTCGCCGGCACGGGTGCCGACGCCGCTGACATCGAGCAGGGTCGCCATGCGCTTGGAGACCAGCGGTGCCAGGTAGCCGGCATCGATGAGCTCGCGCACCGAGACCTCGAAGGCGATGTCGCTAAAGATCGCGTCCTGGCCCTCATGCAGCCGACCCGAATCGAGCCGGTACGGCGTGGCGGTAAAGCCGATCACCTTCAAGAGCGGGCTCTGGCGCTTCAAGCCATCGAGGAAACGCCGGTACATGGTGTTCGAGGCGCGCGGGATCAGGTGCGCCTCGTCGATCAGCACCAGGTCGCAGTGGCCCACTTCCCGCACACGGCGGTGAATCGACTGGATGCCGGCAAACAGGATGCGGGCGCCCAGATCGCGCTGCTTCAGGCCAGCCGAGTAGATGCCAGCCGGAGCCTGGGGCCACAGGCGTTTGAGTTCTGCATGGTTTTGCTCGATGAGCTCGCGCACATGGGTCACGATCAGGATGCGCTGCTCCGGCCAGGCCTTGAGCACCCCTTCGACAAAGCTCGCCATGACCAGGGATTTGCCCCCAGCGGTCGGGATGACGATGCAAACATCACCCTTGGCGCGCCCGTAATAGGCGTAGATCGCCTCAATGGCGGCCAATTGGTAATTGCGCAGGCTCAGTTGCATGGCATGCCCTCCTCAGCCGCGCCTACAGCGCCCACCTTGTCAAAGCCCGTATCGCGCCAGCGCAGCCCCGCACCAAACAGGTACTCCACCCAGCCGTCGCCGGCGTCGATCTGCTCGCCCGGCACCAGCGCCGGCAGATACAGGTGCTGCGCGCACGCAGCGCGCTGATCCGCTTGGCTCAAAGGGCTCCGGTGCAAGCTGCAGTGCCAGCCGCCCTCGACCGGCGTGGAGTGCAGACAGGTGCGGCAGTTCACTTGCGCCGCCGTCTGCCCACGGCACAGCGGCGCGTGATCGCACAGCCGACACTGGTACCAGGCCGGGTCGGCGCTGATGCGCTCGGGCGCCAGCATGGCAAAGATCACCCGCTGCGCCTTGTCGAGCAGCCCCTGGGCGTAAGCGGCATCGTGCTCGATGCGCTCGACGTAGATCTCGTCGGTGTCCTTGCACACCGCCAGGTACATGGCCCGGGTCAAACCGGTCAGGTGCATATAGGTCTGCATCTGGGCCAAGTGCTGCGGCTTGGAGCCGCGCACGCCCTTGGCGGCCAGGTCGTTGAAGCTCTTGGCCGAGTGGGTCTTGAACTCCAGCACATGCCAGGTTTTTGGGGCTTCGGGCAGACCCAGCGCGATGCCGTCGAGGGAGCCACCAAAGTGGCCGCCATGGGCTTGCACCCGGATCTGCCGCCCGGTCTCGGGATCGACCTCCAGCACCGTGGCACCAATGCTGCGCAGATTGCGCACCAGCCGGGCTTCTTCCAGCTGGCCGGTCTCAAACAGACGCAGGAGGCGCCCAGGATGGTGGCGCACCGTGGCCCAGCGAAAGTCGAACCACAGGGCGCGCTCGCACTCCTTGCCGATCAAGGAGGCCCCAAGGTGAGGGCGCAAGCCGTCGTCGGCCTGGGCTTCATAGACCGCGAAGATGGCGTCGCGGGTCGCGCAGGTCTGGGTGGGCAGCTCAGCCATGGCTCACCTCTTGCTGCTCGTGCAGCAAACGGGCGCGCGCGAGCAGCGCGCTCCAGCGTGCGTCGTCGCACTCGGCGCGCATGGCCTCGATCAGGGCGTCTTTGAACTGCTCGCGGGCCGATTTGCGCGACGGGCCGGCTTTGGAAGTCAGTTCGAT
>Ga0209104_1000173_pt1 | contig 9537 bp, 8 predicted proteins | sample JTO19cmmetaG_FD_184156 | JGI IMG/M metagenome (GOLD analysis project Ga0209104, IMG submission 184156) | Freshwater bacterial and archeal communities from Indian Creek, Illinois, USA to study Microbial Dark Matter (Phase II) - JTO19cm metaG... | ecosystem: Environmental > Aquatic > Freshwater >... | reverse complement strand
GAGCGCGACCCCAGCACCCCCCTGCCCGGCGGCAAGTCCATCGCCCCGGCGATCGGCATCGATGACTTTGCCAAAGTCGATCTGCGCATCGCGCGCATCGTCGCTTGCGAGGCCGTGAGCGGCTCGACCAAGCTGCTGCGCCTGACCCTCGACGCCGGCGAGGGCCGCTTGCGCAACGTCTTTTCGGGCATCGCCAGCGCCTACCAGCCCGAACAGCTGGTGGGCCAGCTCACCGTGCTGGTGGCCAACCTGGCGCCACGCAAGATGAAATTCGGCGTCAGCGAAGGCATGGTGCTCTCGGCCGCGCACGCCGACCCCGAAGCCCGCCCCGGCCTGTACCTGCTGCAAGCTTGGCCGGGCGCCGAACCGGGGATGCGGGTGCATTGAACCCCGGTGCGCAGCCCAAAGCCAGCCGCGCTGGGCACACGGCAAGCCTGCAGCCAGCCCCCAAGGCAATATAATCGAAGGCTGGGTGGACGACGCCAGCGCGCCGCCCACAAGCCGGAATAGCTCAGTCGGTAGAGCAGCTCATTCGTAATGAGAAGGTCGGGGGTTCGATTCCTCTTTCCGGCACCAGTCAATGCACGCAACCCATTGATTAGAAATGAATCGCCCTCTCACGGGCGGCACTTATGCCCCCAAGGGGGCTGCCCCTAAATCGCGCAGTTTCAGTTCCTGAAGATTCAGATTGGGCATGGCGCCTCCGCACGTTTCAGCAAATCGGTCAAGCCTTGCCAACCGCACCGCAGCCCGGTGCCTGCACTGCGCTGACGACACCGCACCGCAATGGGCGGTTGCGCAGCCTTGGATGATACCCGCCGCCGCCCACAGCCAATGCCCACTGCACATGCTCGCGCACCAAGGCGCTCGGGTCTTCGAGCCGGCTGGCCAGCGCCGCCTGCACGGCTGCTGCTTGCTCTGGCTCGAGCCGGCCGCTAGCCAGCGCATTGCCCAGTGCCACCGCCACGTTGCGCAGCCAGCGCTCGTGTCCGATGCGCCGGATCGGGGTGCCTTCGGTGTGGCGCTCAAAGTCCGCTTGGCTCCAGCCCCAGACGCGCAGCAGCTCGGGCGCTTGCAGCGGCTCCCGCGGCTCGAAATCGGGCACGCGGGCGCGCTGGGCGTACTTGTTCCACGGGCACACCAGCTGGCAGTCGTCGCAGCCATAGATGCGGTTGCCGATCAGGGGCCGCAGCTCGGGCGCTATAGGCCCGGCGTGTTCGATCGTGAGGTAGGCGATGCAGCGACGCGCATCGAGCCGGTACGGGGCCACGATGGCCTGCGTCGGGCACACATCGAGGCAGGCGCGGCACTGGCCGCAGTGGGTGCTGGCTGCGGCGCTGGGAGGCAGTTCGAAGTTGAGGAAAATCTCGCCGAGAAAAAACATCGAACCGGCGTCGCGGCTCAAGGCCAGCGTGTGTTTGCCGCGCCAGCCTAGGCCACTGCGCTGCGCCAACTCGACCTCGAGCACCGGCGCCGAGTCGGTAAACACGCGCCAGCTGACAGGGTGCTGCAGCGCCACGCCGCTGTCGGTGGGCGCAGCCGCGCCGTTGGCGCTTGGCGCAGCCGCTACGGGAGCGCACTGCTCTTGCAAGCCCTGCTCGATGCGCTGGGCCAGCCGCTGCAGCCGCTGGCGCAGCACCTTGTGGTAGTCGCGCCCCCGGGCATACAAGGCCACGCTGGCCTGCAAAGGCTGCTGCAAACCCTGCCATTCTTGCTCACGCCAATCGGGCCCGTGGCTGCTGGGCAGATAATCCATGCGCGCGCTGATCACGCTCAGGGTGCCGGGCACCAGCTCGGCCGGGCGGGCGCGCTTGAGGCCGTGCGCGGCCATGTAACCCATCTCGCCGTGAAACCCGGCCTCGAGCCAGCGCTGCAGCCCGTCTTCGGCGCTGGCCAAATCGACGCTGGCCACGCCGATTTGCGAAAATCCCAACTCCTGGCCCCAGCCATGTATTTGTGTGACGAATTGAGCCGCATCGAACATAATCCAGCGATTGTAGGAAGCCCAGCCCCGGCTGCGCAGCCGCTGGCCTGCACGACCCTGCTGCTGGCCGACGAGAGCGCCACCGCGGCGCTCGCTGCCCGGCTGGCCGCCTGCGACCAAATCGGGCAGGCGCACTTGCACTGCTACGGCGATCTTGGCAGCGGCAAAACCACCTTTGTGCGCCATCTGCTGCGCACTTTGGGTGTGCAGGGCCGCATCAAAAGCCCGAGCTACGCCATCGTCGAGACCTACCGCCTCGAAGCGGGCCCGCGCTGGGGCGCAGGCTTGGATGCTGTGCACGCGGATTTTTATCGACTAATCAACCCTCAAGAGTGGGAAGATGCGGGACTGCGTGAACTTTTTACACAACCCGGACTCAAGCTGGTAGAGTGGCCCGAAAAAACCGCTGGAGTCCTGCCCATGCCCGACCTCGAACTGCACCTCGAAACCTTGGCCGACGACAGCCGCCGGTTGCAGCTGCGTGCGCGCAGTGCACTGGGTGTGCGCCTGCTGGAGGCGTTGCAGGCATGAGGCGCCGCAGCGCCCTGCAGTGGCTGGGCTCGAGCCTGGTGCTCACGCTCGGCGCGCCGCAGCTGGCTTGGGGCGCCACCATCGTGGCCGTGCGCCTGTGGCCGGCCCCCGACTACACCCGCCTGACGATCGAGTCCGACGCCGCGCTGCAAGCCACGCCGCACTTCATGACCGACCCGCCCCGGGTGGCGCTGGACCTCGAGGGCATCGAGTTGGCCCCGATGGTGCAGCAGATCACCGGCAAGGTGCGCCCCGACGACCCCAACGTGGCCGCGATTCGCGTCGGGCAGCACGCCCCTGGGGTGGTGCGGCTGGTGGTGGACTTGAAGCGCCCGATCAACCCGCAGGTGTTTCAGCTCAGCCCGGTGGCCGCGTTCCAGCACCGCCTCGTGCTCGATCTGTACCCGGTGCAAGCGCGCGACCCGCTGGATGAACTGATCGCGCAGCGGCTGCGCGAGCTCAACGACCCCTCTACGCCATCCACACCACCCACTGGCGCCCCCTGCGCCCAGCGCCCCCGACCCGCTGGGCGAGCTGATTGCCCGTTTGCCCGCCGACCAGCGCGCCGCTGCGCCCAGCCTGGGAACCATTAGGCTGCCTCCGCCTCCTCCTCCGGCTGCTGCGCCTTCGTCGGCCTCGACGGGCCCGCGTACGGCAGCAGCTGCCCCGTCAGCACCTTCAACCCCCTCAGCCCAGGCGCAGACCAGCCAACCCCCTTCTGCGCCCATGTCCCCCACCACAACCGCCTCGGGTGCGAGCCGGCCACGCGCTGCACCCAGTGGCAGCACCGGCGGCCGCGCCGACCGCCTGATCGTCGTCGCCATCGACGCCGGGCACGGCGGCGAAGACCCGGGGGCCATCGGCCCCGGTGGCACGCGCGAAAAGGACGTGGTGCTGTCGATGGCCCGCAAGCTGCGCGATCGCGTCAACCGCACCCAAGTCAACGGCCACACTTTGCGCGCCTTCATGACGCGCGATGGCGACTACTTCGTGCCGCTGCGGGTGCGGGTGCAAAAGGCGCGCCGTGTGCAGGCCGATCTGTTGGTGAGCGTGCACGCCGATGCGTTTTTTACGCCACGACCGCGCGGCTCCAGCGTGTTTGCGCTCAGCGAGCGCGGCGCCACCAGTGCCGCCGCCCAATGGATGGCCAACCGCGAAAACGCCGCCGACAAGGTGGGTGGCGTCAACCTGCGCGAGCAAGAAACGATGTTGCAGCGCATCATGCTCGACATGAGCACCACGGCACAGATCAACGACAGCCTGCGCGTGGGCGATGTGATGTTGCGCGAAATTGGCCGTGTCGGGCGCCTGCACAAACCGCGCGTCGAACAAGCCGGCTTTGCCGTCCTGCGCGCGCCCGACATCCCCAGCCTGCTGATCGAAACCACGTTCATCAGCAACCCCGACGAAGAGCGCCGCCTGCGCGACCCGCGCTTTCAAAACCAGATGGCCGACGCCATGCTGCGCGGCATCGTGGCCTACTTTGAGCGCAACCCGCCCTTGGCACGCCGGCGCGAAGTCTGAAAGCCGCACAATCGTCCGCGCAACCAGCCTCGCAGCCAGCCTCGCGCCAGGGCGCGCAAAAAAGCCGCAGGCCAAAGGCGCTGCGGCTTGAATTGCGTACTATTTGGCGGAGCGGACGGGGCTCGAACCCGCGACCCCCGGCGTGACAGGCCGGTATTCTAACCAACTGAACTACCGCTCCGTGCGGTTGGCGACCCTACGGGGATTCGAACCCCGGTACTCACCGTGAAAGGGTGATGTCCTAGGCCTCTAGACGATAGGGTCAAACCTAGAAAACTGTTACCGTAAAACCTGTTGCAGCCCGCTTTGGTGGAGGTAAGCGGGATCGAACCGCTGACCTCTTGCATGCCATGCAAGCGCTCTCCCAGCTGAGCTATACCCCCTTTTGGAGAGCTGCAACTTTCGCACTCCGGCCTAGGCATTTGCCCCTTGCGCCGTCGTGCATCAGCAAGACTCGAATTATAGACAGGTTTTTAGGCCTTTTGCAAGGCGCGCAAAACTTTTTCGCGCGGCTGCAGCGCCAGCACGGCGTCGAGCGCGGGCGTGTTGGGCGTGCCCATGACGAGCACGCGCACCGGGATGGCGAGCTGGGGCATTTTGAGTCCGTGCGCGGCCAGCACGGCTTTGAGCGCCGCGGAGATGCCGGCGCGGCTCCATTCGCAGCTTTGCAGCTCGGCGGCCAGCGCCGCCAGCGCCGGGCGCAGCGCCGCCCCGCCGTGTTCGGCCATCGTGTCGGGCGCCACATCGGGCTCGCGGTAAAAGCAGGCGGCCCAGTCGGCCAGCGCCACGGTGGTGTCGCAGCGGTCTTTGAACAGCGCGCAGATGGCTGGCAGGCGCTCGTCGGCGCTTAAATCCCGGCGCGCCAGTTGCTCGGCCACCAAGGGCGCCAGCTCGGCCTCGGGCAGGGCCTTGAGGTGCTGGGCGTTGACCCAGCGCAGCTTGGCTTCGTCGAACTGGGCCGCGCTGCGCCCGAGGTGTTCGAGGTCGAACCACTGCAAAAACTGCTCGCGGCTAAAGATTTCGTCGTCGCCGTGGCTCCAGCCCAGCCGCGCGAGGTAGTTGAGCATGGCGTCGGGCAGGTAGCCTTCGTCGCGGTACTGGGTGACGGGCTTGGCGCCGTTGCGCTTGCTCATCTTCTCGCCCTGCTCGTTGAGCACGGTGGGCAGGTGGGCATAGACCGGCGGCTCGTGCCCGAGGGCGCGCAGGATGTTGATCTGGCGCGGGGTGTTGTTGATGTGGTCGTCGCCGCGGATGACGTGCGTGATGCGCATGTCGATGTCATCGACGACGACGCAGAAGTTGTAGGTCGGCACGCCGATGCGCGCGGACTCTGCGCTGCTCGGTGCCGCAGCCGCTGCGCTGCCCGGTTCAGCAGCCGGGGCCGGGCGGGCGATCACCAAGTCGTCGAGCTCGGCGTTGGCGATCTCGATGCGGCCCTTGACCTTGTCGTCCCACGCCACCACGCCGCCGATCGGGTTTTTGAAGCGCAGCACCGGCAGCACGCCCGCCGGGACGGGGGGCAAGACCTTACCGGGTTCGGGCCGCCAGGTGCCGTCGTAACGCGGCTTTTCTTTGTGCGCCAGTTGGCGCTCGCGCAGCGCGTCGAGCTCGGCCACGCTCATGTAGCAGGGGTAGGCCAAGCCGCGCGCGAGCATGTCGGCCAGTACCTCTTGGTAGCGCGCCATGCGCTGCATCTGGTAGTACGGGCCTTCGTCGAAGTCGAGCCCGAGCCAGGCCATGCCCTGCAGGATCACATCGACGGCGGCTTGGCTGGAGCGCTCTTGGTCGGTGTCTTCGATGCGCAGGATGAAGTCGCCGCCTTGGGCGCGGGCAAAGGCCCACGGGTAGAGCGCCGAGCGGATGTTGCCCAGGTGGATGAAGCCGGTGGGCGAAGGGGCAAAACGGGTGCGGATGCGCGGGGTGCTCATGGGTGGAAGGTGTCGATGCGGTCGAGGCCGCGCAAAAGGTCGGCTTGGATGTCGGGCAAATGCTCGAGCCCGACGGCCACGCGCACCAGCCCCTGGACGATGCCGGCGGCCTGGCGCTGCGCTTCGCTGAGCTTGCCGTGCGAGGTGCTGGCCGGGTGTGCGCACAGGGTTTTGGTATCGCCCAAGTTGGTGCACAGCGACAGCACCTGGAGCGCATCGAGCACGCCGAAGGCACGCGCGCGCGCTTGCTCGGGGCTGCTGGCCGCCACCTCAAAGGCCAGCACGGCGCCGCCGCAGCCGCCCATCTGGCGCATGGCCAGCGCGTGCTGCGGGTGGCTGGGCAGGCCCGGGTAGTGCACCCGCGCCACGGCCGGGTGCGCTTGCAGCCACTGTGCCAGCGCCAGCGCCTGTGCGCTTTGCGCCTGCAGGCGCAGGCTCAGGGTTTCAAGGCCCTTGAGCACCACCCAGGCGTTGAAGGGCGAAAGCAACATGCCGGTGTTTTTTTGCACCGGCAGCAGGCGCTGGTTGATGAGGTCGGCGCTGGCGCAGACCGCGCCGGCCATGACGCGGCCTTGGCCGTCGAGGTATTTGGTGCCCGAGTGCAGCACGATGTCGGCGCCGAACTCGAGCGGGCGCTGCAGCGCCGGGGTGGCAAAGCAGTTGTCCACCGCCAGCCAGGCACCGGCGGCGTGCGCCAGATCGGCCAGCGCGGCGATGTCGCAGACTTCGGTGAGCGGGTTGGTGGGGGTTTCGGCCAGCAGCAGCCGGGTGTTGGGGCGCACGGCGCGCGCCCAAGCGCCCAGGTCGGTCTGTGGCACAGCGGTGGATTCGACACCGAAGCGCGCAAACTCGGTGCCCACCAGCTTGAGCGTGGAGCCAAACATGGACTGCGAATGGAGCACGTGGTCGCCGGCCTTGAGCAAGCCAAAGCAGACCAGCGTGATGGCGGCCATGCCCGAGGCCGTGGCCAGCGCGGCCTCGCTGCCCTCGAGCGCGGCCAAGCGCTGCTCGAAGCTGCTCACGGTCGGGTTGCCGCTGCGGCCGTAGGTGTAGCCGTCTTCGTCGCCGGCAAAGCGGCGCGCGGCGGCGGCGGCGTTGGGTTGCACGAAGCCGCTGCTCAAATACAGCGCCTCGGAGTGTTCGCCGTGCAGGCTGCGCTCGACGGCCACGCGCAGCGCCAGTGTGTCGCGGTGCAGTGGGGTGGACATGGCGGCTTGGGCTTAATGCTCGCGGGAATTGGGCAGCGACAGCCGCGAGCTGTCGGCCTCGTCCTCTTCGCTGCCGCTGCGCTGCGCGTGCAGGCGGTTCACGTCGTCGGCGCTGATGTCGCCGGTGACGTACACGCCGTCGAAGCACGAGGCCTCGAAGCCGTCGAGCGCCGGGTTGATCGAGCCCACGGCGCGCTTCATGTCTTCTACGCTTTGGTAGATCAGGGCGTCGCAGCCGATGATCTGGCGCACTTCTTCGAGCGTGCGCCCGTGCGCCACCAGTTCGTCGCGCGTGGGCATGTCGATGCCATAGACGTTGGGGTACATCACCGGCGGCGCGGCGCTGGCCATATACACCTTGACGGCGCCGGCTTCGCGCGCCATCTGCACGATCTCGCGGCTGGTGGTGCCGCGCACGATGGAATCATCGACCAGCAGCACGCGCCGGCCTTTGAACTCGCTGCCGATGACGTTGAGCTTTTGGCGCACCGATTTTTTGCGCACCGCCTGCCCCGGCATGATGAACGTGCGCCCGACGTAGCGGTTTTTCACGAAGCCTTCGCGGTAGGGCTTGCCCAGCAACTGCGCCAGCTGGGTGGCGGCCGGGCGGCTGGATTCGGGAATGGGGATGACGACGTCGATTTCGTCCAGCGGCACCTGCAGGCGCAAGCGCTCGGCCAGCGTGTGCCCCATGTTGAGCCGGGCCTGATAGACCGAGATGCCGTCGAGCGTGGAGTCGGGCCGGGCCAGATAGACGTACTCGAATACGCAGGGGTAGCGGCGCGGCTGGGCGGCGCACTGGCGTGACTGGATTTGGCCGTCGAAGCCGACAAAAATCGCCTCGCCGGGCGCTATGTCGCGCAAAAAATCGTGCCCGGTGCCCTCGAGCGCCACCGATTCGCTGGCCACCATGACGGTGCCGTCTTTGCCACGCCCGATGCACAGCGGCCGGATGCCGAAGGGGTCGCGAAAGGCCAGCAGGCCATGGCCAGCGATGAGCGCCACCACCGCATACGAGCCCTGCAAGCGCAGTTGCGTGGCGGCCACGGCGGCAAACAGCGCCTCGGTGCTCCAGGCGCCGTGGGCGCCGGCGCGGCCGATTTCGTGAGCGAGCACGTTGAGCAGCACCTCGGAGTCGCTGTCGGTGTTGATGTGGCGGTGATCGAGCTGCACCATGTCGCGGCGCAGCGCCTGGGCGTTGGTGAGGTTGCCGTTATGCGCCATGACGATGCCAAAGGGCGCGTTGACGTAGAAGGGCTGCGCCTCTTCCTCGCTGTAGGCATTGCCGGCGGTGGGGTAGCGCACCTGCCCCAGACCGTGGTTGCCGGGCAGCGCGCGCATGTTGCGCGTGCGAAAGACGTCGCGCACCATGCCTTTGGCCTTGTGCATGAAGAACTTGCGCTCTTGTTCGGTGACGATGCCGGCGGCGTCTTGGCCGCGGTGCTGCAGCAGCAGCAAGGCGTCATAGAGCAGCTGATTGACCGGTGCCGTGCTGGCCACGCCTACGATTCCACACATACGACGAATCCTGTTGTTATCAAGGGAAATGGGCTGCCAGCCAAACCGGCATCAGGCCTTCGAGGGCGGCCAGACCGTTGTAGAGCCAAACAGCCCCAACCGACTGCTGCCAGGCCGGGTGCTGGTGCAGCGGCGTGAGGTGCAGCAGCACGGTGAGCGCCAGCAAAACCACGACGCCGCGCAGCACGCCAAAGGCCGCACCCAAGGTGCGATCGACCGGGCGCAAGCCCACTTGATCCATGCCTTTTTTGAGCAGCCACGCCAGAAATCCGCCGGCAAACACGCAGGCCACAAACACCAGCGCAAAGCCGATGGCGAAGGGCAAGGGCGGGTCGAGCTCGGCCAGCGGCAGCCACGCAGCGGCGTCGGCAGCCCACCACTGCGCCAGAAAAAACGCCGCCACCCAGGCGCTGAGCGACAAGACCTCGTACACCAGCCCGCGCCACGCCCCGATCAGCAACGAGGCCAGCAGCAGCAGCAGCAAAAACACATCGACGGCAGCCACGGCTCATAGCGTGAGGATGGCGGCGGGCAGGCCGAGCTGGCGCACGCGCTCGGCGGCGCGCTCGGCTTCGGCGCGGCTGGCAAAAGGCCCCAAGCGCACGCGGGTGCGCGGGCCGTCGGGGGTTTGCGCAACGTGGGTGTAGGTGACCAAGCCCGCGCGCTCGAGGCGCTGGCGCACCTCGCGCACGCGCTCGGCGCTCTCGAACGCGCCCACTTGCACCACCAGCCGCCGGGGGGCGGCGGGAGTGGCGGCTGGAGTGGATGGGGCTGTTGGTGCGGCGGCGGGCGTGCGCCCTTCGAGGATGGCTTGGGCGCGGTTGGCCTCGGCGGGGGCAGGAGC
>Ga0209104_1000171_pt1 | contig 9557 bp, 9 predicted proteins | sample JTO19cmmetaG_FD_184156 | JGI IMG/M metagenome (GOLD analysis project Ga0209104, IMG submission 184156) | Freshwater bacterial and archeal communities from Indian Creek, Illinois, USA to study Microbial Dark Matter (Phase II) - JTO19cm metaG... | ecosystem: Environmental > Aquatic > Freshwater >... | reverse complement strand
GCCGACGCCACATTCTTACCATTTTTCGAGGCTATGTTATGGATGGAGCTACTCTTTGGCCGGATCACAAAAAAGGTATGCGTGGGTTTGCAGTTCACGATTTTGGCTATCAGATAGGGCAAATCCTTAGTCGCGAGCAGTGGGATCAAGTAATGTTGTCGATTCACAAACACGATGGCTATCTGGCTCGCCACATCGTCTATGCGGGAGTTCGCGCCGGTGGGTGGAACTTCTTTGGGAAATCCGAGCCTGTCCATATTACGGAAGTATGAATGTGGAAAAACTATGCGAGCTTATTGACGCTTGCGCACAAGACCTTAAACATGAAACACGAGCATCTTCCGTGCAAATCATCCTCACTATTCGGGACAAAGAGGATAGCTCAGTTTGTCTAGGGGGAGGACTGGGGAGTTTTTACGAACGAATTGGCTCATGCCAAACATGGATTAACCGAGAAACAACGCGATGACTTCAGAACAAATCAAAACCATGCAACAGCGGATTAACGACCGCTATGACCCATTTCTACAAGTTGATGGCTTTTGGGGACCAAAATCGCAGTATGTATGCCGAGCGTATTTACGCTCTCTCATGCCAAAACCAAGTCCATGGCCGGCAAACGATCAACGCTCGTTACGGCGTTTCTATGGTGAGCCAGGCGATGAGTCCAACCTCGTCATGATAGATTTCCCCTACCCCATGTTTTACGACGGCAAACGCGTCACCCGCACTCGGGTTCACAAAGCGTGTGCTGCATCGCTCCTACGTGTTCTCACAGCTATCCGCGATCTTCTTCCGCAGCACTCACACATCGAAGACGAGGCAAACGACTTTGGCGGAGTATTTAATGCCCGACAAAAACGTGGTGGGACATCCTGGAGCGTTCACGCATGGGGCGCGGCGATCGACCTTGACGCTGACGACAACACGTTCCGTGACTCATGGCCGATGCAATCAGACATGCCGCTGGAGATTATGGAAGCATTTGCCCGCGAAGGTTGGACTTCTGCGGGAGCATTTTGGGGTTACGACGCTATGCACTTTGAAGCGTGTAACTCGTAAAGATTTTGGCACGGTGTGCGACAACCGTAAGGCTCGCGGGGTTTGCAGTATTTGCCCGTTCAGCACCGTGCCAAAAATAACTGTTGACAATCTTATTGAAAATACCCAAATTGTCGCCCCACACAATTAACTGACTAATATGGCGAATAAGAAAATCAACGCACAAAAAGGTCCACGAGGGCCAGTCTTGAAAACGATCAAACTTCGTGATCTCATCAAAGTCTTGCACAACGACCAAGATGCGGAGATTGATGTCAGCCGTCGTTCCGTGATCTCATATCTGGAACGTAAAACCCGCCAAGAAATCAAATTCTGATACCATGGACATAAACCAAGCAAAACTAAAACGGGTCATCGCGCATATCGAAGATGACGGGGTCGTAAATCCTGCAAGCATAGCATCTTTGCTGCGAGCACAGCCTAAGAACGTCACGTTTCTTCGCAGCTACGTGGAGGAGGCCTGCAAACAGCTCGGCAACTTGGCAGCTCTGAATGAGTTTGACCTTGCGGCAGCCTCAAACGAAACGGGAATTCCCGTATCGAAAATCGAAACTACGGCCGTAGCGACTCATGAACCTGAAACTGAAGTTTTGCCTACGCGAGCACTTAAAGCTGACCTTACGGACGCGGTGCCAAGTGAAACTCGTTCTGGCGTGCTGCTTAACGAGGACGGCACGATTACCAACTTGACGTTGGTTCGTCAGACTCCGACTCGGTGGGTGTTTGAAATCTCTAAGCCTAAACGTGAGGTGAAGATCTTCCTTCGTGGAGAAGTTGTGACGGTTGACTTGCTCAACTTGAAGCCTGTGACCATTCAAGGCGTGACCTTTGACGTTGCGGACTTGGAACTTATCGCTAAAGCCGCTGACGTATGATCGATAACACCGCACAACTTCCTGAGGAAGAGTCAACATCAAATCCGTTAGACACGATTCAGTCTTGTTGGGTCGAGATCCCTGGCAAAGGGTTTGTCCCAAGCTACCGATTCTTCGGTCTCGTGGCCGAGGGCCAACCTCGCCCGTTCCGCCGTTTCCTAAAAGGGGAGCGCGAAGGCATTGCCCGCTACTTCATGTGCCTCGTGTGCGAGACGCTGTTTGGCGAGGCTCCGTTGGTTGTCGAGCAAACACCAGATGGAGAGATCTCGATGCAAGACAATCCAGAGTGGCGCGATGCCCCATTTCTTGTTCAAAATGACGATGGCAACTACGCTATGTCAAACGGTTCCAGCCTCTATGACGTCACGTTCAACGTGGTGCCCAAACCGGACGCCGTGGACGATGTGTTAGAGACTGTGAACTTGTCTGACCCTAGTGTCATGCGCATTGAGCCAAGCTCTGTTGATACGCCCAGCGAATGATTGACCGATACGCCAACGTCACGCTCCATCACGAGAAGATAGATTGGTCTAGCCCAAAACTATCCGCCGACTCGATCACATCTACGTTGATCGGGTCGTGCGCGTATTGGGACCATGACGATTTTGAAGGCATGGGTCCTCACGAGATTGAGAAAGACATCCTATTTTCGGCAGGGCGCGACCAATGGCACCTAGACTCGCCTTACGGCAAACCATACTACCAGCACTTCTTGACGCTTATGAAGGTGCTGTTCCCAAAGACAGACATTACCCCATCGATTGCGGACGCCGTGTTGTTCTTCTGCCTTGGACTTGGGTTCAAAAAGATCCTTAACCTGATTGGCAGCCAGAACGCCGGCAAATCGGCTGGAGCAGTCCGCATCGTCTTTGTGGCTATGTATATCGATCCTGAATACACCGTTGTTTCGGTCGCTAACCCGTTTGACAACGCTGCGGACTCAACCGTCTGGGGTGACGTTGAGGAGCTATGGGATGAGTTGTGCGAGACTTGGCCGTGCGAGGGTAAAAAAGATGTTCCGAGCCTGTTTCCGAACGGCGTAAAGTATGCCAACAAGCGGTTAGAGTTTATCCCCAACCTACCTAAAGCTGGACGTATTGAGCTTAAAAACGTCAAGCACGTTGGCAAATACAAAGGCTCAAAAACCCGTGGCAAGCAGACTGACCGTGGCGTCATGTTCGTCATTGTGGACGAGATCAATGAGATCGATAACTACTCCTTCTTGACTACCCTCGAAAACATCTCATCTCAGGATGCGTTCTTTGCAATTACGTCACAAAACTTCAAAGATGAAGAAGACATGGGCGGACAAATTACCTCCCCTGTACCAAAGTTTGGCGGTCCAGAAAACTTCAGCGATCTGAATGTAGAAACAGATTTGTTTTGGCATTCGGCAAAGGCCTCGATTACTTTGCGGTTTGACGGTCATCGTGCGCCGAACATTCTTGCGGGTCGAATCATCTACCCATATTTGCTCAAGCAGACCGACCTCAACCGTCTCTCGGAGTCTGGTGGTGGCGAGCAATCGATGACCTACTACTCCCAGGTCCGGTCTTTCCCGATTCGCGGCAGCGAGGTGACGTCGGTGCTGTCAAAGGCCAAGACATCCGCCTCGCGGCACCTTGACCCACACTACCAGCTTCAGCACATCAAAGGCACGGTAGCTTTCTGCGACCCGGCTTTTGGTGGGCAGGACTCAGCGGTCTATGGTTTTTGCAAGTTTGGCATGGGCACAGTTTTAGATTCTGGAGGCGTTGCAGTGGATCAAGAGCTCATGGTTTTCACGTCTCACATGGTGAAGCTGAAGTTCGTCAACGAGGCTACATACAACGACTACTGGTTCGAGCGCATGCGTGCCGCAGGGATCTCAACCAACGACTTTGTGCTCGGCTCTGAAGTAAGTCCAGAAGATCAGGTAGCAATTCAATGCGCTGAGCTTAATCGTCAAAATGGGGTGGTAGCCAGCAACTTTGGTTACGACTTCTCCATGAGACCTGACATCGTGTCTAGCATGAACCGAATTATCGGGTTTTCAACGGTTGCATTTGACTACAACCAAGGGCCTTCTGGAGTGTTTCTCCGAGGCATCAAGCAGGAGTCCACCGACTACTGCCACGATCGCGTCACCGAGTTAGCATTTCTTACGGCAGACCTGTTTTTGACCAAGCAAGTGCGGGGCGGGGAGTTTATTGATACCGCCATTGTCCAGCTTCAACGAACCCTGCACGAGCCGAAAAACAAAAAGCGTAAAGCTGAGAAAAAAGCCGAATACAAATCTCGTTGGCAAGGCCGATCACCGGACGAACGCGACGTTTTGATGGGATTGGCTGGGTTGGCTGTTACTCGTGGCTTCCGATCTGACTCGTTGAAAAACAGCTCAGGTAACGGCGGCACAAGCCCCTTCAGTTCGGTGCTTGACACGGGAGCGGGTCGTAGTAGAATCGCGAGACCTTTGAGATAGTATGGGCTGTTCATCCTGCAATTCGACACCAAGTAAAGCTCCCAGTCTTGTGGAGACGCATCGCATGCGTTACACCAAAAAGACGGCAGTTGTAGGCGTCAACGGCAAGCCCTATGCGTTGAATCAAGCTCTTGTGCCATCCGAGCATTTTCCTCGTGGCAGTTGGGCTGTAAGCCTCACCATTGCTGGGGTCCCGAAAACTATTTCAAAAAACACGGCAATTCAAACTTTTAACGAAGCCTTACGGATTGCTCAGCTAAACAAGGACCCAGTATGGTTTATAGACCTCTGGCTTAACTGTAACCTTCAATGGGTGGCCCGTGTGCCAGCCCGTCATCAAATCGTCTCCCTAAACAACTTGCTCGCCATCTCACATGAAAGATAAATTCAAGTCCGACCTTTTTGAAACCGCTCAAGAGTTGGTTCAAGCAAAAAACAACGCAGTTACGGCAAACCGTGATCGACGTGATCGCCTGAAAGATGTTAGAAACTTCTCAAACGGTCTTGCTATGATGACCGAGGAAGAAGCCAAAAAACTCGGGCGTAAGGAGATTACAAACCACCTTACCACCTACGGCAAACTGCTTAACCAAGTGACGATGTTTTCGTCCATGGTCAACGGTGTCCCCAACTTAATTGAGGTGATTGTCGATACCAACGATGCCGAAAAAGACATTGTCACTGGGCAACGCATGTCCAAGATCATTAACGAGACGGTGATCAACCACGAGGGCGTATTTGCTTCATTGTGGGATCAGATCTCTGGTGAGGTTGTTATGGCTGGTGGTTTGCCGGCTTTGCATTCGCCCTCTTACGGTTGGCTACCCACGGCAGCACTTGACATGGTATTTCCGCCGGGCACGCCTTTGCACGCCCGAGGTGCAACCTATGCGTTTAACCCCATTGAGTTGTCGTTGCCCGATTTACGAAAATTGCTTCGTGTTGCGCAAGAGGACGGCTCTAGTTACGATCGCGAAACTATCAAGGCTCTAATCGACCATCTGGAAACTCAAATCCAACATCAGATCACTACGGCAAATGGGCACGGTGAAGACGTAACTCAAGCGATCCGAGGCGAAGACTCATATAAGCTGACATCGATTCCTTGTTGGGAATACTATGAAGTTCGGCCGTACAGTGAGAAGGATGCCAAGTATGAAAGCTACGTATCCAAAACCATCTTCTGCGACCCATTGCAACTGCCGTCCGTAGTCGAGGACGAATCAATGGCTAGTCGTAAGGGGTCTCCAGATGCCCGCATTGTCGCTCACTTTGAAAAAGCCTACGAAGATTCTTCGGCATGGGTGACGTTTGTTGCCGTGGACGCAGAGATTGGAGGACACAAAAAAGTCGAGTCTTTGCGCGGTGTTGCTGAGTTGGTCTATCCGTCTGGAACAGAGATGGAGAACCTTCTTAACCTCATCTTGGAAGGCGACAAAATTCGCTCACGTCCAAAGATCCGCATTACTGGATCTGCCAATCCAGATGACGTGGCCAAGTGGAACATCGAGCAAGATCTTTACGCTCCAGAAGGAGTTGAGGAGATGGAGTTCAAGACCAACAATCAGCATCTCCAGACGCCGTTTGGCATGCTCAATTCCACTGCTGCTATGGTGGCTGGAGGCCCCGTGTCTAACTCGTCGCAAGGTGGCGAACTTCGACAACAAGCGTTAGAGCGGCAAGAGTCGAATCTCGGCATTCAAACCAACCGAGCAAACACTGCTTACAAGGCTCTGGAGCACATGATCAACGTCATTGTGTGGCGAGTGCTGACGTCTGATGTAAAGCCTGGCACTCCGGGCTACATGGACATTATGGCGTGCCGCTCTCGCATGGAAGCCGAGAATCTCGATTACAAAGCCTTGGCAGAACGCGAATACGGACGGTTTAAGTTCTTGCGCGTGCGTGCTCGCCGCGTGATCGGAGCAGGTGATCGCCAAATGCAGATAGAGACTTCTGATTGGATGATGGCCAACTTAGTTTCGGTAGAACCTGCTTTACGACCTACCGTGCTTCAACAAGCCTTTTTGCTGCGCACCAACGACCCCGATCTGGCTGAAGTAGTTGTTCGCCCACCGAAAGTCATCCTTAATCAACAACGCGTCATTGCCGAGAACGAGTTTGACACGATCCTTCGCCGCGCCGTAGTTGGCATCGCCCTATCACCGCAGCCTGATGACATTCACCACAACCATGTCGAGACCCACTTTATCGACATGCAGGCACTCATTGGTAAGGGGGAGATGGAACCTTGGACGCAGATTGATGCACTCGGGTTTGCTGCTATTACCCAGCACGTTGGCGAGCATTTGCAGATCATCATGGGCAACCCGAAAACCAACTTTGAAGGCACTCGCTACTTGCAAACCTACCAAGCATTGATTGAGGCCGCTAAACCGTTGGTAAAACAGGCCCAAGAGTCACAGCAAACAAACAACGGCCTCTCGCCTAAAGAGCAAGCCGAGCTTGAACTTGCAGTTGCACGTTTGGAGTTGGATGCGCGTGCACTTGGCCTTAAAGAACAAGACCTTCAGGATCTTCAACGCATCCGTGCAGAACGATCCATGTTGTCCAAACGTAGTCAGTTTGCTCGTGAGATTTCCGATGCCGATCGTCGCGAACTTGAACGTGTGCGCATTGCGCAGACTTCAGCCCAAAACCAAAGCAACAATAACCAAGCGTAATCATGCAGACCGACACCACCCCGTCAAAGAAAAAAGTTCTTCACGTTTCCACTAATTGCTCAAACGAATTAAAAGATCTTCTGCTGCGCCCGCAAGTGACCAAAGATATTGCCTTGTCTTACGACAGTATTGAGAAAGTCATGTTGCAAGTTCAGCGAGATACAGTAGCTACTGGGAATGACGAAGAAATTCTTCAAGTAATAAAAGGCTTGAAGAAAATCGATAATGTTCTTAAACTTTTCGCCGCAGAAGGTAGATACGATCTCAAGTAAAACAACCACCCAATTATCATCATGACAAATACCGCATTTTATCCGCAACCAATTAGCTGGTCTTCATTTCTTAACTTCACCCCAGTTCTTGAATTTTTTAAGTCCATTGTCGCGTCATTTACGGACAACAACAATACAGGCGACCCAGTGAATGTTGGTGAAATCCGTGAGCGGCAAGCTACGTTGGAGGATCGTTTGTTTGACGATTCGGACGAGTTGACGCCGTTCCAAAAACCTTCAGGTGGTGGCGACGAAGACCCAGATAAAGGTGGCGACGAAGACCCAAATAAAGGTGGCGACGAAGACTCTGAAGGCGATCAAAAAGGAGGAGAAGAAGAAGGAGAAGAAGAAGGAGATGACGTCCAAGATAAAGAGGGCGAGGATTTTGATTATGAGAAAGATACCGAGTCAATGGCTCGCAAGACTGCTCGCGAAAACGGGCGTCGTTTGAAGGATTTAGAAGCCCAGCATGCGGACCTCATTGTAAAGCACACGTCTGCTGAGAAAGAGCGTGATGAGTTGCGCCAGCGGGTGCAGCAATACGAGCAAGTGACGATCGACCCTCGAACTACTCCAGCATACCAAGAGGTGCTCAACGAGATGTGGAATGATGTCGATGCAGCCATTGCTGAAGAACTTCCGCCAGCGGCGACCGAGCTGTCTAATAGGTTTGGTAAGTATGTCGCCCAGTATCTTCCAACCTTGCGCATGCAGGCCTCCGAGCGTGCTACTGCCGTGGCTAAGTTAAAACAGACCATAGCTTCCGAGCTAAGTGGGCATGACGAGCCATACGAAGAATTGTTAGAAGACGACCGAGTTGCCGCCGATGATTTAGCTCGTCAGGTATTGGCAGTGATTCGCCGCAACGCCCCACGTGCAACCAAGCTCATTGAGATTGAAAATGAAGTTCGTGAGCGTGCGAAAAAAGGTCGATTGGCTTCGGGAGTTCGAGAATATGAAGACCGAGCAAATTTCATCAAGCAAGCTGTCAAGCCGGTCGGAGAGCTGGAAGACCAACTGGTAGAAAAAGACCCTGAAATTCCCGAAGCCATTGTCACTCGCATGGCCAAAGAAGACCCTGAATTTGATAAGCGGTTGAAGTCGGCCAAGAAAGATATTGAGGAACTACTTGCTGGTGGCCCCAAACCTTTGACCGAAGCCGAAATGGACGCTTTGGAGGAGCAAGGTGTGGATCTTAATGACTACCAAAAACGTCGTCTTAAAGACTTCCGCGAACGCGTAAAACGGAATGCTCCGCTTCTTGTGCGCGGATTGGCTTTGGCAAATCTGACAAACAAGACGCTCACAACCTACGCTAAAGAGCATTTGAAATCTCGCAAAAAGCTCGACGAGTTGGAAGTTCTGGATTCCCTTCGACGCCAAAACACCGTCAAGAAAACTTCCGAGGAGCAAGCAAAACTGCAACAGCAAAAGGAAAAGGAAAACGACGACCCACGCAAACGTCCTCTGGCCGTTGATTCGATTTTTAACGGGGATTGAAAATTTCCTGTTGACGAGAGTTCCGTTTTTGTGTAATTGCATTGTTAGCCGAGGGAGGCACCCACGCCTCCCAGCTTTCATATTTCTTTTGCTAGGCCGACAACGGAGGTGGCCGCCCGTTACAAAAGAACTGAAAGTGGACTTACCGTGGCTGGAAGTTGGACGGGGAAACTTAATCCAAACCAACTACTTATATGGCTTGTAATCCACAAAAAATTATCGCTGCACTCCACGAGGAGAAGCAGAACATCACGGACATCGTTCGTCACGACATTGATACGTCTGACCGCATGGTGTTACGTCTCATTCCCGACTCTGGCGTTGTCACTCGGGATTCTAACCAAGAGTCCATCATCTATGGTGAAGGTCGTCAGGCAGCTCTTGCCTACCGCTCCCTTGATCATGAGCCCCGTCCATTGACGGAAGGCCAGATGAACGCTCGCTCGCTCGCCGGTTCTAACGGTGTCATCGATACGGATCTTACCGACATCGACGACAACGCTTGCCACGGCTCCTGCACCATCCGCTTTGCTCAAGGCTTCCGTCGCCGTGGTTTCCACGATTACGGCTTGGACGTGGATACGCAGATCATGTGTGCTCGTGAGTTGGATCGTCTCGGCAAAGCTCACGTCAAAGGCTTCTTTGATGGCTTCCGTCGCAACTTCTCCCGCTTCGGCTACGACAACTTCAGCGACAACCTCCT
>Ga0209104_1000170_pt1 | contig 9606 bp, 8 predicted proteins | sample JTO19cmmetaG_FD_184156 | JGI IMG/M metagenome (GOLD analysis project Ga0209104, IMG submission 184156) | Freshwater bacterial and archeal communities from Indian Creek, Illinois, USA to study Microbial Dark Matter (Phase II) - JTO19cm metaG... | ecosystem: Environmental > Aquatic > Freshwater >... | reverse complement strand
AAAAAAACGTTGAATAACGGCCAGCGAGCCGCGTCTGGCGGCATCGCGCAGTTTGCTGCGCTGCACCTCGGTGAGCGCAGCGCGGCTGGGGTCAAAGCCGTAGAGCAGGCCGTCTTCGATCACGTAATTGGTGGGCTCGAAGTCGGCGCCGCAGCCTATGTGGATGGGCGCAAGCGGCGTGAGGGCCAGTGTGTGGGTGCTTAAAAATACGCTCATGCGCTTACCCCTGGTGTTTGGCTGGCTGCTTCGGGCACGCTGATGGGCACCACCGGGCAGTAGCCTTGCTGCACGGTTTCGGGCATGGCCAGCGACAGCGGCGCTGCCGCACCCCCCAGCCCTTGGCCGATGTAGGTGCAGGCCGGGTCGGCTTGCGCGGGCCTAAACACGGCACCCGCCTTGGCCAGCAGCACCGGGCGCTTGAAGGGGTTGCCGCTTTGCACCGCCACATCGCCGTGGCGCCCAAAGCGGGTGCTCACCTGCCAGTGGCTGCGCTCGGGGCAAAAGCCCAAGCCTTGGGGCGCGCACGGCCCTAGGGTGAGGTAAGCGTTGGGCGCGGCGCCGCTGGGCTGCGGCCAAGTGACGGCTTCGGGTGGGCCGCAGAGCTCAAACTTGCCTAAGCCAATGCTGGCGTCGCGGCCATAGCCGCTGTACCCGATGTGCTGCAGCGCCGCCGCAAGCTCGGCCTGTGTCAGCCGCTGCTCGTCGAGCACCAGCAGCACATCAAACAGGCTGCCGGGGGCTATCCAGGTTTGGGCCATGGTGTAGGGTGCAAACTGGCCGCTGCCGGTGGTGCCGGTTTGGCGGTTGATGCTGTTGTGCGGCTGCGCACGCTCGATGCTTGGGCACAGCAGCTCGGCGTCGCTGGCGGCACACTGCTGCCAATCGGGCAGAGGCTGCGCCAGCTGGGCGGTAGGCAGCCAGCGTTTTTTCTTTAGCGCTTTGCGGTCGGCGCTGCCTGGGCCTTGGGCCCAGACGGCAGAGGGCAGGTGGGGCAGGGGCACATGGCCGTGCGGCAGGGCGTCGGAGACCACCACAAAGGGCCGCCCCTGGGTGTAGCCTTGGAGCAAGGCCTCGAGGCGCTGCTTGCCGAGCTGGTGCCGCAGCGTCCAGCAGAGCTGGCCAAACAGGGTGTCGCCCGCCAGCGCAGTGCCCAGCGCCGACAATGGGCGCAAGCGGATGCTTAGGGTTTGCATGGTGCGGCGGCGCTTTAGTGGGCCGCTGTGTCGAAGGGCTGCACGGCGTCAAACCGGGCTTGGGCGTCGGCGCCGTCTATGCTCAGGCCCACAAAGCGCAGCTTGCCATAGCCGCGCGAGCCCGAGCCGCCCAAGCTGTCGAGCTCGAGCAGCTTGAGCCCTTGCAGCACGGTGTGCAGCAGGCTTTCGTCGTCGCCGGCCAGGCGCTTGACCGAGAGCCGAAAATCAAAGCGCGCCCCGGCCGGCACGCGCTCGGCTTGGCGCGGGTGCTCGGCCACGCCCGAGATGCGGTTGATGCGGTTTTCGCTTTTGATCTCGGTCAGGGGCTGGTTGTTTTCGCGCACCTCGTCGATCCAGGCTTTTTGCAGGTTGCAGTCCCAGAACGACACCCGGGTTGGGCCCAGCTCCAGCATTTCCTCGCCCAGCTTGGCGTCGCCGCTGATGCCAAAGAGTTGCAAAATGCGCTTGACTTCGGGCTTGGTGGCTGGGCTTGCGCCTTGGTAGTCGCGCCAGCCCAGCGCCTCTTGCTGCACGGCGCCGCTGCGCCACTCGAGCAGGCTGCGTATTTTGCCCTTCAGGCTCGAGCCGGGGATGTACGGCGCTTGCGTGTGCGGGTGCCGGATGACGGTGTTGTCCACGCCGCCGATGCGCATTTCGCTGTCGCCAGCGCCGATGCGCAAGCCGCTCACGAGCTCGAGCGTGGCGCTGATGGTGGTGATGGCGCTGAGTTGTGCGTGTGCCATGGCTTATTTCTCCTGCGCTTTGTAAAAGCCCATAAAGGCTTCCATGAACAATTTGGCGTGCTTGAGGCTGTCGCTGTCGGTGATTTGCCGGATCAGATGCGCGTACATCTTTTCGAAGCACTCATCTACGTGCTCGCGCCCTTTGGCGTAGGCCACCTTGGCCACCAGCATTTGGATGAACGGCTCGACTTCGTCGTACTTGGCCGCGCGCTCTTTGGGGGTGCGCTCAAAGTGCACCTTTTCGTACCACAGCACCAGTTCGTCGTAGAAGCGCCGCAGTTGGGTGGATTTGTTCAGGCGCCCGTTATTTCCGCCGCCAGCTTCAAACACCGTCGCCGCTTTGGCTTTGGCGATGTCCGAGAACAAGGTTTTGGGAATGTCCTTGAGCCGAATGTCGTCCGTGCTCAAGGTGTAACTGGGCGCTTGCGGGCGCTGGTCTGGGTAGCCGCTTGGACGGCCTTGGTATCCGGATGCCATGACTGAATCCCCTCCTTAACGTTGACGGTAAAAGTGGTTGAAAAGCGGGATGCGAAAGCGCGCCCCCAGCTGGTTGATGCCCTGCTCGCCCAGCGCATCCGCAAGCGCTTTTTGTGCCTGCGCGCGGCGCTCGGGCTCTTTGATTTTGTCCACCACGTAGCGCCGGGTGCGGTAGGCAAAGCGGCTGCGCCACATGGCGTGCTCGGGGTTGTGGCTGTCGGTGGCGAGGTCGATCAGGTGCAGCAGGCCATAGACGTAGCTGTTGGACAAAACGTATTCGGCCCGAACCTGCTCCAACCGATCTTGTGCCGCTTGCACCTGGTTCCACTCGGCGCCCCAGCGCACGCGCTGGTCAAACAGCAGCGCGGCGTTTTTGCTGCCAGCTTTGGCGGCGTCTAGGGCTTCGTCGGCCTGCGCCGCCAGGGTGTGCATGGGTAGCCCAGGCTTGGTCATCACCATGCCCGCCGAAAAGCTGATGGCCGGGTTCGCGCACACGTAGCTCTGGAAGCGCTCGGCCATGTGCGCCGCCAGTTTTTGGGTGCTGTGCCACGGGCCGATGAGGAAGAAGTCGTCGCCGCCGGCGAATACGGTGTAGGTGTTGGCAAAGCGCTGGGCACACAGCGCCGGCAGGTACACGGCAAAAAAGGCGTTCATCTGGCGCGACAAGGCCGCCATTTGGGCCAAGTTGGGCGCGGGCAAGCCCTGCTGGAAGATGCGGCCCAAGTTGTCCACGTCGCCCTTGAGCGTCATCAGGGCCACTTGGCCTTGCCAATCGCCCTCCAGCGCCGTGCCTTTGGGCACGCGGTCTTCGCACGCGATGTGGTTCAGGGTTTTGCCGGCCTCAAAGCGCAGCGCGTCGGCATCCACTTGGTCGGCAATGAGGCGGTATTTGGCTTGGGTTTGCAGGTCTTGGGGGCCAAAACGCGGCACATAGGCGTTGATGTAGCGCCGGGCGTAGCCGTGCCAGAGCGTGGCACTGTCGCTTTCGGGCAGGCTAAAGTCCCAGCAGCGCACGAGCTGGCCGGCACGGGCCAAGGGGCCAAACTTGCCGCTGGCGTCGGCGCTGCCGGTAAAGCCCACGCGGTAGCCAAAAATCGGCAGCTCCAGCTGGTGCACACTGCCCCCAAGGTGCAGCGCATCGGCGCTGCGCAGCACCAGCAGCCGGTCTAGGCGCGCTAGGCCCTTGCCAATCTCGATTTGATCGCGCGACATGGCCGCCGTGCCCTTGCCGCCGCCATCGGCGCGGTCGGCGGGCAAGCGCTCGTTGTACATGCACACGCCGTGCGGGTAGCTGACATCAAACACGGTGGGGGCCGCGCCCGTGAGGTCAAAGCGCTGCAGCTTGGCATGCTCTAGGTCGGCAAACAGTCCGTTCATCAGGGCCCTGAACCCCTGGCTGTTTGGGCTGTGCAAAAAGTCGTTGCAGCCCGCCGCCTTGGACGCCAGCCCTAGGCCGGCCAGCCCAAAGCTGTGCTGCAAAAACCAAGCGTTGATCTCTAGGCGCACGGCCTCGAGCTGCGCGCGCGCCTGCGCCGTGTTGGGCGCGACGATCAAAAACTTGCCGGCGGCGTTGCTGATCTGGCTGGTGGGCGGCAGCGCGAGCGCGTCCAGCACCTTGAGCGCCGCCAGTTCGGTAAACAGCGACACCTGGAACGAGCGCCCACGCAGCATGCGCGCCGCGTCTTTGCGCGTCTGGCTGCCGTCGGCAAAAATGAAGTCTTGGATGCCAAAAAAATCGCCCTGCACCAGCAAAAACTTGTTCTGGTCCCAGTCGGACTGGTCGGCGAGCCGGGCTGCGGCGGCGGCGTCGGTGCTGCCGTGGGCTTGGTGCCAGCGCCACAGCGCCACAGCCAGCGCCGCCGTGGTTTTGCTGTGGTCGTAGAGCGACACATCGGCCTGTACGCCTGCTGCGGTGGCGGCTGGGATGGCGTGTGTGTATGTCAGCCAAGCGCTGTCGAAGTGGTCTAGCCACAGCCCCCAGTCGTGGCGGTGCGCTGCTGGAATGGCTTCGAGGGCCTGCAGGAACTGCTGCCACAGCGCGGCGTATTCTTGCTGCGCGGGCGCGTCTTTGGTGGCTTCGCACTGCTCGCGCTTTTGCGGAAAAATCGCCTCGGCCGACAGCGCCTTGAGCGGGTAGCGCCATTTCAGGCTGGCGGCGCTGGGGGCAGCCGCTGCGCCCTCGAGCCGCACCTGCTCGAGCAGCGGCAGCAGACGGGCCTGCAATGGGCTGCGGCCTGCGCTGTTGTCGTCTGGGGCCAGTTTGTATTTTTCAAAGGCCTCGCGCCCCAAGCCGCTGGCCAAGCGCGCGGCGGTGCCCACCACCCATTGCAAAAACGTTTCGGGCCGCAGGTACGCGGCCGCCACATGGGCCAAGGTGTCGGGCTCGGCGCCGGAGCCCGGCGCGCCGATTGGCTGCGCGTGCTGCGCAAACGGGGCCGCGTCGCCGAGCAAGAGCCCCGGCGCGTGCTGGGCGATGAGCTCAAAGGCGGGCCGCGTGTAGGCCGCGTGGGTGTGGGTGTGGTAGCCGCTTTTGCCGTTGGCACGCCACGGGCAGTAGCGCTTTTGGTAAGCGGCCAGTTGTTCGGGCGGCAGCTTGAGCGCCGCGCGCTGTGCAAACTTGCCCAGACCGTGCAGATAAGCCGCCAGTGCCACCCGGCTTGAGTCCGCCAATGCTTCGTTGCTCGCTTTGCTCATCAAATGCCCCCCCTTAAATGCCAACGTTGGCAAACATTCTATTACAGCGTTTGGCGGTGCCTGCGTTACCAGCGCTGATGTGCAGAGCATAAGCCCTGTGCCACCATGCAGCCTGCGCCGCAAGCTTGCCGTGCGCGCCTTGCAGCCCGTTCCAAATCATAATTGCCTCAAATACAGACGGGAGCACACATGCAGACATCCACACTTGGGCCCAGCCACACCGCCCACCCCACCCAAGCCGGCGCCACCACCTGGTTCGTCACCCGCCACCCCGGCGCGCTCGAATGGGCGCGCGCCAGCGCCTTGGCTTACGACCGCCACGTCACGCACCTCGACCCCAAGCTGATTGCGCCCGGCGACACCGTCATCGGCACCTTGCCGGTGCAACTCGCGGCCAGCGTCTGCGCGCGCGGTGCGCGCTACCTGAATCTCAGCCTCGATCTGCCCGAACAACTGCGCGGGCGCGAGCTCGACGGCACCACCCTAGCCCAAGTCAATGCCCGGCTCGAGGCTTACCATGTCCAGCGCCTCGACTAAAGCCGGCTGCGGCCAGCCCACGCACAGCGCACCCAAGCACAAACATCTGAACCATACCCAAGCGACAGGATTCGAAGCCATGACCACCACACCCACCCCAGCCCAGCACCAGCGCCGCATCCTGCTTGCCGTCACGGGCTTGAGCCCGCAAATCGTCACCGAAACCCTGTATGCCCTGGCGCACACCCCCGAGCCCTTTGTGCCCACCGAAGTGCACCTGCTCACCACCGTCGAAGGCGCGCAGCGCGCGCGCACCGCCTTGCTGCACCCAGACGGCGGCCAGTTTCATGCCCTGCGCGCCGATTACCCGCAGTTCGAGCACACCCAGTTCACGGACGCGCACATCCACATCATCCAAGGCCCCGATGGTGGCGCGCTGATCGACATCCGCAGCCCCGAAGAAAACGCCGCCGCTGCCGACGCCATCACCCAGCACATGGCCGAGCTCACGCGCGACGCGGCGGCGGCGCTGCACGTATCCATCGCTGGCGGGCGCAAGACCATGGGTTTTTATCTGGGTTATGCGTTCTCGCTCTATGCGCGGCCGCAAGACCGGCTCTCGCACGTGCTGGTCTCGTCGCCCTTCGAGAGCCACCCGCAGTTCTTCTACCCCCCGGCGCAGCCGCGCCGGCTGGCCAACCGCGACGGCAGCCACCTCGACACCGCCGACGCCACCATCACCCTGGCCGAAATCCCGGTGGTGCGGCTGCGCCACGGGCTGCCGCCGGCGCTGCAACAGGGCCAAGCCAGCTACAGCCAAACCGTGGCCGCCGTGCAAGCCAGCTTTGCGCCGCCGCAACTGCACATCGACCTGCCGCAGCGCTTGGTGCGCTGTGCCGACCAAGCCGTCAAGCTGCCCCCGGCGCAAATGGCGTGGCTCGCCTTTTGGGCCCACAGCGCCTTGCAGGGGCGGCCCCTGCGCACTTGGCGCGAAGTTGAGCCGAGCGAATACCTGGACATGTACCGGCGCATCGTCGGCAGCGATGCGGCAGCGTTCGAGCGAACGCAACAGCGACTCAAAGACGGCATGGTGCGCGAGTTTTTTCGAGAGAACAATTCCGATCTCGAAAAAGCCCTGCGCGCCGCCCTAGGCCCGGCAGCCGCACCCTACCTGCTCGTGCGCCAAGGCAAACGGCCCAAAACCAAGCGCGGCCTAAACATCGACCCCAAGGCCATCGAACTGCGGCTGTAGGGCTGGATGCGCTGCGGTTGCGTGCTTGCTTTATGCCTTGTGCTGCGCGTACAGTTGGCCCAAGGCAGTCGTAGTCGGGGTCGAAGCGCGGTTTTTGCTACAGCCTGAGCAACACGGCGGCTGCGTCCATTTGCACGCGCTCAAAGGCTGGGGCGAAGTCGTCCAGTTCTGCCACCGCTAGGCCCACCTCTGCGCCTTGCCCACCAAGCGCGCTGGGGCTGCGTCGATTCCGGCCCGCGCCGCCCGCTTCAGGGCCAGCACTTCGCCGCGGCTAACTTTACCACCATTTTTTTTGGGGCCATGAGCCCTCAGGTCAAATCGCCTTGGCCCGCTGCACCAAACAGCTCCGACAAGGACGACGCCGACAAGATGCGGCCCATCCAGTCCAAAAGTTCGGCCTCGCTGGCACTGGACAGGCGGGTGTCCACCCACTGCGGCACGGCGCCGAAACGCAGACGCAACTGCAAAGACAGCGCCTTGGCGAAACCTTCATGCCTGCCCTCTTGCTTACCCTGCTGCAGCCCCTGCTTGACCCCCTTCATGGTGGCCTCGTCGAACCAGCGTTCAATGGTTTGCTCTAGCATGGCGCTACCCTCAAGTAAGTCGTGGATGGTGTCGATTTCGTCGATGTTAGCGCGTGGCGCCTTGCGGCGCAAGAGCATGCGCACCCAGACGCTGATCGTGCGCCGTAGGGGTTGCATGGCCTCGCCTTGCAGCAGCTGGCCCAAAGCGCCCAGCACCTGCGCGATGTCGGCCGGCGTGCGGCTGCGCTCGAGCTTAAACAGCGCTTCAGCCAGGTTGCGCACATCCGGCAAGGGGTGGAGCTTGAGCCGGGCTTCGTCCACCAAATGGTAGAGCAGTCGTGGCCGGTAAGGTTCCAGCCCGGGCAGGCTGGGGCCGTAGTTGTCGGCCACGTCGGTGGCGGATTTCCAGGGCGCGGCGCCGTTGTACAGGACGATGGGCACGATGGTGGGCAGTTGGCCGTCTTGCAGTTCGCCTTCTTTGACCAAGTGTTGCGACAGCAGCCCGACATAGACCATCATGCGCAAGGCCATCCAGGGGTCGGGCTCGCTCTGAAACTCGAGCAGCAGGTACACCCACACCCACTGCTGGCCCACCCGCAGCCGCCAGACCATGTCGTCGTGGCGCTGGCGTTCGGTCTCGCTCACATAGCTGGCGTTGACGCGCTCTAGGGTGTTGAAGTCGGCCTGCTGCAGCCACGCGCCGCCCAGGTAGCCGGTCAGCAAGTCGCGCACCATCTCGGGGTGCGAGAACAGCAGTTTGTAGCCGGTGTCGTGGGCGTGGTTGGGATGGGCCATGGTGTGGTCGATGATACCCGCCGGATGTGGCCACCGTCTGCAATGGCCGCAGGTGCGCAGGAAATCGTGGTCAGACCCTCACGGCACTAGGCCTTTTACCTACTGGCCACTTGGTCTCTTGGCAGCAAATTGTGGACTGGCCGCGACTTCCCTCGTCTAGGCCCGGCGCGCTTGCACAGAGTGGTGAAACGGGTGCGTGGGGCTGCGCTGGTAAATTTGGTTCCAAACGTGTTGAATGTGCGCCAACGCGCTGTGCTGGGCCAACGCGCCGCCTAGGCCCAAGGGCGCGAGCAGGCTGTGCACAAACTGGGAGCGGTCTTGGCTCGTGATCAGGCGCACATTCAGGGCTTGGGCCAAGCCCTGCACCGCCGCCCCCGCAGGCGGCCAGTTGGGCCGCAGCAGCACGCATTGGGCCGACAGCCCCCCGAGCAGCTTAGTGGTCTCGGCGGCTTCGCGTATTTGTGCGGTCTTGCCGGGGGCGTCGGGCTTATCGATCTTGGCGTTGTAGATGGCGATGCGGTCGCCGTGTACCGCCACTACGTCGCACTCGAGCACAGGCGTCGCGTCGGCTGTGCGCGCGACGCAGTTCCACAGCACCTGGCAGGCACCCGCTTCGAGCAACACGCTGGCAATCCAAGCCTCAAAAGCCGTGCCATCCGATGACAAACCCTGTGCCGCTGGATACGATTTGAAGCTGTGGCGGCGCCGGTCTTGGTGCACGCACTTGATCCAGTCTAGAGGGTGGGCGTTGGGCAGCGGGGCGTGTGCATCGAGTTCGGCGCGGTTGCTCGAATCCACAAACTGGGCGCGTACCAATTGCAGCAGCGGCAGCCGATCGAGCTTGACTTCGGCGTCGAGCAAAGCTGCTTCGGTGCCGCAGCCCGGTTGCAGCGGCAGTTCGCAGATTTCAGCGCTGGCGTTGGGGCGCAGGGTTTGCCAGCCCTTGCGCAGGTCGCGATAGACCACGCATTCCACCCTGGGGTGTGTGGCCAGCTGCACCAGCGCTGCCGACATCATCTTGTTGCCGCCGGTGGCGTGCAAAATCCAGCGCAGATGTGCAAACTCGGCAAAGAGTTCGGCCACTGTTTGGCGCACCCCCTGCACGGTTTCGTCCACCTCGATGCGCATGTGCTGTACGCCGTGGCTGGCCGGGTCGTGGTTGAGCACCTCGAGGGTTTTGACCGCCGGCAGCATCGAATCGGTCGCGTTGTCGCTGTGCAAGATGGCGTGCAGCGCCAACTGCCCCGTGCGCGCAAAAGCCATGCTCGCCGTGATGTTGGGCTGCAGCTGCCGGCCTGCCAAGTTGATGAGTCCGTACATGGAGCGTGCGCTCAGAGGGCTTTTGGGCAATTTTTTGGATCGTAGCACAAGCAGCCAACGAAAAAGCAGGGTCAAGCCACGATTTGTGCCCTGATTCCCGCGCAGCGGCAGCCGGGCTGGGTGCGTTCCTG
>Ga0209104_1000161_pt1 | contig 10191 bp, 3 predicted proteins | sample JTO19cmmetaG_FD_184156 | JGI IMG/M metagenome (GOLD analysis project Ga0209104, IMG submission 184156) | Freshwater bacterial and archeal communities from Indian Creek, Illinois, USA to study Microbial Dark Matter (Phase II) - JTO19cm metaG... | ecosystem: Environmental > Aquatic > Freshwater >... | reverse complement strand
CAAGCCACCGAAAATTCCTTTGAAGGAGACACAGCTGCCCAGATGGCAGCCAGCAACGCTGCCCAGATGGCAGCCAGCAACGCTGCCCAACACTACATGCACTACATGTGGGTCGGGAGCAACGCTGCCCAGATAGCAGCCAGCAATGCTGCCGAGATGGACGCTGCCGAGATGGACGCTGCCGAGAACGCTGCCGTGATGGCAGCCATCAACGCTGCCGAGAAAGCAATCGCTGGCCAGATGGCACGGATGGCAGACAGCAACGATTCTCAAGAACTGATCTGATGAGACCCTCTGGCTGGACTGAGACTGCCCAGATGGCAGCCAGCAACGCTCAAAATTAAAGCTTTTCTTTTGCACGTAAACCGTTGATTGAAAAATAAGTCCATGTACATTTTGTTAATAAGTCTCGAGGCCTACTACAAACGGCCAAAAGCCTGGATTAAATTAGTATGAAACCTCGACTTTCAAATGTAAATACTTGTGACTTATCCTTGAAAACTAATTATCTGACTTTTTCTTTGATCTCACTTTATGTTTGACTTTTTAAATCTCGCCTTTAGATTATTCGTCTATTGTGAATAATTTTTATTCAAATGATTATAAAATATGGAGAATAAAGAATATTTGTTCCTTTCATTCTTTGTCATTATGCTAGATATTAGGTTTTTTTAATAGGGCCTTTTCATTTCTGCATAAGACGAGACGAAATTATGGGTTATTAATTAATTAGGCATCATTTTCACATAGTGGAATTTCGGCTGTTTGAAAAGGGTCTTCAGATGGAGAGGAGTTTGCTGGGTTCTATGAAAATGCTAAAAATAGTAATAGGAAATTTTCAAAAGGTTCCGCGTCTTAAAAAAGGTTAAAAAAACACTGAATTAGTAACTATTCCATCAGCTGTTTTAAGCATTGGAGTTAATTTCTTACGTATTACAAAAATAAGTTGCACAAAATTAAAGTTTTTACTCCTAAATGTTTTTGAGTGAAAGATTTTGAGTTTTTTATTGTCCAACAAAGAGTCGAAAACTATCGACGCTTCAGAGTGCAAGTTATTTCACTTGCAGTGATTGCTGATGATGACGAAGTTGCTGCTTTATACTTTAGAACTTAAAATTCCTAATAATCGGTAATCTATGTCTGAATATTCTAAACATTTCTGATTTTACATTCACAATTTGGCTTTAGCTGCCTTTTTATTATTTTAAGGCAAAACATTCTTTTCCTCCTTTTAATATTTGACATTATGATACGAATTTTAATCTGCCGATACCAATAAACTTAGAATGCTACTGATTTTTCGTTTTTTTGTTTTCGTCCGAACAACTTTGTTTCTTAAACGTGATTTCTCATACTGACAAAGGGTGACCCAAAAAAGGACAGTAAAGACTTCTGATGGAAAAAATATTGAAAAGCTATCGAAATTAAATTCATAAAATTCTGGACGACAAATAAGTAAGAAAATACGGTTTACATGTTACATTTTTGGTAATTTTGTAGTTATTACAATGTTAGAATATTTAAGTATCTCGTTGCTTCTCTGTAAAAGTTGTAATTGAGTTCATTTTAAATTAATCGGTACATGCGTTTTTTTATTTAATGGGGGTACAAGTGATGGTTTATTATTAAATATAATCCCGCATCAGGTAGAGCAACCTCTTCAGCTTGACCAGACAAATGTAACCTTAAAAAAACACAATGCAAATGCAAAACAAAATTCATAAATGGACTACTAATGGGAGGTTTGTTATTTCAGTTTGACCGATAAAATCATTGATGAACCCGAAGAAGTAATACATCTTGTCCGATTTACATTGCTGGATTCGATCTGACAACTTTGCAAGAAGGAGCCAAGTTTATGGTTCAATCCCCCTCAAAATAAAAAAAAAAATTTCTCAAATATTTTGTTCCTTAATCAATTACAGTTTGTTAAAATGACTTTTTTGCTGAAATGGTCTCAAACCTCAAATCAGAGATGGATGACCTAATGTCATCAAAGGATTTTTTAAATATCTTTGAAAGGAAAAGATATATTAGAAGATGGTGCAAGACCAACAAAAAGCCAACAAATTTTAAAATGATTCCAGAGCATCCAAGTACTTAGTACTCAAAAATTGTTACCAATTGGCACATATGTGATTTGGCTGGACGTGCGTGGGCATCTGTCAAATAGTGGATTTCCCGCCATATTTGCTATATTTGAGCATCTTTTTGTCGAGAAGGATTCCGGAGAGAAATATCATCCTAATTAAAATGAAGGGGAAAGAGTTAAATAGCATTTAAATTAACTCCTTCCCATTTATGAAAGACTCAAAACCGAAATCAATAAATTGGAGCAAGAAATTCCAGCCCTAAAGGTTATTACACCACGGCAACAAGGGTGTCAAAGATTGGCACATATGTGATTTGGCTGGACGTGCGTGGCATCTGTCAGCAAGAAATGCTTAATGTCAATTCCATGGGCTCAAATGGTGGATTTCCCGCCATATTTGCTATATTTGAGCATCTTTTTGTCGAGAAGGATTCCGGAGAGAAATACCATCCTAATTAAAATGAAGGGGAAAGAGTTAAATAGCATTTAAATTAACTCCTTCCCATTTATGAAAGACTCAAAACCGAAATCAATAAATTGGAGCAAGAAATTCCAGCCCTAAAGGTTATTACACCACGGCAACAAGGGTGTCAAAAGACTCAAAAAAATTAGGAAGCTCGAGCAACGCCGTCAACGTCTTCTCGAAGAAGCAACAGCTATCGCCGCTGCTCTGAAAATCCGGATCCAGCCTCTTATAAAACCCCAGAAGTAAACATATCACACATGGCGGCGACAATGATTCTTTTCGCAGACATGACATTAGGTTTTGCATTTTTACATTATTAAAAAAAACATTCTCGACTGTAGAAATTGAGTTGATCCGAATGACGAATCAACAACTTCTTCATAATATAATCAACCAAATTTTCCCAAATTAACTCACGTGCAAGCATCAGGATTAACTTCCATGATTTTGCCACAACCATAAATACATTGCCATTTTGGAAGCCATTTTTAAACATCATTTCTTCACGTCAAGCCAAAATTGTTCGAATTGCTCAAATACAAGAGCAGCGGCAATTATTGCTGCAGCAACTACAACAGTAGCAACAGCCTACAAAAGTTTTTTTTTACCTTATTGAGAGACTATAATCTCATGGCTGGACTACATACAAACCAAGAAAATGGCTTTGATTTTGGAATCGCTAAGGATCATGAGGATCAAGTTGAATTCCACCATGAATGTTCTAGAGGTTTCCTGAATCAACATTTTAACTTTTATATTGCATTTGGCCTCAATGATTTTTTTCGCAGACATGACATTAGGTTTTGCATTTTTACATTATTAAAAAAAACATTCTCGACTGTAGAAATTGAGTTGATAATTGTTTTTTTCTCACAAACAACTTTTTTCAGACGACAAGCTTGTTGTAAGGAAAGAAGGAAGGTATCTCTCTTTCTTTTCAGAGAGTGCACAGGCTAGCCTCAGTCTTCTATCATCATGCAAATAAAGAACAATATATTTCAAACAAGGTGACTCGGGAACCCATACCCCTTAGATTAGAAGCAAAACTCAACTCGAATTTCAAAGGATTGATCAAATAAACAAACGACTCACGGACGAGTTGAAAAATCTTGGCCTCTCGTAATTAAATTGAAGGTGAAAGAGTTAAATAGCATTTAAATTAAACTCCTTCCCATTTAATTGATAAATTGGAGTACCCGGTCAACTCAGACTTGACTCAGAATTTGTCTTCTCTCGACAGAGGGATTCAAAAAGTTCAAAAAACAAAACATATTCAGCCAAACCGAAAATGAAGCAATTCGTAAGGGCAAAACATATTCAGCCAAACAGAAAATGAAGCAATTCGTAAGGAGAGAAATAGGATGTTTAAAGCAGTTCTTCATTAAGATGATGAGCAGCAATTCCATTGTTGGGTATGAAGATGACTTCAACTCTGATTTCATTGGGACCATTTTTTAAATGATATTAAATTATATTATATTATATTATATTATATTCGTATGGAGAGAAATTGGGTGTGTAAAATAAAAAACCTTGCTCTACAGCATTGAGTTACTGCGAGAACAAAGAAGTCTGGTAAAAAGAGAGAGAGAGATTAAACTTGTTGTAAAATATAGACACGTATGCCCTCCGCGCGCCCAAAATGTACGAGAACAAAGAAGCCTGTTTTTTAAAGTGATGTAATAAAACTTTTTTATTAAATACTTTTTACTTCAAATATACTGAAAATCAAAATTATATCGTAATTATTTTCAATTTGATCTTAAGCCTATTCCACAGATAAGTTAAATAACATGTTAAAGACACAAGGCCTTATAGTATTTAAAGTAATTACAAGTAAAATTACAAATACAGTGTCTAAATTGATAATTATACTTGAGATCAATAACTGCACGATTTTTATTATCCGAAGAATCAATACAAAGCGAACCAAAGAAGAAAGTTAACATAACATTTATTATGATTATATTATATTATTAATATTAAAATTAAGTAGTGTCCTAATTATCTTATCTTATTATTTTAACTCAAATTCAATTTATTTCTTATTTCGTATAGTTATTAATAATTCTTTATATTCTTATGATTAAGTGTTATAAATGAATTTTTTATACTATTTTATTTCTTAGTAAAAAATGCTAAAACATACTTACCCGTGCAGCTCTTCCAGACAAATGGCCACGCCACAACCTCTAACTTTCTCATTTCTCTTATCCTTCGCGTGCACATGCACATATAGCATCTGTCCATTCATGTGATACGTGATGCTAATTATGCGCTTTGTAATATTTAATTTGACCGACTTTTATAAACCTACCAATTTATTGCTGTTACTTCTCCTACTTTGTATTCATCATTTTTACAGGTTTTCGTACAAAGAGTCAAGTAATTAAAAATATATTTCCGTTTATGATATTCTTGTTTGATACTACTATTCAGTATATGAATTTGAGCATACTCTGAAGGTATTCCATTTAGTCATTTTTATAGACACCCTTGTCATGAAACCATTTTATTACTATTTTTATGAATGGAATTCTTTGTTTAAGATGGCAACAAAATTCTTTCTATGTTGACTACATGTGAAATGATGCATTAGCGTCACATTTTAATTGAGTGGCACCAAGCTTCTTTTTCTCATTTGGTGCATGTACATAAGCCTATGGGTCCCAGCATATGTGGACGTTATGGCCATACAATTAATACAAAAGTCTTTTTGATTTATGTATGCCTTAAAAACTCTTTATACTGATTCTAGTAATTTATGATGACATACGATTGTTTTTAAGTAGGTCAGTATAATTAATTTCGTCTATTCTACATGGTCACATTACAATCGAATTTTTTAGTTTTTGATTTTAATTGAATGGCCCCAAGCTTGCACGGGACCCCGCTTGCACCAATCTGGTGCATGTACATATAGCCTGTAGACCCGCACTATCTACTTAAGAATTACAACAAGCACTCTGCAATGAAAACACTGGGATGAAAAGAGCGAAATGCTTGGCGCACCGTAAAGAACGGGCTTTAGCCGAAAAAGCCAAAATGGCCCATCAAAAATTCTTATTTAAGATTGTGTTTACTCCTTTAATTTTTACTTATAATTAAGTGGGCTAAACTTATTGATTATGGAGTCAAGGACTCGTATGTTTTTTATCTGTCGTTAGTTACTCTTTTTTCAAGTATAAAAGGCTTTGTTCTTTAATTCTACTTTAACAAGAACAAAGACTTGTCTGCAATTCATGTCATTTTTTGCGTTTTTTATCTGTTGTTAGTTACTACTTTTTGCGTTTTTTATCTGTCGTTAGTCTCTCCTTCAAGTATAAAAGGCTTTGTTCTTTAATTCAACAAGATCAAAGTCATTTTTTGCGTTTTTTATCTGTCGCTAGTTACTCCTTTTTCAAGTATAAAAGGTTTGTTATCAAGTAAATATCCACTCATTTAAAGGAATTAGCTTCTCCTCACAACTTCTCTACAAACATGGATCGACTGGAGCAGGATCTCAGGTTGTTTTTTAACCTATTTAATCGAAGTCTTATGTCATTAGTTGTTATTAGATGAACGCAGATGAAATTTACTTTTTTATTTTTTCACGTTGTTGAACGCTTTTCTCACAGGTTTTTCAAGCAAGAACTGGAGAGGGAAACCGACCCGTTCCGCCGGAATCTCTTGTTACAACAGATACGGGACGTTGAACAGCGAATCCTCGATCGTTTAAACGAACAAAGAGCGCAGGTTTCTAGCATTTAATTTTACATATGTTTTGTGGAATTACATTATTTGCAATACTTTTTCAAATCCAACAAACCCATTTGATGTGAAAACGAAAATATTTTTATTGATTGAACAGGTCGAAAGGGAGAACCAGAACATGAGGGTTGCTCTGGAAAAGCTTCAAGCAATGAAAAAGAAGTGATGTGTGTGTGTGTGTGTTGTGTGTGTGCGTATGTGTGCGTAAGTACGTGTAGAAGTGTGTAAATAGGGCATTTAGAAGAAGCGTCTTTAAATGTTAACCGCAATTGAACGTGCGTGTGTGTGTGTGTGTGTGGTGACAAATAGTCGAATCATTTTTTTTTGACTATTTGTCACTGCTAGTCACAATGAATACCTGTCGACTATTCCTTTGAGCATGTCGGCATTTAGAAGAAGCTTGTTTAAACATTAACCGCAATTGAACGTGACCTATTAAATTCATTCTGCCTTCAAACTGTTGACATTTCAACACAACCAAGCGCAACAAAAAGACCTCTGGGACAAGTTTGAATTGGCGATGAAAAACTACCGCAGAAACTGTCTCGCTCCATCAAATATGCTCAAGCTGCCGGATCCTATTTTTTGACTTTGAAATGTAAATACTTGTGACTTTCCTGACTGCGTGTGTGTGTGTGCGGATGTGTGAGTGCGAGTCGAGTGTGTGTGGGTGCGGGTGTGTGTGGGTGTGTGTGTGTGAGTACGTGTAGAAGTGTGTAAAAAGTGCATGTAGAAGAAGTTTGTTTAAACCCTTTTTTGACCTGGGACGTCTCGCAGCTCAACTCGTGCAAATCAAAGATCAATTGCTGGCTTGCCAACACCCCGAAGATCGTCAAAGATTGATATTGAAATTGATATTATAAATAAACTCAATTTATTGTTTTTGGTTATAATAAAGTTTTGGTAATATAATACAGGGTGAATGTGTTTATTTGTCTAGAACATCTTGCTGCTCAACTTGAACAAATAAAAATCGAATTGCTGGCTTGTCAAGACCCTGGGATATTTAATTGCTATGACCTTAACATTACTTTTGCAAACTAGTTTGGGCAGAAATAATGAGACACCACGAAAAATTAACTATCGAAAAATATTTTATGGACTCCCCCTCTTTTTTTCTCTTTTTGTTAATGAAAACGAAGGTTTTTGTAATTTATAATCGACCTTTGAAATCATTAAACACTGTCACGAGAAGGTTTGGTGTTTTAACATTTTTATTCCGAAAGGAGTGGGGACTCATAAGAATGTGCAGTTAACGTTATTGTTTATTACGTTTACAGAATAAACTACGTTTGGAAATGGAATTATTGGACGTTAAACCATCTTTACTTTGCCAAAAGTTATTTCAAGCCCTTCCCAAAAGAAGGTCCTATCAAAAAGGTGATACAATTCAATAATGTGTTTTTGAATCTTTTAATGTAAACCATCTGAGTCACTAATAAACAAATTCAAAATTCAAATTAGCTTCGTCTCGCACCAGTTGAAATTATAAATTCCACGTTATGCTAAACATCGATGAGTTTTTAATAAATCTTGAAAAGTACTGAAATGTTCTTGAATCATTTGTCATTTAACGTTGAAATTCTATTTAGTTTTGAGCACAAATGAAAAAATATTAAGCTAGGTTTGCAGCAACTTTTTTGAGGAAAACAAAGAAGGAGATTAACGTACATTTTTTCTTCTGTATTTTATTTAATTCAGCAAAAATGTAAAAATATTGAGACACCCTTCAATAAGTAAATAGCTATGAGTAGTGCAATAATTTCACTATTACTATTTTTCAATTTTACACAAGGTGGCGCTTACAAAATTTTTTCCTTTCACCTCTTTTAAATGGCACATGATTCAGGATAAAATAAAAAAGTGTGCATTTTAGTACTATTCAAGATTTATTAAAAACTCATAGTCTTTTTAAAAATTTTAATTTTTAGCATGACGTAAAATTCATAATTTCACAAGCAACTCATTTGATCATTACCTTTTTTTTGAAAGGCCTTTCTTTGTGAAGGGCTTGAAATGTCTTTGAAGCATTCAAATATATGAAAATTTCAGAAATGACAAGTTTGAAATTTGTAAAGTTCAAAAATAAGGATGAACTGCGGAAGCAAAAAAAGATACCTTGCGTTATCACTACACTACTCTAAGTAACTTTTTTGGAAAAAAATTTTTCTGCTTTTTTTCTGTTTTGAACAAAAGTGTAAAAATATTGAGCACCCTTCAATAGTAAATAGCTATGAAGTAACATTTTTGGAAAAGAACTGTTTTTCTGCTTTATTTTATTTACTGTTTTCAGCAAAAGTGTAAAAATATTGAGCACCCTTCAATAGTAAATAGCTATGAAGTAACTTTTTTGGAAAAAAAACTGTTTTTCTGCTTTATTTTATTTACTGTTTTCAGCAAAAGTGTAAAAATATCGAGCACCCTTCAATAGTAAATAGCTATGAAGTAACTTTTTTGGAACAAAAATGTTTTTCTGCTTTATTTTATTTACTGTTTTGAGCAAAAGTGTAAAAACATTGAGCACCCTTCAATAGTAAATAGCTATGAAGTAACTTTTTTGGGAAAAAAATTTTTTTTCTGCTTACGATAATGCGTAATAGTAGGGAGAAAAGATTCGAGGGAACTCTATTTTCTGTGTTTGCTCTTTCACACTTTTTTTCTGTTTGTGTTTTTTTTCTGCATATTTTTGTCAGAAAAGGGGTTAGGAAAAAGTAGGTCAAAAAAAGTGGGATGCGCGCACATTTTCATTGGCTAGTTAACAGTCTTGGGTCAATTTCACAAACCAATATATTTGACATCTAATAAATCTTTAAAAAAAATTTTGACAATAAACAATAACTAACAATGATTTTTGTTGTTATTTTTTTGCTAAAAAATAAAACATTTTAAAGAATTTGGTTTTGAATTCCTACATTATACAATTTTACCTAAATAGAAACTTTATTTCAGTACTTTTTAAGACTAAATTACTGCCTATAGTCATCCAATCTTGTGAAAAGCATTTGTAGATTGTTCTACTTTGATGAGAGCGAATAAAAATGACTTTTACTGACTTCACAAAGAGGTGTGCCACTGAATACAAGTCTTCAGCGCAACTGTTGAGCGTTGGAAAAGTAAGAGTTGGATGCGCAAATTTTTCCCAATTATTCTATATATTTTTTTCTCTGGTAAAAACCACGTTGAAAGTCTTATAACAGTCTTTTATTTCAACTTTGAGAGAAGAGAAGGAAGAAAAAGGAAATCAATATTTTATGGGTGAGACTGGCGGCTGACTCACAACTATCTACCTAAAACACGATCCTTTCACATGAGAATACCCCGCCGGCGAGCTAGGGCTCCAGTCCAGCTCCAGTAGAAATATAGCCCGCAGGACTTCCCTTCCCCCCCCCTTTTCCGCGGCCGAAAGACAAGGCCGGGGCCTTTGCTTGCGAACGAAAGACAAGGCCATCAAAGCAAAGCCGTTGCCACGGGCTTTCCACTTTTCTAGCGGAATCGCCTTTAGTCGCTATTGCCACGGGCTTTCCACTTTTCTAGCGGAATTAGTTGTATTTGGCATAGGAAAAGTCGAAATACTGCAGTACTATCTCATACCTATGTTGCCCGATAGTGAACGGAAAAGTCGAAATGTTACAATACTATCTCACGGCAGGCCATTTGCTTGCCACGGGCTTTCCATTTTTCTAGCGAATTAGTTGTTTTTGGCACAGAAAAAGTCGAAATATTACAGTACTATCTCATGCCATGCCGGGCCTTTGAGGATTTTTTTTGTTTAGTCTCGGGCAACAGTACTACCTCACCCGTTTGCGAACGGAAAAGTCGAAATATTACACATATAACTCACGGCATGCCGGGCCCTCATAGGACGTTTGCGAACGCGTGCGGG
>Ga0209104_1000157_pt1 | contig 10308 bp, 7 predicted proteins | sample JTO19cmmetaG_FD_184156 | JGI IMG/M metagenome (GOLD analysis project Ga0209104, IMG submission 184156) | Freshwater bacterial and archeal communities from Indian Creek, Illinois, USA to study Microbial Dark Matter (Phase II) - JTO19cm metaG... | ecosystem: Environmental > Aquatic > Freshwater >... | reverse complement strand
CGAGAGGCAGACCATGATGCGGTCGCCGGCCTCGATCATGGCGTAGTCGGCAATGGCTTGGCCCACCAGCCGGCACAGGCGTTTCTCGAGTTTGTGGTTTTCGCGTTCGATTTTGTCGGGGTTCATGGGGCAGCTCAACCGGGTTGGCCCGGCGCTGGGGCCGGGCTGCATTCTATGCCGCAACCGCTGGGGCACGCTGGCGCAGCAGCGGCGTCAGGGTGGCGGCGGGTACGGGCCGACCGATCAGGTAGCCCTGCAGTTGGTCGCAGTGGTGCAGCTTGGCCAGAAAATCGCTTTGGGCTTGGGTTTCCACGCCTTCGGCCACCACCTCCAGCCCCAACTGGTGCGCCAGCGCGATGGTGGCGGCGCAGATGGCGGCGTCGTTGCTGTCGGTTTCGATGTCGCGCACAAAGCTCTTATCCACCTTGAGGCACTGGATCGGCAGGTGCTTGAGGTAGGCCAGCGAGGAATAACCGGTGCCAAAATCGTCGATCGCCAGCCGCACGCCCAAAGCACGCAGCGCGCGCAGCAACTCGATGGCCTGCTCCGGGTGCGTCATGGCCACCGATTCGGTGATCTCAAACTCGATATCATCTTCTTGCAGTTGAAAACGCTCCAACAAGGCGCTCACGCTGGGGAGCAACTGGGCCGAGCGCAACTGCTTGGCCGACAGGTTGATCGACATGGACAAGCCCACAATGCCCTCGTCGCGCCAAGCCGCCAGTTGGCCGCAGGCCTGCTCCAGCACCCAGTTGCCGATGGAGTCGATCAGGCCGGTTTCTTCGGCCAGCGGGATGAAGCTCAGCGGCGGCACCAGCCCGAGCCGCGGATGGTGCCAGCGCAGCAGGGCCTCGACGCCGCTGATGCGCTGGCTTTTGGTGCACCACTTGGGTTGGTAATGCAGTTCAAACTGTTGCGCGGCCAAGGCAGCGCGCAGATCGGTTTCGAGTTCGAGCCGGCGCTGTGCCTGCGCGTTCAACTCCGCCTTGAAGTACTGCACCTGGTTGCGCCCCAGTTCCTTGGCGTGGTACATGGCGGCATCGGCGTGCTTCATGAGCGTGGCGGCGTCGCTGCCATCAACCGGGTAGATGCTGATGCCGATGCTGGGGCTGGAGTGCAGCACGCGCTGGGCGAGATGGTAGGGCTGGCCGAGCGCAGCCAAAATTTTGCCCGCCACCGCCGCAGCGCCCAGGTCCTCTTGCAGGCCGGTGATGGCGACCACGAACTCGTCGCCGCCTTGGCGCGCCACGATGTCGGATTCGCGCACACAGGCCTTGAGGCGCTGCGCGACCTCGACCAACAACTCATCGCCCACCTGGTGCCCCAGGGTGTCGTTGATGAGCTTGAAGCGGTCCATGTCGATGAACAGCAGCGCCACTTCGGTGCCGCTGCGCTGCGCATGGCTCAGCGCCTGGTCCAGCGCCGCCGACAGGTGCAGCCGGTTGGGCAGGCCGGTGAGCGAGTCGTGGTAGGCGATGCGGCGGATGCGCTCTTCGGTGGCTTTTTGCTCGCGAATGTCGGAGAAGGTGGCGATGTGGTAGTCGATCTCGCCGTGCGGGTTGCAGACCGTGGAAATGGTGACCAGGCGCGGTTCGGTGGCACCGTTTTTGTGCCGGTCCCACAGTTCACCCTGCCAAAAGCCCTGCTCCTTGACCCCGCGCCACATCTCCGCGTAGATAGCGCGCGGGTTGCGCCCGGAGGACAGGATGCGCGGGTTTTGGCCGCGCACTTCCTCGGTGCTGTAGCCGGTCAGGCGCGTGAAGGCCGGGTTGGCTTCGATAATGCAGTTGTCGCGGTCGGTGATCAGGATCGCTTCGCCGCTGTAGTCGAACACGTGCGCGGCCAGCCGCAACTGGCGCTCGTTGCGTTTGCGCGCCAGAATGTTTTTCACCCGCGCGCGCAATACCGTGCCCACCACCGGCTTGGTGAGGTAGTCGTCGGCCCCGAGTTCCAGCCCATCGAGCTGGGTTTGCTCGGAGGTGTCGGCCGAGACGAAGATCACCGGGATTTCGTGCGTGGCGCTGTCGGCGCGCAAGTGGCGCAGCACCTCGATGCCGCTCATGCCCGGCATCATCACGTCGAGCAAAATGAGTTCGGGGTGTTCGGTGCGCGCAATGAGGTCCAGCGCCGCATGCCCGCTGGTGGCGGTCTTGATGCGGTAGTCGGCTTTTAGCAGCGCCGCCAGCAGGTGCAGGTTGGTCGGTACGTCATCGACCAGCAGCAGCAGCGGTTTGGCGGGGGGCGGCTTGGCGTCTGGAGGCGGCTCACTCATGGGGGGGTGCGGCGGTGTGGCTGGCCAGTGCCGGCAGCAGGGCGTCGATCAGGCGCAGCGCGCCGGGGTGGTCGAAATCATTCATCAATTGCAACAAACGCATGATAAGCGATTGCTGCGCGGGTAGGCGCGGCAGCAGCGCGGCCAGTTCTTCGATCAGTTCATCGGGTGGCAGCTCGCTGTCGGCGAGCAAGGGCTGTAGGCGCTGCAACACGGATTGCAAGGCGGCCTGGGCGCTATCTGGCACTTGGGCGGCGGGCTTTGCAGCGAGGGTGGAGTGGGTGTGCGCTGCAGGCACCGGCGCGCGGGCTGGCTCTGGGTCATCGGGGTCTTGCCCCAAGGCACCAATGGCCGCCAGCGCACGCTCCAGTTGCGCCTCCAGTGCGTGCAGCTCGGGTATGCGCTGGCCCTTGAGTTCGGCTTCGGCTTGCCGCGCCGCCTGCGCCAAGCCCACCAGCCCCAGGTTGGCCGCCACCCCTTTGAGGCTGTGCAATTGCTCGGCTGCGGCACCCCGTTCGCCCAGCGCCAGTTCATTGGCCAGCAGTTCCACGGTGTGGGCGTGCTGTTGCGCAAAGTCGTGCAGCAGCCGCAACAGCAGCGGGCGCTGGCCGGCGCAGCGCCCCAAGGCGGCCTCGAAGTCGAGCACCGCATCCGCCGCTGCCTCGGTGGCAGATGGCGCAGGCGGCCTAAGAAGCTGCTGCTGCTGCGGCAGCGCTTGCGCGGGCAAATGCTGCGCCAGCACGCGCTCGAGCTCGGCTGGGTCTATGGGTTTGGGCACGAAGCCGTTCATTCCCGCCTCCAGGCAGCGCTGGCGGTCTTCGTCGAACACGGCGGCCGACAAGGCGATGATGGGCAGCGTCTGCCCTTGCGGCAGAGCGCGCAACTGGCGTGCGGCTTGCAGCCCGTCGAGCACCGGCATGTGCAAGTCCATGAGGATGAGGTCGAAGGGCTGCGTGCGCGCCAGCGCCACGGCCTGCTGGCCGTCGTGCGCCAGGGTAACGCGGCAGCCGAGCTTTTCGAGCAAGCCTTGGGCCACTTGCTGGTTCAAGGCGTTGTCTTCGGCCACCAGCACGCGCGCCGACTGAAAGTGCAAGCTTGTGTATTCGGGCAGCGCACACCAGGTGCTCGGCTCGGCCAGGGTGTGGCCATTCAAGGTGTTGAGCAGCAGCGAGGGCAGCACCGGTTTGTGCAACACGGCCTGCGTTGGGGTGCTGCCCAAGGCCTGCAGCAGTTGCTCGCCATCGTGGGCGGTGACCATCAAGGCGGCCGGTGCCTGGCCATAGCGCAGCGGGTCGGCATGGATGTGCCGCAACAGCTCGACGCCGTCCATGCCCGGCATTTTCCAGTCCAGCAGCAAGGTGCCAAACGGCTTGCCCGCCGCCTGGGCCGCCGCCAGCAGGTTCAGCGCCTCGGGGCCGCTGGCGGCGCAGGCGTGCTCGATCTGCCACGCGGCGAGTTGGGTGCTGAGGATGGTGCGCGCGCTCTCTTGGTCGTCCACTATCAGCACCTTGAGGCCCAAAGCCAGCGCTGGTGCGGCGGGATCGGGTTGCGCCGCTGCGCGGGCGAGCGGGAGTTCGAAGCCAAAGGTTGAGCCTTGGCCCAGCGTGCTGCGCACGGCTATCGAGCCGCCCATGAGCTGCACCAGGCGCTGGCTAATCGCCAGCCCTAGGCCGGTGCCGCCGAAGCGGCGCGTCACGCTGCTGTCGGCCTGCATAAAGGGCTGGAACAGTTGCGCCGCCACCGCTTCGCTCATGCCGATGCCGGTGTCGCTGACCTCGAAGCGGACCATCAAGCGGCCATCGGGCGGTTGCTGTGGGCCGCTGGCGCGCACCCGCACCACGACCACGCCGCGCTCGGTGAACTTGATCGCGTTGCCCACCAGGTTGACCAACACCTGGCGCAGGCGCAGCGGATCGCCTAGGGTTTGGGCGGGCAAGCTCGGTTCCAAATCGATCAGCAACTCCAGGTTTTTCTCGGCCAGGCGGCTGCTGAACAGGTCGCTCATATCGCGCAGCACCAGCTCGATAGAGAAAGGTATTTGCTCCAATTCGAGCCGCCCGGCGTCGATTTTGGAAAAGTCTAGGATGTCGTTGAGCAAGCTCAGCAGCGAGCGGCCCGAGCGCAGCACCATGTCGAGCATTTGCCGGGGGCGCTCGGGCAGGTTGTGGTCGCGCACCAGTTGCGTCAGGCCCAGCACGGCGTTCATGGGGGTGCGGATTTCGTGGCTCATATTGGCCAGAAACTGCGATTTGGCGCGGTTGGCGGCTTCGGCCTCAAACTTGGCCTGCGTCAAGGCAGCCTTGTGCAGCTCCACCTCGTGGGCGGCGCGGTCGAAGGCAGCGGCAAACTGCGCCAGCTCGTCGGTTCCGGCGAGGTTGGCGCGCACCCCAGTTTGGCCATGGCCAAAGGCCTCGATGGCCAGGCGCAATTTGCGTGCGCGCGCTACGTGCAGCCGCACGAAATACCTAAACACCGCATGCGAGCAAAACAGCGAGAGCAGCAGCGCCAGCAGCAGGGCCACAAGCACGTAGGGAGCCGAGTCTTCGAGCGTGGTGGTGCGCATCTGCAAAGTGAGGCGGCCCAGCTTGAGACCACCCAAGGCAATGGGTGCCTGCACCTGCGCTGGTGCCAGCCAATCCAAGCGCGGTTGCCCGAATTCGGCCAGCATATGGATGTCGTCTTGGTGCACCTGCACGAAGCCGATCGCCTCGTGCGCTTGGGTGGCCGCGAGCAAATCGGACATTTGGGCAAAATCGCGCTCCAGCATCGGCGTGAGCAGCGCCAGCGCCAGCGTGTTGGCCAGGGTCTGGGTTTGCTGCTGTTCTAGGCGCTGCGCGTGCAGCATGAGCACGGTGGCGCCGGCCACGGCCATGAGCAGGGTAGCAGACCCCACCACCAGAGAAACCAGCAGCGCAAACTGGGTTTGCAGGCTGGCGAGAAAGCGCGCACGCTGCGCTTGGAACCAATTAAGCATCGGCGCGGGCAGCGGCTGGCGCCACCAGAGGGTGCCGGCAGGGGCTGGCCAGCAGCGAGCTTGCGCGGTATGGGCTCATACGCCGCCGTGCGCCAACAAGCGGTAAAACTCGACCACCAGCGGATCGACCTGCGCCAATTCCGGCCCCACCGGCAGCAAACCTTGGTGCCCCAGCTCCTGCACGAAGGCTTGCCCAGCGGCTTGCTGGTTGGCAAATTGCAGCAGCGCCGGGGCCAGGGTGGGGGCCAAGTGCGCCAGCCGTGGGGCCAGCAGATAGACCACGGCCGAGAGCGCCGCGGGCAGTTCGCGTATCACTTGCAACTGCGCCGCCACAGCGGGGTCAACTTGGCGCAGCGCCGTGAGCGAGACCACCGCCGCTTGCGCTTGCCCGAGCAGCACCAGTTGCATGGCGTTGGCGTGGCTGCCCGCAATGCGTATGCGCACCTCGGTGCCAGGGCGCAGGCCGTTGTCGCGCAGATAGCGCGTGCCGATCACGGTCAGGGTGGCCAGGCCGTCGGAAACGGCCACGGTTTGGCCGCGCAGAGCACTCAGCGCCGTGATGGGTGCACCGGTGCGGCGCGTCACCAGCACGGGTTGCAGCGGGGCCTGGGTGCGCGCCAACGGCAGGTAGCCGAACTGGCGCTGCGCGATGCGCGAAAAAATCAGTGCATCGGCGGTGAGGTCGTAGTCGTGGCGGCGCAGCATGTCGAGGTGCGCAGCGTAGTCTGGGGCCAGATGAAATTGCACCGGGGTTTGCAGCTGGCGCTCAAAGAAGGCCCGCACGGGCTCGAACAGCACCGCCAAGCGCCGCGCCGGCAGGTAGGGCACGACGCCAAAACGCAGCGGGGGAGTGGGGGGCTGGGCGCGCAGGGGCAGCGCGACCGAAGCAGCCAGAGCCGCAGCCAATTTGAGCTGATCACGTCGCTGCCACATGAGACATCCAAGGTAAAGTCATCTGTTGCACATACTACACCATGCAGGCACACCCGCATGCCCGCCGATGTGGAGACGGGGCTCACCACTGCCCGCTCTCGATGCGGATGGCGACTTCGCAATCGTCAAAAATTTCGAGCTTGGCGATGCGCACCCGCACCCCGATCACGCCCGGCAGCCGCAGCAGGCGCTGCGCCAGCTTGCCGATCAGGCTCTCGAGCAGGTTCACGTGCTCGGCGGTGCACTCGTCGATGATGATCTGGCGCACCTTGCGGTAGTCGAGCACGTGGCTGATGTCGTCGTCGTGCGGCTGCAGCGGCTGCGTGCCCTGGTTGAGTTCGGCATCGACACGAATGGGCTGCGGGCCGCTGCGCTCGTGATCGAGAATCCCCAAGTTGGCGTCGAAGCGCAGGCCGGTGAGGGTGAGGATCTGGGTGCCGGCGTGGGTGGGGCAAAGGGGGCGGTGTGGCTGGCTCATGCTGATGCGGCCCCTGGGTGCTCGGCTTTGGCATGAAAAACCTCGACGCCCACGCCGTCGCAATCGGGGTAAACGTCGGGCTTGCAGGTGGACAGGCGCACCGCCTGCACGCCCGGGTGCGCCAGCAGGCGCTGGGCCAAGTCGTCGCACAGGGTTTCTTGCAGGCCGATCGGGCCTTGGGCCAGGCGCTCTGCCACCACGGCGCGCACGTAGTCGTAGTCCACCACTTCGTCGATCTGATCGCGCGCCGGGGTGGTTTGGGCGTAGGGCACGTACAGATCGACGTCGATCCAGAGCCGCTGCGGGGCCACTTGCTCGAAGTCGTGGATGCCGATCTGGGCCTGCACCTCGAGGCGGCGCAAAAACAGCTTGCGGCAGTGGTGCAGGCTGGGCGGGGGCGCGTCGGGGCGTGCAGCGGGGGCGGTGCGGGTATTCATGGGTGTGCAGCAAGCCATTGATCGACGGCGAACATCACGTCCTGGTTCAGGGTCACGAGGTGTTGGCCGTTGTCCACGCACAGCGTGGTGCCGCAGATGGAAGGGGTTTCGGCCATGAAGAGGCAGGTTTTGGCCACGTCTTGCGGGGCTATGGGTTGGCGGCGCAGGTTGATGCGGCTGGCCAAGTGAAAATTTTCCGGGCTCTGCGGCCCGCTTAGGTACAACAGGCCGGGTGCGACGCCGCACACGCGCACCGTGGGCGCCAGTGCTTGGGCTTGCAGGGCGACGGCGCGCTCCAGCGCCTGTTTGGACAGGGTGTAGGAGAAATAGTCGGGGTTGAGGTTGTAGACTTTTTGATCCAGGATGTGGATCAGGCAGGGGCTGGGGGCAGACCCGGTCTGTGGTTGGGCTTGGGCGCGGGCCTGCAGCGGCTGTGGCGCGGTGACGGCTTGCTGCTGCGCCAGCAGTTGACCCAGCAGCAACGGCGCCAGCAGGTTGACCTGCAGTTGCCGCAAGGCCTGATCGGGTTTGAAGTCCAGCCCGGTGTCGGGCTCGAACAGGGCCGCGTTGTTGACCAGCGCCTGCAGCGCCCCGCCGTGGGCGGCGATGTGATCCATCATGGCGCGCAAGGCGCTTTCGTCGCCCAGTTCGGCCGCAATCAGCTCGATGCGCAAGCCCTCGGCCTGCAAGCGTGCTTGCAAAGCCTGTGCTTGCGCAGCCGAGCGGTGGTAATGGCACCAGACCTGCCAGCCCGCGCGCGCAAAGCACTGCACCAGTTCGGCGCCCAGGCGTTGCGCGCCGCCGGTGATGAGCACGCGCCGGCTCATGGCTGGCCCCCGGCGACGGCGCCGCTTGGGTCGGCGAAAAAAGCGGGAAAATCGGCCAAGGCCGATGGGGGCGGTTGGGGTGGGCGGCCGCCAGCACATCCGCCAGAACCCCTTCCCAGGCGGCCAAACAGCGCTTTTCTGCATCTCATGACTAACGATTCCTTTACAGAGCCCTCTGCGGTACAACTGGCCGGCATTATCCGCCAGCAAGTTCAGGCGGCTGGTGGTTGGCTGCCCTTTGACCGTTTCATGGCGCTGGCGCTGTACCAGCCCGGGCTGGGTTACTACGCGCACGCGGGGCGCAAGTTTGGGGCCATGCCGGCCAGCGGCAGCGATTTCGTCACCGCGCCGGAGCTTACACCGGCCTTTGGCCGCACGCTGGCGCGCCAGGTGGCGCAGGCGCTGCAGGCCAGCGGCACCGATGAGGTGTGGGAGTTTGGCGGCGGCAGCGGGGCGCTGGCGCAGCAGGTGCTGCAGCAATTGCAGGCCGACGGGGTGGCGCTGGCGCGCTACACCTTGGTCGAGCTATCCGCCGAGCTGCGCGGGCGCCAGCAGCAGCGGCTGGCGGCCTTTGCCCCGCACGTGGCCTGGGCCGATGCCTTGCCGCCGCAGATGCAGGGGGTGATCTTGGGCAACGAGGTGCTCGATGCGATGCCGGTGCAGTTGCTGTGCCGCCGCAGCGGGGTCTGGCATGAGCGCGGGGTGGGGTTGGCTGGGGGGCCGCCTTCGGCACATGGTGCGCAGACCTTTGATTGGGCGGATCGCCCCACGGACTTGCGCCCGCCGCTGCAAATCCCTGGCGAGCACGACTACCTGTGCGAAATCCACCCGCAGGCCGAGGCTTTCATCGCCACCTTGGCCGAGCGCTGGCAGCGCGGGGTGGCGTTTTTCATCGACTACGGCTTCCCCGAGGCCGAGTACTACCACCCGCAGCGCAGCGGCGGCACCCTGATGTGCCACCGCGCCCACCGCGCCGACGCCGACCCGCTGGCCGAGGTGGGGCTGAAAGACATCACGGCGCATGTGAACTTCACAGGCATTGCGCTGGCGGCGCAGCAGGGCGGTTTGGAGGTGCTGGGCTACACCAGCCAGGGGCGCTTTTTAATCAATGCCGGGCTGTTCGAGGGTGCGGCAGACTGGGGCTTGGCCGAACGCGCCGCCGCCGCCCGGCTGGTGAACGAACACGAGATGGGCGAGCTGTTCAAGGTGTTGGCGCTGGCCCCGGCGGCGTTGCAGCAGGGTTGGCTGCCCTCGGGGCTGCGGGTGGGGGATCGGACGCACACGCTCTGAGGCGCTGCGGGTGGCTTGGTGGGCGGCTTAGGGGGTTGCCACCAGCAAGGCCGCCTCGATGGCGGCCTCGCGCACCGCTTCGATAGCGCGCCCGATCTGCGGGCCGCTGGTGCGCGGGTTCAGCCCGGGCTGCGCCTGCAGCGCCGTTGCCACCGTGGCGGTGTCGGCCGCCAGCGCCGCCTGCAAGGCCAGCCGCAGCCGCTGCGCCTGCGGGTAGGCGTTGGACTCGTGGCCGAGCCGGCCGCGCGCGTCGGCCTCGCAGGCCAGCAGCACTTGCTCGAAGCGCTCGGGGCGGCGCAGCGCATCGCAGCGCTGCAACAGGCGCAGCGTGGCCGCCGCGCCCAGCCCCAAGCTGGCGTGGATATGGCCGTGCTCGCGCGCCACCACGTCGGCCAGTTCGCGGCAGTCGCGCGGCACGCGCCAGCGCTGCCCGATGGCCTGCGCCAACTTGGCGCTGCGCTGCTCGTGCCCGTGGTGGCGCGGCAGCAGCTCGGCCGGGGTGCTGCCCTTGCCGAGGTCGTGGCAGAGGCAGGCGTAGCGCACTTCCAGCCCCGCCCCGAGTCGCGCCGCCATGTCGAGCACCAGTTCCAGGTGCACCCCGGTATCGACTTCCGGGTGGTGTTCGGGGCGCTGTGGCACGCCCCAGAGCGCATCGACTTCGGGCAGCAGCACGCGCAGCGCACCGCACTGGCGCAGCACGGTCAGCAGGCGCGAGGGGCGCGGCTCCAGCAGGCCGCGCGACAGCTCCTGCCAGACCCGCTCCGGCACCAAGTGGTCGGCTTCGCCGTGCGCCACCATCTGCTGCATCAGGGCCAAGGTTGCGGGCGCGATCTGAAAATCGCTCCAGCGGGCGGCAAAACGCGCCATGCGCAAGATGCGCACCGGGTCTTCGGCAAAAGCCAGCGTGACGTGGCGCAGCACCTTGGCTTGCAAATCGGCGCGGCCGCCGTAGGGGTCGATCAACGCCGGGCTGTGCGGGTCGAAGCGCCCCTCGGCGTCGAGCGCTGCAGCGGGCAGCGCCATGGCGTTGATGCTCAGGTCGCGCCGGCCTAGGTCTTGCTCGATGGTGACCGTGGGATCGGCGTAAAAATCGAAGC
>Ga0209104_1000151_pt1 | contig 10695 bp, 7 predicted proteins | sample JTO19cmmetaG_FD_184156 | JGI IMG/M metagenome (GOLD analysis project Ga0209104, IMG submission 184156) | Freshwater bacterial and archeal communities from Indian Creek, Illinois, USA to study Microbial Dark Matter (Phase II) - JTO19cm metaG... | ecosystem: Environmental > Aquatic > Freshwater >... | reverse complement strand
GCAAATAATGAATGGCATGTGCTTACTATCCGCACACGCCATTCATTATCTCAGAACTCCGCCATGTAAGACAAGAAAAAACCACTCAAATGCCGACAGGCAAGGTGAGTGGCAACACTCTTAACTGGCTGAGCAGAGTTCCCCAGAGCACTCGTGGCTTTACAGTCTCGCTGATATCCGCTGACAAAAAAGGCATTTCTGGCGTAATTGGACGGAAAGCAAAGTACCTGAGGTTGATAGTGGGGTTATGGCGATAAGTAAGATAGCTGATAATACTTGTCTTCCCGCTGCCAGGCGCACCCGTTAATAAGACTATCTTGTAAGCGCCCGTCTTAAGGCACTCAACAATGCTTTCAGCAAACGCCTCTCGCTCTCTGAAGAAGGGCTCTGGCGGTGGTAGGCTGTGACTATATGGCCCCCTTTCACCCTCATCAGATATTGCTTGATAAACCATCTCTGGAGTAATAGCTTCAACAATACCTCGCTGAGTAGTAGTCCAAACTCGCAATGCATGATCTAGGCCTTTTAACAGCGGGACAGCACGCTCACGCTCAGCCATTACTCCAAACTGCGTCGCTAGCAGATCAAGTAGCTCCTCCTCCGCTTCTCGGAGACCTGGCTGAGAGTCTGATATTTGAAAGCGGCGGAGAAATTCAAGCTCCAGAGTTCCAAGGAACGCAATCTGTTTACGCCACATACCCCATGCTATACTCCATCTTTCAGGCACGACAATATCATCGATCGTAGACGCACATACTTGCCCTTTGATATGTCCCCAGAAGTCCACTAGTGGGGGGCGCTCATGTTTCTGACCATCGCCATTCACGTTCGGAACTGTGGCTTTACGGCGCCCAGATCTTCTATTTGTGTATAACTCCGCCTGGCAGCTCACGCCTGAGTCCACGACCTTCTTCCAGTCCCATGCGATTTTCTGCAGCAGAGAATGTTCTTGTTGAGAATCATCTATCATATCCCCGAACGTTAAGGTGTCATCTTCACGCGCGTGTTTTACCTGGATGCACTTTTTTCGGTCTGCATAAGTCACTACAACATCATCGAGACCCTGAAGCTTAGACGATTGCATAGTAACTGATTGTATTCCGTAATCTGGATTGAGCATCTGTATAACATAACGGAGGCCAACCGTCCACTCGTACCAATAAGGGTCTGCAATCCCAGCCTGCTGATCTGCCATTTGATTTCTCTTCACCTTCCTTTTGCTTACATTGAATTGAAGTAGGGGCGGTTGCCCTATACCCCGTTTGATGGACAACCAGAATCCGTGCTATGCTCCTATCAGGAGGAGAGAGCAAAATGAAGAGGAAGCACTATAGCGCGGAGTATGAATACGTCGCCCTTGACTTAACATTTGAGCCGCGGAGTTTTTACACTTGCGTCGCTGAAATTTGACAGTCTCGTCGGTGTGGCTTTACACTTAAAATCTGTAGTAGTATTGGATTCATGTGTCGTAATGGCGGCACAAATACATCCATGGAGGTCATCAAATGACCAACTACAGAGAGGTTTTGCGACTGCAGACCCTAGGACTCAACCACAGCCAGATTGCAGCGAGTGCGGAGCTGTCACGTCCGACTGTGATCAAGATTCTGCGGCTTGCACGAGCGAAAGGGCTTGACTGGCGTGCGGTCGAAGAGCTGTCCGATCGGGAACTTGGGGAGCGGCTGTACCCCAAGGAAGCCAGCGAGATTTGGTTGCAAGGTGCCAGACTACACATGGGTACACCGCGAGTTAGCCAAGCTCGGCGTGACGCTGCAACTATTATGGTTCGAGTACTGCGAAAAGTGTGAATATTACGCCCCAGTTTGAGCCAGCGTCACGGTAAAATTGAGCTAGCTTCACGGTGAAGTTGAGTTATCACCCATTATTGCGTATGCGGGTCTTCTTTTTCTCTACTATCCACAGCTTACCGGACGGAGTTTCTTCCCTTGTAATAAAAAAAGGGGGAACTGGCAGAAGATTTTATAAATGACAATAACCTCTTCAGGGTTTTCCCCGACAAGGAAATTATGGAGTTGTTTTACTAATAGAATAAAAAGTCAGGACAGGAAAACTCCGTGTTTTATTTTGCCAGTTGTAATATTCTGTATGCCCCTCTTGCAACTACCCAAAATACTATGGCGCCAATGATTAAATCGGGATAGCTTGATTTCAGAAAGTAAACCAGAACCCCTGCGGTAATAACTCCTGTATTGATAATAATATCGTTTGAAGTAAAAATCATGCTTGCCTGCATATGCGCTTCCCTGCTCCTGCTTTTTTGCAGCAGATACAGGCAAACAATATTGGCTGCCAATGCCAAAAGAGAAACAACTATCATGGTAAGAGAATCGGGTATTTTTTCAACCACAATAACCCTTCTGATTACCTCCATAAATCCAATCAGGGCGAGAAGAATCTGAAAATATCCTGCGAAACGGGCGATATTTTTTTTGTGGGCATCAGTACCGCCAACAGCATGGAGAGCCATTGCATACACAAGCGCATCGGCCAGCATATCCAGACTGTCAGCCACTAGGCCCATCGACATGGAAATCAGACCGGCTATCATCTCGGCCATAAAAAAACTAAAATTGATCATCAGAACAATCCATAGCGTTTTTCTCAGGGTCTTTTGATTTTCATAACTGATTGTATCCGCTTCCGCCGCACCGGTATAGAGTAATGATGTATCAAGGTTTAGTGATTCCAGGGCAACAAGAATCGCATTGTCTTCATCTTCATGCACTATTTCGAGCTTCCGGTTAGAGATATCAATTTGCATGGAATGAATGCCTCTGATCCTTGCCAGCCTCATTCGCACCAATTGTTCCTCGGAGGGGCAGTCCATTTTAGCAATTCTGAAAGTGGTTTTTTTCATGGGATTTCTCAATTTTTCGGCTCCTCGCTGTTTTAAGTGTGTGGTCGGCAAGTAGGAACTGCACAGTTTGGCAATTAATTTGTGCATAGCGTCCTGTCGCGCGCCTGGCAAGAATCGAACCTGCGGCGGCCCACTGCTTAGAAGTTGCTACCCGCGCTCTGTATCGCACATCAGGTCGTGTCAGGCGATGGCATGGAGTGTGGAAATACAAGGGTTTTGGGGCGCACAAACTCCCGCTCGCACCCGCTCATTGCGCGTAAGTTTCCCGCCGGTGCTGTCAAAATTGTACCCTTCGGGGGCTTCGAGGGGTAACGCTCACAAAGTCTAGTTTCCCCCAATCCCGGCACACTAAAAGGCACCTTATAGCATTACTACCTTGCTGGGAATCTTGATATCTCCCTGCCCGCAGCGTCAAACAATACTGCTGGATCGCCAGCGTTGTTCCAGATATGCGACCTAGTCCACAATAGCCTCCCTGGCCCTGCGGCCGCATTCGTCCCGCTAACCACCGTAATGCTTGCGTTGGCGGCTACAACAGTGGCCGAAGGGAAGGTGAACCTCTGGTTTCCTTCAACGCTCTGCAACACCCAGCCAGAAACATCTACGTTTTGTGCGCTTCTATTAGTAATCGTCACAACTTCGCCCACTAGGTCGACCGAAGCTATCACCACTCCTGACGTGGCTCCCGCAATCGGAGCTGTAGCCGCCCATAGCCCTCTTACCGCATTTCGCGCTTCCTGCCCGAATTTTAAGAACAGGGCGGAATATTTTACATTTGGCGGGACGGTCATTGCATTGGCGAAGCCTTGGAGCATAAGTTCAGCGTTGAACATCTTCGCTCTGACTTCGGCTTCATTGTCGATTGTCGGTTGCGCAAGCCATACGTAAGCCAGCAGCCGCCCAAAGCGGTCACGTTCCGAGGTGTCAATCTCGAGAAAGACAGACCTGCCTCCAACCCGTTCCCTAGTAAAATTCGCGGCTTCTCGCCCAAATGGTTCAACCTGACCGGTGCTTTCAGGGGTGTCCACACCGATAAGGCGCACTCTCTCCTCCTTGCCGGATTCGAGGCGAACTACAATAGTGTCACCGTCTGTCACGCTGGTCACTTGTGCGGGGATTGTTCGCACCGTAAGCACAGGGGCATCATCAGTTTGCACAGTCACAGTCCTTGTCTGCTCGTCCCATGTGACAGTTGCACCCAGACTTTCCGCTATAAATCGGACTGGCACCATCGTTCTGCCACCAATGACGACAGGGGGTACGCTGAGAGCGATCGGAGCGTTGTTCACTCGTGCGGTGGGGTTATCAATTTGCAGGATGATCGTTCTGTCGTTTCGCCTGCTTGTGATGGTGCTGGTTGTGGCGTCCCATTCTACAGACGTACCTAGCGCCTCAAATATGTCACGCAGGGGGGCAAGCGTTCGGCCATCACGGATGACTGGTGGGACGTCCATAGTTATGGGGCGACCGTTCACAATCACGTTGATTGGTTGATTCGCTGAAGCAGGGATAAAACTCGCTAGCAATATAATCACTACAACAAGACCAACTAATCCAGTTCTACGCACGATTGCAATCCTCCTGCCACTAATTATCACCTTGTCCGTTCTATTCGCGACAACGAGCCCCACTCCTGCACTTTTAAAATCAAACCTACAACAAGGTGATACCCGCCTTGGCGCACGTTGTAACGGTGTGTTCGGGCCAGACACTGGCCTGAACCTCGCCGATATGAGCCTTGCGCAAGAAGAACATGCAGATGCGCGATTGCCCGATTCCGCCGCCAACGGTTAACGGCAGGGAGGAATTGAGCACCCTGCTGTGGTAGTCGAAGCGACGGCGATCCTCCCACCCGCTAGCCGTTAGTTGAGTGTCGAGCGACGTAGCGTCTACCCTAATCCCCATTGAAGATAATTCGAGCGCCGTATTAAGCACAGGAAACCAGAAAATAATGTCCCCATTTAAACTCCAATCGTCATAGTCGGGCGCGCGACCGTCGTGACGCTGGCCGGACCGCAGTTTCCCGCCGATTTGGGAGATGAAAACTGCACCCCTATCACGGGCGATGGCTTCCTCACGCTCTTTAGGCGTCATGTGCGGGTACTGATCTTCTAGCGCCTGCGAAGTGATAAAGTGAATTTCCGGCGGCAGCATAGTGGTTGACCCGACCTCAGGAAAGTGCATGGATACATGTTGCTCTGTTTTACGAAAGACGGTATAGATGCTCCTGACGATCTCTCTTAAGTAGGACTCTGATCGCTCCGCGCAGGAGATCACTTTCTCCCAATCCCACTGGTCTACGTAGATGGAGTGCGTGTTATCTAGTTCCTCATCACGGCGGATGGCGTTCATATCCGTGTAGAGTCCTGCCCCATGTGTGAAGCCGTAACGATAGAGTGCCATTCGCTTCCACTTGGCCAACGACTGCACTACCTCAAGGTTACCTACAGTGAGGTCGCGCGCGTCAAAGGCCACTGGCCGCTCAACGCCGTTGAGGTTGTCATTTAAACCTGACTGTTGAGTAACAAACATTGGGGCCGACACTCGAGTAAGGTTCAACTCGTGTGCGAGCGCATCCTCAAAGAAATCTTTTATCGTCTTAATGGCTATTTCTGTATCCTTGACTCCGAGCAGTGGTCGGTAGTGCTCAGGCACAATGCAGGTGGGCATCTTAACTTTCCTCCTCGTACAAAAAGCCTTTCTTGACGTTCTCTTCACGGCTAAAGCTAGGGGATTCTTTCTCAGCCTAAAAATGAGTTACCCCGCATCTGCGGATGATACCGCAGACCGGAGGGGGACGCCATCGCCCCAACTACTGGGCGTACGCCCAGATACTTTTGTTTCAACACCATCGCGGTGGTTGTTGAAACCGCACGAGCAACGATATAGCCGCCCGTTTGGTTTATTCCGCTTTCTGCATGACGGACAAGTTTGCGACGTGTAGGCTTCGCTTGCTATTTCCGTCTTCACTCCCCGTTTTGCGGCTTTGTCAGTTTCCGAAAGGTCACGTCTCCACGAGGGCAACAGTCGCGGAAGCGTCCGATATTCTTGATGCTGATGAATTTCTTACTCAAGTCACATCACTCCAGCACTAGTCTAATTTTGCCGACCCTTGTGGTACTAAGTAAATCTCTCTCCTTTGTACGCTACACATGTCCAGTTTGCCAGTGAGCATTTAATGAGACCGCTAGTTTCATCATCCACTAAAATAGATTGATGTTTTTTCCTCTTTCAGCCACGATGAGGCCTCCTTTATTCGGCGCTGGTGCCAGATAGTAGCAATTATAGTTATTTGTTTTCATCCTCGTTGATATCAAAGCCACCGCGGAGGATAAAGTCTTTGAGCAATTTTTCGATTTTGATGCTCAGCCGAAATGCGGGGATACTCTTACCCTCTAAAACTTCAAAGTAGACCTTTGCTTTATCCCTATCTACGGCTTGCTTTAGAACATCAAACCTGCCGTATTCATTGATGTTCGCTTCGATAATATCGACATTCATAAGGTTCTTCAACTTTGCAATATCAATCCCTAGAGCATTTGCTAATTGGTGGACTTGCTTGTTTTTTGCACGGAACTGGTATTCAGTGATGTAGTCCCTAAAGAGCTTACCGTCCTCGATTTCAGCATTTCCGCTTTGCACATCATTGATAAAGATGTTCGCGTATTTTTGTTCTTCTTGGGTAAGGGTCGCAAAAGATTTATGCAGCTCGTCCAGAGTTGCTTGAAGCTGGCCTTGGTCGATATCGTCTTGGCGCAGCACTTTAAGGTATTTCTCAAAACGTGAGTTCATGTAATTGGTATCGATTCTGCCGGTGTCGATGGCTATCAGATGGCCATCGATGTCAAACGGGATATCACGGCCATCTCCTCCCCCTTCTGTAAACAGTTCTTTGTAACGCAAAGCTAAGATCAGATAGGTGTTCTCATCGAGAGACATCTTGACGTTTGTTTTCGGCTTCTTAAAAGGATAGGTCTGCTGCTTCCAGGTGAAACCTTGAATCTTTGCCGCTTCCAGATAGTCATTAAAACTACTGAACAACTTGGCGAACCTGCCACACTCATCCACATCGTCTGGCAGGCGATAGAATTCCGGGATACCTGCCAAAGTAAACAGGCGTGAAATATCCGCAAAGATTTGATTCATCTTCTCCAGATTGTAGTCCAGATGCTCCACGAACAATCCAAGTGGCTTATTTCCTGAGTAGAGAGCCACCGCACTGTTGATGTTTCGTTCCATCGTGTTTGGATAACGGTAATAGCGAATCGTGCCGAAAGGCTTATTCGGACCAAACAGACGGTTAGTACGAGAAAATGCCTGAATGATATTCTCGTATTTGAGCACCTTGTCCAAATAGAGGGTATTCACCCATTTAGAGTCAAAGCCCGTGAGCATCTGGTCGACAACAATCAAAAGGTCAATCTGTTTTTCAAGGGTGCGCTCGATACGCTCATAGGGCTTTTTGTGAGCTAAGCGCGCTGCAATATCTTTTTTGAATTTCCCGTGAGTTGCTAAGGTAAAGTCCTGCTCATACCTTGCATTGTAATCTTCCAGAATCTCAACAAGGCCATCTTCCTTGAACTTCACACCACCGTTATTGTCGATATTTGGATCAAACAGTGCAGTGATTTTTAAATCAGGCTTTGACTCTCTAAAGAGCCTGTAATACTCAATGGCTTCCGGAATACTACTCGTAGCAAAAATCGCATGAAACTTCGAGGCATGGCTCAATCGCAGCCAATTATCCAAAATATCTTTTATAACCATCTTCTGGTGTTCGATACGCTCATACTGTTCTCTCGGCAGATAATCTTCAATTCCTTTGACGTATTTGCCACTCTTTTCACGGTATCCGGCCATTTTCACTTTGACAGTATCCATGTAGTAGGAATATTTTCTTGCTTTCTCCGGGTCTTTAATGGCTTCTTCTTCGGTAGCGGCATTTGCCATCTTCCGCGCCACCGCTTTTCGCAGATCAATGTCACTATATGTCAGAACCTTATACGGGTCGAAGCCAAGCACATTCCCGTCACGAATACCGTCAGCTATACTATAGCGGTGTAGCTCATCGCCAAAGACGGTCGATGTCGTATTCATTTTTTTCTGGTTTTCCTTCTGGATAGGTGTGCCGGTGAATCCAAAAAACACAGCCCCAGGGAAGGTCTGTTTAACGGTGATCAGCATATCGCCAAACGTAGAGCGATGTGCTTCATCCACAATGAAAACGATCCGTTTGGAGTTCATCGTCTCAATGTCAGAAGCATTCAAGCCGCCTTCTTCATCCTTTATATTACTCATCTTTTGAATGGATGTGACAATCAGTGTATCGGCAGGATTCTTGCTTTTCAGCTTCGTGATTAGAGCGTGGGTGTCCTCAGTCGCCTGCACCTCTTCGTTATCTTCTGCAAAAGCGCGATACTCTCGAAGCGACTGTGTACCAAGCTCAATCCTGTCCATTAGGAAGATAACTTTATTGGCGTCTTTTGAGTTGGCGATAAGCTGAGCAGATTTGAAGCTCGTCATCGTCTTGCCAGAGCCTGTTGTGTGCCAAATATAGCCCCCAAGCAGCTGCTTATCGCTCCAGTCAATCTTTGACACACGGTTAGAAATAGCATTGGCCGCAAAATACTGATAGCTGCGCATGACCTTCAGCACGCCATCAGAATCATCGGCAACCGTGTAGAAACCAATCATCTGATGAGCCATAGGAATCGACAGAAGATAGGTCGCGATATCCTTCCAGTTATTGATGGGCTCGTTATTGAAATCAGCCCAATGGAAATAAAAGTCCTTATTAAAGACACCATCAGGACCGGGGTTAGCAAAGTAAACCGTCTCTTCCGGCTGCATCGCCACAAATATCTGCACCAAAGAGAAGATCCCTGCAAAGATACCCTCATCGGAGTACTTCTCAATCTGGTAATGAGCCTGGCTCACAGGAATACCACTCTTTTTCAGCTCCAAATGAAACACCGGCATGCCATTAATGAGCAGCATCAAATCGCCGCGACGGTCATTAAGAATTTTCGATTTAGATTTATATCTAGGTTGCTGGGCTATTTGATATCGACTCTGCCCAGCGGCTATTTCGCGGCGGTCATAAATCTTGAGGCTCACTTCTTTGCCAAGATGGAAAGGATCATCCGGATTATCACGAGTAATTGAGACCGTCTTACCGTTAATAAAGCCATTGAGCTTTAATGGAGTACGAAGAGCCAAAACTTGCTCTAGAATCTGCTGCATCTCCGTATCCGTCAAAGGAGCGTCATTTAACCGATCTATACCGCGATTATTTTCAAACAGAATATTCGCCCAGTTCTTAAGCAAAGTATCTTCTGTCGGATATTTGAGAACCTGATTTTCCCAACCTTTATTTTGTAAGGCAGCAATCATGGCTGCTTCAAATTCTGCTTCGGTTTTAAATATCACAAGTTCACGCTCCTTTCTTATACAAACATCTTCTCAAGACAAGCTTTTTTGAGATTCTGCAATTTTTCATACTTACGCTGATGAAGGGTGATAAGGTTGTCGAGTTTCGTTAAATATTCCCCAATTTTTAGTTGTTCTTTCAAACCCGGGTATGGTATCGGCATCTCAATAAGCACAGAGTCCTTAATTGAAAATCGATCAGACCTTGCTCCAGAGTCTCCGTTCAATTTCATAAACGAATGCCAATATATGCTTCTAAAATACTGTTCGAGAAAAGTATTATTAATGTCGTGAGTTCTGAAAACAGTATAAAGTGGCGACATTACACCGTTTCTGCCCAATTTATTACGGTTAATTGGTCCAACAGGAGCAAATGTTGAAATTCTTGGATTGTAAATAAAATCTTCATTTCTTACCACATAATAGGATCCCAAGTTATCCTCATTTGAAATGTCGTGGTCAAAATAATCTCGCTGGCTAATTATTCCAAACTCTGCGGAATTCGTAAATGTTTCTGTAAATTGCAGCTTTGCATTCTTTTCTGTGACCTTATCTGCAATTTCTTTCAGCTTACGCTGTTCCCAAGCATCAGTAAATCCAGCGAATCGAATTTCAGGAACGTGGCTTCCATTTTTAGGAAACATCTTTTCAAGCATGGCTTTTTTAACATTTTTTAGTTTCAAAAGCTTACGCTGATGAAGGGTGATAAGGTTGTCTAAATTAGTTAACAACTCAGTAATTTCTTCTTGTTCGGACAAATCAGTAGGATACATAATATCCATTTCTGAAATCATTTCTAATCGAACTGAATCAACTGTCGCTTTTGCAGTCATGGCCATTGCACGTTTATAAAACTTTGTTGAAAAGAAATAATAAAAATATTTAGCAGTTAAACCCTTAAAATCCACCATTTTATAGCATCTCTGATGCAAATCAAACTTTCCATTCACATAATGGAACACTCTTCCGATATTTCCATCACCGATTGTAATGACAGCTTCTTCATCGTATAAATACCTATTACTTTTAACCGGAACTTCAGAACGTATAAAAAATGGATATAGACCATCATCTACTTGATCCTGTGTGTTACTTTTTCCCGTTGTTATAGAACATAACTCTTTTGCCTTACGCTGTTCCCAAGCATCGGTGAAGCCTTTGAACCTGATCGCAGGTACTTTTGCTTTTTCAGGCATTTTACTCACCTCCCAGCAGGGTTTTCAGTTCAGCAAGGCCCTTAATATCCACATCGCTACCTGTAAGCTGTTCAATCATGGCCGAGAGCGTTGCTTCTGTCTCTTCGATTTTGTCTTCCACATCGGCGAAGGTAATAGAGTATTTATCCGCAAGAGCCTGCACCTTGGCTGCGAGTTTGTCGAGGATGACTT
>Ga0209104_1000150_pt1 | contig 10703 bp, 11 predicted proteins | sample JTO19cmmetaG_FD_184156 | JGI IMG/M metagenome (GOLD analysis project Ga0209104, IMG submission 184156) | Freshwater bacterial and archeal communities from Indian Creek, Illinois, USA to study Microbial Dark Matter (Phase II) - JTO19cm metaG... | ecosystem: Environmental > Aquatic > Freshwater >... | reverse complement strand
CGGCAACGTCTCGGACGATTTCGGTGGGCGCTCGCGCTTCAGCGATTTTCGCGCTTCGGCCGGAATTGGCATCAGCTGGCTCTCGCCGGTCGGGCCGCTTAGAATCGCGTATGCCCAGCCGTTGCGCGAGTTCGCCAACGACAAACCACAAAGCATTCAATTCCAGATTGGTACCACGTTCTGATGAAATCCTTCTCTAGCCACCTGTTGCGCACCTTCTTTACCGCCTTGCTGCTGGCCACGGCCGCTTTCGCCGTCACCGCCCAAGACTTCAAAGTCGGTTTTGTGAACACGGATCGCGTGCTGCGCGACTCGGCCGCTGCCCGGGCGGCGCAAACCAAGCTGCAGCAAGAGTTTTCGCGCCGCGAACGCGAGGTGCAGACGCTGGGCACCCAGTTGCGCACGGCCTCCGAGGCCCTGGAGCGCGAAGCGCCCACGCTGTCCGAGGCCCAGCGCGTCACGCGCCAGCGCCAGCTGGTCGAGATGGAGCGCGATTTCCAGCGCCGCCGCCAGGCTTTCCAAGAAGACCTGAACCTGCGCCGCAACGAAGAGCTGCAGCAGGTGATCGAGCGCGCCAACCGCGTCATCCGCCAGATCGCCGAGGCCGAGCGCTTCGACCTCATCATCCAAGAGGCGGTCTATATCCACCCGCGCCACGACATCACCGACAAGGTGATCGCTGGCCTGAACAGCGCCCCAGCCGCAGCCCCGGCCGCTGCCCCCGCCCGCTAAAGGCGCGGTCGCCCGGCACCGGCACCTGATGCTTCGGCTCTGCGACATCCACGCCGCCTTGGGCGGCGTTTTGCATGGCGATGGCACGCGCGCGATCGCTGGCTTGGCATCGCTCGAAAGCGCCGGGCCCGATCGGCTCGCCTTTGTGGCGCAGGCGCGCCACGCGGCGGCGATCGAGAGCACGCAGGCCGCAGCGCTGATCGTGCCGCCCGAGCTGGTGCCGCGCGCCAGCGCCCGCGGGCCCTGCATCGAGACGCCGCAGCCCTACCCCTACTTTGCCCGCCTGACGCAGTGGTGGCGCTCGCGCCAGCTGGCGGCGCAGCGCGCTGCTGCCGACCCCGCCGAGCCCGCCATCCACCCCAGCGCCTGGGTGCACCCCAGCGCCGAGCTGGCTGCCGGGGTGCGCTTGGGGGCCTTTGCGGTGGTCGAGGCCGGGGCGCAGATCGGCGCCGGCAGCGAGATCGGGGCCCAATGCGTGATCGGCGCGCGGGCGCGCATCGGCGCCCAGGCGCGACTGGCGGCGCAGGTGGTGATCGGCCACGATTGCACGCTGGGTGCGCGCTGCATCGTGCACAGCGGGGCGGTGATCGGGGCCGACGGCTTTGGCTTTGCCGCTCACGAAGAGCGCTGGCTCAAGATCGAGCAACTGGGCGCGGTGCGCATCGGCGACGAGGTCGAAATCGGCGCCAACACCTGCATCGACCGCGGCACCCTCGACGACACCGTGCTCGAAGACGGCGTCAAGCTCGACAACCTGATCCAGATCGGCCACAACGTGCGCATCGGCGCGCACACCGCCATGGCCGGCTGCGTGGGGGTGGCGGGCAGCGCCCAGATCGGCGCGCACTGCACCTTCGGCGGCGGAGCCGGGGTGCTCGGGCACTTGCGCATCGTCGATCACGTGCACATCACCGCCTCCACCATGGTCTCGCGCTCGATCCTCAAGCCGGGCCAGTACAGCGGCGCATTCCCGATCGACGACAATGCGAACTGGGAAAAAAACGCTGCCACGCTGCGCCAGTTGTACGCGCTGCGGCAACGCCTGAAAGCCCTGGAAAAAAAATCCTGATGGACATCCACCAAATTCTGAAAAAACTGCCGCACCGCTACCCATTTTTGCTGGTGGACCGGGTGCTGGAGATCGAAAAAGGCCGCTCGATCCGCGCGCTCAAAAACGTGAGCGTGAACGAGCCGCAGTTCACCGGGCATTTCCCGCACCGGCCGGTGTTTCCGGGGGTGCTGATGCTCGAAGCGCTGGCGCAAACGGCGGCGCTGCTGACCTTCGACACCCTAGGGCTGGAGCTGGACGAAAACTCGGTCTATTACTTCGCCGGTGTCGATGGCGCGCGCTTCAAGCGCCCGGTGGAGCCGGGCGACCAGTTGCTCATGCACGTCACGCTCGAGCGCTCCAAGGCCGGCATTTTCAAGTTCAAGGGCGTGGCCCGGGTGGGCGACGAGGTGGCTTGCGAGGCCGAACTGATGTGCACCATGCGTCGCATCGCCAGCGAAGGCGCCGCATGAGTTTGATCCACCCCACCGCGCTGGTGGACCCGGCGGCGCAGCTGCACCCCACGGTGCAAGTCGGGGCCTACAGCCTCATCGGCCCCCACGTGCAGATCGGGGAGGGCAGCGCCATCGGCAGCCACTGCGTGCTCGAGGGCCACACGCGCATCGGCGCGCACAACACCATCCACAGCTACGCCGCCTTGGGTGGAGCGCCGCAGGACAAAAAATACGCCGGTGAGCCGACGCGGCTCGAAATCGGCGACCGCAACGTGATCCGCGAGTTTTGCACCCTGCACCGCGGCACCGCCAACGGCCGCGGCGTGACCCGCGTCGGTGACGACAACATGCTCATGGCCTACGTGCACCTGGCGCACGACTGCCAAGTGGGCAGCCACACGGTGTTTGCCAACAACGCCCAGCTCGCCGGCCACGTGCAGGTGGGCGACTGGGTGATTTTGGGCGGCTTTACTGTGGTGCGCCAGTTTTTGCGCCTGGGTGCGCACAGCTTCACGGCCATGTGCGCGCTGCTGTTTGCCGACTTGCCGCCGTTCGTGGTCTGCCAAGGGCAACCGGCGGTGGCGCGCAACGTCAACGCCGAAGGGCTGCGCCGGCGCGGCTTCAGCCCAGCGCGCATCGCCGCCGTGCGCGCCATGTACAAGGCGCTGTACCGCGAAAACCTGACGCTGCAGGCAGCCCAGCCGCGCATCGCCGCCTTGCTCGAGCAGCACCCCGAGGCCGCCGCCGATGTGGCGCTGATGAGCGCTTTTCTGGCTGGCGTGGGCAAGCCCGGCATCGTGCGCCGGCGCGCGCGCAGCGAAGCGGCTGAGGGCTCCGAGGGCAAAGGAGAAGGCGCATGAAGCCGCTGCGCTGTGCCGTGATCGGGGTCGGCTACTTGGGCAAGTTCCACGCCCAGAAATACGCCCAGCTGCCCGGTTGCGAGCTGGTGGCGGTGGCCGACAGCCGCCTCGACGTGGCCCAGGCCGTGGCCCAGCCGCTGGGCTGCCGCGCCGTGGCCGACTACCACGAACTGCTGGGCCAAGTCGATGCCGTGAGCGTGGTCGTGCCGACGCAGGCGCACCACGCCGTGACGCTCGATTTTTTGCGCGCCGGTGCCCACGTGCTGGTGGAAAAACCCATCGCCGTGACGCTCGAGCAGGCCGACGAGATGATTGCCCTAGCCGAGCAGCTCGGCCTGAAACTGGCGGTCGGGCACCTGGAGCGCTTCAACCCGGTGGCGCTGGCGCTCGAGCCGCTGCTGCAGCGGCCGCGCTTCATCGAGAGCACCCGGCTGGCCCCGTTCAAGCCGCGCGCCACCGACGTCAGCGTGCTGCTGGACCTGATGATCCACGACGTGGATTTGATTTTGTCGCTGGTCGACAGCGAGATCGTGAGCATAGACAGCAGCGGCGCGCGCGTGCTCACCGCCGACATCGACATCGCCAACGCCCGCATCCGCTTTGCCAATGGCTGCGTGGCCAACGTCACCGCCAGCCGCGTGAGCAACAAGAGCGAGCGCAAGATGCGCGTGTTCCAAGACCGCGCCTGCCATTCGCTCGACTTTGGCACCCGGCAACTTGTGAGCTACCGCGCCACCGACGCCGACCCGCACACCGCCCCCGAAGCGGCGATCGAGCGCCAACTGCAGACCTTCGGCGAAGCCGACGCGCTGCTAAACGAGATCGCTGATTTCGTGGCCAGCGTGATTGAGGGGCGCGCGCCCAAGGTCGGCGGCCGCGCCGGGCGCCGGGCGCTGGCGGCGGTGCAGCGCATCAGCGCCGCCACCGAGCTCATTGCCTGATTTTTGCCCCCTTTGCCTCCTTTCATGCCTTAGAAAGCCCCGCCATGCGCATCCCGATGGTCGATCTGGCCACCCAGTACCGCGAACTCAAACCCCAGCTCGAGCCGGCGCTGCTGGCGGCGCTGGAGGCGACGCAGTTCATCCTCGGCCCCAACGTGCAGGCCTTCGAGGCCGAGGCCGCCGCCTATCTGGGCGTCAAGCACGCCATCTCTTGCGCCAACGGCACCGACGCGCTGCACCTGGCGCTGCGCGCGCTCGGCTTGGGGCCGGGCGACGAGGTCATCACCACGCCCTTCACCTTCATCGCCACCGCCGAGGCCATCGCCTACGTCGGCGCCAAAACGGTGTTCGTCGATATCGACCCGCGCAGCTTCAACATCGACGTGGCGCAGGTGGCGCGCGCCATCGGGCCGCGCACCAAGGCGCTGCTGCCGGTGCACCTGTTTGGCCAACCGGCCGACTTGGGCGCGCTGCAGGCGCTGGCGCAGCAGCACGGCCTGCACCTGATCGAAGACTGCGCCCAGTCATTCGGTGCCACGCTCGGTGGGCGCCAGACCGGGGCCATCGGCGACGTGGCGGCGTTCAGCTTTTTCCCCAGCAAAAACCTGGGCTGCTTCGGCGACGGCGGCATGGTCACGACCCAGTCCGACGCGCTGGCCGAGACGCTGCGCATGCTGCGCAACCACGGCAGCAAGGTGCGCTACTACCACGACATCATCGGCTACAACAGCCGCCTCGACGAACTGCAGGCGGTGGTGCTGCGCGCCAAACTGGCGCGCATCGACCACTACAACCAGCAGCGGCGCCGCGTGGCGCAGCGCTACCAGGCCGGTCTGGCGGGCTTGCCGTTGCACACACCGTTTGAAGACGGCATCGGCCGGCACGTCTATCACCAGTACACGCTGCTGTGCGAGCAACGCACCCAGGTGCAGCAGGCACTGACCGCAGCCGGCATCGCCAGCGCGATCTACTACCCGGTGCCGCTGCACCAGCAGAAAGTGTTTGCCGCCGAGGCCGCAGGGCAGTCGTTTCCCGTCACCGAGTCGGCGGCGCAGCGCTGCCTGTCGCTGCCGATCTACCCCGAGCTCAGCGACGCGGCCATCGACGAAATCTGCGCCGTGATCCGTCAGGCGCTGGCTTGAGGTGGACCCGGCCAGCCCCGCCAGCCTAGGCCCGCCGCCGGGCGCGGGTTTGCGCGTGGCCATGGTGGCGGCCGAACGCTCCGGCGACCAACTCGCCGCCTTGCTGCTGCAGGGCATGCGCCAGCGCTGGGGCGGCTTGCAGGCCAGCGGCATCGGCGGGCCGCTGATGCAGGCGCAGGGCTTTGTGGCGCACCACAGCTGCGATGAGCTCACCGTGCGCGGGCTGGTCGAGGGCCTGTGGGCCTACCGGCGCATCAGCGCCATCCGGCGCCGCTACGCCGCCGACTTGCTGCGCGAGCGCCCCGATCTGTACCTCGGGGTCGATGCCTCCGACTTCAACCTGCCGCTGGAGCGCCGGCTGAACCGCGCCGGCATCCCGGCGATCCAACTGGTTTGCCCCTCGATCTGGGCCTGGCGCCCCGGGCGCGTGCACGCCATCCGGCGCAGTGTGCGCCATGTGCTGTGCCTGTTTCCCTTCGAGCCCGAGCTGCTGGCGCGCCACGGCATCGCCGGCACCTTCGTCGGACACCCGGTGGCCGACCTGATCGCGCTTGAGCCCGACCAAGCCGGCGCGCGCCAGCGCCTCGGGCTGGATCCCGAGGCCACCGTGGTGGCGCTGCTGCCGGGCAGCCGGGTGGCCGAGATCGCCGCGCTGGCCATGCCTTTTTTGCACGCCGCGCGCCTGATGGCGCAGCAGCGCCCGCAGCTGCGCTTCGTGCTGCCCACCCACGAGGGCCTGCGGCCCACGCTGGAGCAGGCGCTGCGCACCACCGGCATGGAGGCGCGGGTGCAGCTGGTGCTGGGGCAGGCGCACACCGTGCAGGCGGCCTGCGACGTGGCGCTGGTGGCCAGCGGCACCGCCACGCTGGAGTGCGCGCTGCACAAGCGCCCGATGGTCATCGCCTACCGCATGCAGTGGCTCTCGTGGTGGGTGGCCAACCAGCAGCGGCGCACGCCCTGGATCGGGCTGCCCAACATTTTGTGTCAGCAAAGCCTGGTGCCCGAGCTGCTGCAACAGCAGGCGCAGCCCGAGGCGCTGGCGCGCGCCACCTTGGCCTGGCTCGACGACCCGGAGGCGGTGGCGCGCCTGCGCCAGCGCTTTACCGACATGCACCTGCAACTGCGGCAAGACATGCCCGCCCGAGCCAGCCATGCGATCGCGCAAATCCTCCAAGCCTGACGGCTACACCTTGGGCTGGGCCCCGCCGGGCCTGGTGGCCGGGGTGGACGAAGCCGGGCGCGGCCCGCTGGCCGGGCCGGTGCTGGCCGCCGCCGTGATGCTGGACCCGCGCAAACCCATCGCGGGCCTGCGCGACTCCAAAAAACTCACGCCCAAGCGGCGCGAGCACCTACACGAGCAGATTCTGGAGCGCGCCCTGTGCTGCTCGGTGGCGCAAGCCAGCATAGAAGAAATCGAGCGTCTCAACATATTGCAGGCCACCTTGCTGGCAATGCAGCGCGCCGTGGCCGGCCTGCGGCTGCGCCCGACGCTGGTGCTGGTCGATGGCAACCGGCTGCCCGCGCTCGACTTGCCCGCGCAAGCCGTGGTGCAGGGCGACGACCGGGTGGCGGCGATTGCCGCTGCCTCCATCGTGGCCAAGGTGCAGCGCGACCGCCTGTGCGACGCTTGGCACGCCCAGTACCCCGATTACGGCTTCGATCGGCACAAGGGCTACGGCACCGCCGCGCACCTGCAGGCGCTGCAACGCTGCGGCCCCACGCCCCTGCACCGGCGCAGCTTTGCGCCGGTGGCGGCGCTGCTGGTGGCAGCAAACCCGGCATGAGCACCGAAACCATCCGCTCGCGCGACAACGCGCTGGTCAAGCAACTGCGCCGCCTGGCGCAAGACGGCAGTGCGGGCCGCGAGTTGGGCCTGGTCTGGCTCGAAGGCGAGCACCTGTGCCGCGCCCTGCTGGCGCGCGACCACCTGCCCACGCTGCTGCTGCGCGCCGAATCGGCCCCGCACTGGGACCATGCCTGGGACTTGCCCCCCAGCGTGCGCCGGGTGGCGCTGGCCGACCCCCTGCTGGCCAGCCTGAGCAGCCTGGGCTCCAGCGCCCCGGTGGGCTTTTTGTGGCCTCTGCCCAGCGCCGTGGCAGCCCAGACGGGGAGGCCCACGGTGCTGCTGGACCGCTTGCAAGACCCGGGCAACGTCGGCTCCATTTTGCGCAGCGCCGCCGCCTTCGGGTTCGAGCAAGTGCTGGCGCTCAAGGGCACGGCGGCGCTGTGGGCGCCCAAGGTGCTGCGCGCCGGCATGGGGGCGCACTTTGCGCTGCGCCTGGTCGAAGCGGCCACGCTGGCCGATGTGCTGGCGCTGCAACTGCCGTTGCTGGCCACCAGCTCGCACCAAGGGCAGTGGCTGCACCAGGCCGCGCTGCCTTGGCCCTGCGCCTGGCTGCTGGGCCACGAAGGGCAGGGGCTGAGCCCCGAACTGCTGGCCGCCGCCAGCCAGCGCCTGCGCATCGCCCAGCCCGGCGGCGAAGAGTCGCTCAACGTCGCCGCCGCCGCCGCCATCTGCCTGCATGCCAGTGCGGTGCAGCGGCGGGCTTGAGCCCTTGCGGCAGCCGCCCAGCCCGCGGCTTGGCCTTCGGGGCACGGCATGGGCACTTTGTGCTTGCTTTTCTGCGCGGCCCCAGCCATAATCTTCAGCATTGCAGCGGGCGAAGGCAGCAGCAGCACCCAGCACCACCGCCTAATTCGCGGTTCAACACGGACGTGCGTTGCATCCCGTTGGTTTATCTCATACGTTTTGCTTCGCAAGCACAGCACTCGCGTACCATCATTCAATGGCAAAATTTCTCAACACCAGCGCCACGAACTACTTTCTTGAGGAGCTGATCAAGGACGCGCGCGACCGCCTCATCCTGATTAGTCCGTTCCTTAAATTGAACGACCGGATCAAGGAGCTTCTTGCGGACAAGAATCGTCTCAAGATTGACGTTCGAATCGTCTATGGCAAGAGTGAGCTGCAGCCGGTCGAAATGGCTTGGCTTCACGAACTGACTTATATCCGAACAAGCTTCTGCAGGAATCTCCACGCCAAGTGCTATCTGAACGAAGAGCTGTGCATCGTAACAAGCTTGAATTTGTACGAGTTCAGCCAGGTGAACAATAACGAGATGGGAATTCTAATTCGGCGCAGGGATGACGGCGAGCTTTTCAGAGATGCCTATGAAGAAGCGCAGCGCATCATTCGAGTCAGCGAGGAGGTTCGAATATCTCTTGAGCGCGTCGAGCAACCAGCGGAGCACAATGACGACGAAAGCGAGATGACTTCCAAGCTTACCAGTTCAAAGTTGGCGCAGAAGTTGGGAATCAAGACCGGCGAGCTTTTGGAGCGAGCCACCAGTGCAGGGCTTCTAGAAGTGAAAGAGGGAAGGCATCAACTCACTGCCGCGGGAAAAGAAGCTGGCGGAGAGTTTCGCGGCTCCAAGTACGGTCCATATTTTCTGTGGCCCGAAGCCCTCAGGTTATAGGCCCTGAGTGAAGGCCTAACCACAAGCTCAAGCTGACCCGCTACGGCATGCGTTTCTCCAACTTTCTCAAAGGCTGGGTCGGCGAGGCGATGGGCGCTGTCGCTCATTGGGCCTTCCTCGACAAGTCGATATACCACCCGCTCAACAATCTGACGCTTCCAACTAGGAACGGCACCACTCAGATTGATCACGTAGTCGTCTCGAAATACGGAGTATTCGTAATCGAAGCCAAGAATATTGATGGCTGGATCTACGGCGACGAACGATCACCTCAATGGTCTATCGTCAAACCGGGTGGGAAGTTCCGGATGCAGAACCCACTTCATCAGAACTATCGACATGTCAAGGCGATTGCTGAGTTTCTTAATCTGCCGGATGATCGAATTCACTCGTTGGTGATGTTCTGGGGGGACTGCGAGTTCAAAACGGATATGCCTCGAAACGTGATGCTGAAGGGCTACGCAACTTACATCAAGGGTTTCGAGAAGGTGCTGTTTACGGATCAGGAAGTGACTTCAAGCGTCGAAGCCCTACGCAGCGGAGCGCTCCCAAAGACTTGGGCCACACATAAGGCGCACCTAGAGTCTCTCAAAGCGCGTCATGCGAGCACAAGCAATTGTCCGAAGTGCTCCAGCCCGCTGACACTGCGAACAGCAAAATCGGGCGCCAATGCCGGCGCCAATGCCGGCGCCAAGTTCTATGGCTGCAGCGCCTATCCTAAGTGCCGCCACACTGCCCCTTATGCCGGCGAGGCCTAATCCGTCGTTCGAGCCGACCCGCTGCGTAGCCCGGGTGGTGGCTCATCTCTCCCGCTAGTGCTTACTGGCAGAAGTCTGCCTTGTCCGCCGCAACGGTGCTTTTGGTCTTGCTTGGCATTCATGCTCTTGGTTGACCTGTTATGCCAGACACAAAATTTCTGGCAGGCTCTTCGCAGATTTTCTATAGCCAGCCCACCACCAGTCTATAATTCCAAGGTTTACCCGAACCCCACGCACCCGGCGGCTCAAGGCTGCTCCACCCTCCGCCCACCTCGCTCAAGTGCGTGCTGGTGCGGCGGTCAAAGGGTGCGGTTAGAACTGGAGAGTCCTGTGTTTCCCGTCCCCGCCCCAGCCCTGCTCGCGCTCGCCGACGGCACGGTCTTTCGCGGCACCGCCATCGGTGCCACCGGCCAAACCGTCGGAGAGCTGGTGTTCAACACCGCCCTCACCGGCTACCAGGAAATCCTCACCGACCCGAGCTACCGCCAGCAGCTCGTCACGCTCACCTACCCGCACATCGGCAACACCGGCGTCAACGCCGAAGACGTGGAGTCCGATGCCATCCACGCCGCCGGCTTGATCATCAAAGACCTGCCGCTGCTGCATTCCAACTTTCGCGCCAGCGCCTCGCTCACGCAGTACCTGCAAGCCGCCGGCACGGTGGCGATTGCCGGCATCGACACCCGCGCGCTGACGCGCATCCTGCGCCAGCGCGGGGCGCAAAACGGTGCCATCCTGGCGCTGGCAGCCGGGCAAAGCCTGACTGATGCGCACGCGGCCCAAGCCGTGGCCGCCGCCCGCAGCGCGCCCAGCATGGCCGGGCAGGACTTGGCGCGGGTGGTGAGCACGGCGCAGCCCTATGAGTGGACGCAGACCGAATGGCAGCTTGCGCGCGCTGACGGCAGCCCCGGCTACGGCGAGCTGGGCGCGCCGCGTTTTCACGTGGTGGCCTATGACTTTGGCGTCAAGAAAAACATCCTGCGCATGCTGGCGCAACGCGGCTGCCGCGTCACCGTGGTGCCAGCCCAAACCCCGGCCGCCCAGGTGCTGGCGCTGCGTCCCGACGGCGTGTTCTTCTCCAACGGCCCCGGCGACCCGCAGCCCTGCGACTACGCCATCGCCGCCGCACGCGAACTCATCGAATCCGGCCTGCCCACGTTTGGCATTTGCCTTGGGCACCAGATCATGGCGCTGGCCAGCGGCGCGCAGACCTACAAGATGCCGCACGGCCACCACGGGGCCAACCACCCAGTGCAGGAGCTGTCAAGCGGGCGCGTGGGCATCACCAGCC
>Ga0209104_1000149_pt1 | contig 10805 bp, 6 predicted proteins | sample JTO19cmmetaG_FD_184156 | JGI IMG/M metagenome (GOLD analysis project Ga0209104, IMG submission 184156) | Freshwater bacterial and archeal communities from Indian Creek, Illinois, USA to study Microbial Dark Matter (Phase II) - JTO19cm metaG... | ecosystem: Environmental > Aquatic > Freshwater >... | reverse complement strand
GCTCTCGTCACTGCGCGGGCACAGACAAGCCCAAGACAGCAAATGCGCCGGCGAAGCAAAGCGCGACATGTCGATGCCGATTTCGGCAATCAGCACATTCTCGATGCCGTAGTCTTGTCTATCAAGCCATGATGACGAAAGAAGCTCTGCCACGCTTCGCACGGCCAGCACAGAGGGTGTCGAGGGTGGCAACTGGTCGGGTGCACGCAGGCCCATGGCGGTATCCACCCTTTCCAGTACATCACTGAGACGCCCAGATAGTGCGGCCGTCAAGAAATCGCCCCGGCTCACCTCCGCGCCGCCGATGTGCACCTCGTAGCCGCCAGTTGGCCCCCCGAGGTTCAGGACCAACTGAGTCGTCGTGTGGACATGGCCAACCCTCGGGTTGACCAGCAGCTTGAACTGACCGAATCGTGAGCTTCCGGGGTGGGCCTGCAGCAGACGCAGTTCATGGCCAGAAGCGTGGCGCCGAAACAGCTCCGTCAGCAAACGCCATGCCGCGGCTAGCACCAAGCCATGGCGATATCCGGTGGGTTTCTCCTCAGGGGCGGTCTCGGCACAGCTCGCGCCGTTGCCTGGCCGCTTGCCCATTTCACTGAGGAGCAGCGACAGGGCCAGCACGACACGCGGTGCGCCTTTGCACCCCTCCATGCCTTCTTGCTGCCAGACAGAGGTAAGTGCCTCCATCGCCCTGTAAGCTGGACTGTCACCAGAGAAAATTTCCGCATCAAGGATGTCCAAGTCCAACACAAGCTTGGACTGCCCCTGCCGACGCAGTTCGACATACCTGTCCAAGGCATCAAGCCAATAACGGTCTTCAGCCCAATAGTTGGTCATTGCAGGCGGGTCCTTCGTGCCGGTCTTGGTGATAGTTACCTCGCACCGAAACTCTGCGAAGCATCTGAGATTGCTTCATATCACGCCATTTGTAGATGGCACGGCGGTGGCTAGTTCAGTCGCTATCTAAAGTCTCACTCACGTCGCTGTCCGACGCTGATGCTGCTATGCCCCCCGTAGTCGGAGACTCAAACAATGCTTTGTCGAGAACGATTCTTCGACCAGCAACACCGGCAAGGAACTCTTCATACATGGATTTCGACTTAACCATGATTTCAGCTTTGACTTCCTTGGTGATGTCGGACTCGTCTATACGGTTGTCCTCACAGTAGGCCTTAATGCGACGGCGATATAGTGCTTGGGCTACTGCAGCTCGGGCACTTGCCCGGTCCGCATCTACAACATTCTGCAATTCAGGTGCGGTCGGCTTCCACAGCTCGAGCAGCAGATAGCGGTATTTTGGCCATTCTGCAGGTTGCATCTCAGTCGGAATGACCACTTGACGGAAGGTGGGTCCACCACTTGTGAGCTTGACATCAGGCTCGACAACAAGCTCACCTTCAAAAGTGTGCATGAGAGCCTTCAGTTCACTGATGTTTTTTGGTCGAAGAAGGCCGTTAATAGACTCAATGTATTCATCCAGAAAAGCCGATGTTGAATGTTGAATACCCCCAAAACCAATCTGAATCGCCTCGACATAGGTACACACCATCGCAGTCTGAAATGCGACAGTAGAAAACACGTTTTCGAACATCCTATCGATGGCTTCTCGGACGGGTTTGGCGACAACACCCTCATGTATGACCTGCCTCTTCGCAGGGCCACTCATTGCGTCCAGCATGAACAGCGCCCTAGTCGCTTTCATTGACTCGACAGAAGCTTTGCGACTAGCCATGAGCCCATTAACCCGGTCGAGGGTTTCCTTGATTTCCGGTGTGGTCCAGTTGGGCTCCTTGTCCTGCACGCGGCGATTCAGCCCTTCCCTGAAATCGTCGAAGGTGCGAGATGTAGCCTGCCCATCAAAAAGCATCTTCTCCAACTCAGCGTCACGCCTACTAACCAACTCCTGATTCAGGTTGATAGTGGCGCGCGCGAAGGCTGCAAGCGGGTGAATCTTGCCGAAGACTCTGTCAATTATCGGCACGTACATCTCACTCCACTTCTTCCTGAAGATTTCAGCAATTTCGTCGGAGTAGTTAGTACGTGTGTTAACGTTTTTCTGGTCAGACGTCAGCTCGTCTTTAAGGCCAAGACGCTCAAAGGCTTCATCAAGCCTCTTGCGGGGTGCACCGACCTTACCTCGAGCCTCAATACCACGGGCATGTCCACTCATCAGTAGGTGCTCTGTTAGGTGGTACAAGTGACTGACTCCGCTGAAGGCAGCATCGCTGACAATCTTGACTCGGTCTCCCTCTTGGTCGAGCTCGACGTTCCAAATGCGCAGGCCAGTGTCGTCCTTGGCATCCAGTTGCTTAATATAGGACAGAGTTGCACGCAAGCACTCAGCGACAATATCTTGGTCGTTCAGGAGCTTGTTCCTTGAGTCAGAAACCTTCTTGGCGGTTTTGTTCAAAGTGAGGAAGACTCGACGCGCTGCACGAACGACATCAATATCTTGTGCCATCGTTCCATCAAGCTGAGGGAAGGCGCAGATGAGAACTGGAAGCTGAAGTTCGTTCAAGTTATACGAGCGAATTTCCTTCTCCGGCCAGACTTTGTAGTAACCCTCGTAGGGGCTTCTCCGTGCATCGGACCAACCGCCAGTTAAGTTACGGTAAAGCGCCAACAGCGCCATCGCGCGATGCTGGCCATCAACGATTGCCAACGTACAGTTGTCGCGCGCCAAGCTCATGTGAGCACCCTCGTGGAGGGGCGCGTCGTTGCGATAGTGCTGAAAGAATTCGAACTGCTCTTCTCCCAATTCCCCCGCTGTAATGCGGTCTTCCTTAATTCCTACATGCTCGGGGGAATCTACTCGTGAGCGGTTGACTTTGCGGTAGTTTGCGTCGGGCACTCGGCTATTGGGCTTCAATGGGAGAGCAACCGCAACAATGGGCGGAAACAGCTTGATGAGCCCAGTCGTCGACGTGTCTAGTAAGTAAGGGATTAGCTCCAATGACACGCGAGCGTCATCAATATCCCGTTGCATGATTTCGTCGAAGCCAAGTTGCTTGAGGTCGAACACCTCGCGAACGGGCGCTAGCATACTCAGTAGTTGTGCCTGGCCCTGCTTCTCGGAAAGAGTGACATGGGTTAGCAGGTACCGAACTTCAACGCCAGCGGACTTCCCGTCTTCGGAGCTAACCCGGAATGTGCCGATGGTTCCATTGAGATGCACATCGAGCGCGCTCTTGCCGCCGCTTATAAGTGTTGCCATGTCAGTTTCTCCCGAAGATTGGGTAATTGATACGATTTAGGATATTCTCAAGGTCATTGTGCTCGCCGGTGTCGACGTTGACCTCTGCGAAGTGGACAAAGAGGTTCGTGGGGTCAAAGTTCCGAGCTACGACCTGGTTAGCAAAGCCTGCTTCGGCTACTTCGTCAAAGGACCCATGCCCTTGCAGGTCGCGTAGCTCAACAATCTTATTTCTATGTTGCTTCAGCCGGCTGCGAAGGTTGATAGCCATGCCGATATACAGCGGCGCAGTGAACCAAGGCGCAGCGGTTTTCAAGATGTCTGAGATTGCGCGGAAACGTTCGGGGTTCGCGGCCAATCGTCCTACTAGTGATTCAGACCTTGTAGGCTCGTGCGAAACCTCACCACTAAACTTCGGCTTCAGTTGTCCCCGCAGTGTCACTTGATAGGGAGTCTCGCGGTAGGGACTAAAGATGAATCGGTCGAGCGCTTCCTCAACCTCCTCCCGAGCCCTTGATTCACCATGCAACTTTGCCTCGGTGATTCGCTTGACAATGCCATCAATATCAGCTTTAGATATGACAAGGCGTGAGTACCACGCGTAGACACCTGGTGTCTCTGGCGCGAGGTCAATCTCCGACCAAGAAAGGGCGTGGCCAACCGGTACTTTCATTTGTGGCAAACGAGGCAGGCTCCACCACCTTCGTCCTCAAGATATAAGTCGTCAATATCAATTGGTTCAATTGGAATGACGCGCAGTGGATTCGGCTTGCGGCGGGCCAGTTCGCGTTGCTTACGAACCTCAAAATCTGCCAGAATTTCCGCCACCCTTTCCGGCTTTTCCAGCTCGGTCAACGGCTCGCCCTGGCTCCAAGTGAACGGGGAACCATGCTCCAGTGCGTTTTTTTCATACGCCTTAGCGTCCTCAAACGCTTCCGGGTGAGTTTCCTTCAACTTAACCCACTCTACTTTTTGCTGAAAGAAGCAAAAAGTGCAGCCACTTCGCGAACGCCAACTATAGTATTTAGGAAGTCCCAAGCCGGAGCCTTCCAGCAATTCATACACACCAGCCTTGTCGATGCCATGTTCCCGGAACGGCATGCGAACAATCAAGTTCTCATGCTGGGCAACCATACCTTCCCGGTGCTCTTCGTCTGCACGGATTGCAACATAGCTGTACACCTTGTCTCCCGCATCAAGGCTCGGTTTAATCCATTGTTTGAAGGGCTCCAGCTTCAACTTCCGGGTGCACCAGCGCGTCTGCGGTGAAGGTAGGTAGCTGTTGTAGGTGCGAAGCCAGAAGTCGAAATCTCGATGTGGATTCAGGTAGTGAATCTTTCGACCAACGAATCCCTCAAGTTGGCCGAGGAATGCGTATACCTCTGGCAGCTCTTTGCCGGTATCGGTGAAGAAGAACTCGAGTGGAATTTCTGGGTGGTGCAGACTCATGTACACCGCTAGGGCTGCGCTGTCTTTTCCGCCCGACAGGCCAAGTACGTGTCGTTCAGCCATTATTCTTCCCTTTGCCTTGTTGATTGACCATCATCGCCCCTGCCTCGGCGAGGGCAGCCAGGATGACCTCCTTCCGCTCGCCTTGCGCATTGGCAAGGAACTGCTTCACAAGACGGTCAACCGCTGGTGTGTCCGTCTCTGAGAGGTCTACAAAGCCTGTCGCGTCTTGACCGTGACTGGCACCGAAGACCACTCCAATCACTCGGCGGGTCGACGGCCGGCCGCGTAGGGGAGCCATTGTTTCCGCCTTGCGGAAGGCGACCGACCAATCCGACAGCTTGGCCATTGCCGCATCGATATCTCGGTCGACCCAAACGGCCTGAGGCTTGTCCACGGCAAGACTGATGAGCGCTTCGATAGTTTCTGCAGACTGGTCGTACGTCTCAAGTCGTGTCGCGAAGGCATCTAATTTGAAGTCACCAGTCAGGCCCTTCACCGTAGTAGCGCGATTTCGAAGCTCAGATTCCGGCCTCTTCCCATGGTCGAGGGCGTCAAGAACATGGGCGCGCACATTTGCCAGCATCCGCTGATAGGCGCCAGAAAGCTCGTCTGTGACTTCCTGAACCCGGCTATTCAATATAGCCGGGTCTTGAGCCTCCAGAAGCGTTGGCAAGTCCGAAAACAGCACCCGTAATGGGTCGCTGGCCTTCAGTAACATTGTGCGTACTTGCTGGGCTCGATGGGAGACAGTCAAAGTCCGCTTGGTCCATCCCGGCAGGCTAACGACCAGGCCTACGAGCCCGCGCGCTACATCCAATGGGGCCGCTCCAATCTCAATGTTCGAACGGTCAGATACGGTCTTCGCCAAAGCGTCAATAAGCTTTGTCTTGTCCTTGGATGCTTCGACGTGCTGAAGGCGAATCCGGCTCGGGTCCAGCGTCCACTCATCGACAACTGCATCAGTAATGTCAGGGGTGAACGTGCCGTTGACGTACAGAGCCAATGATGAGCGATTGGCTAGGAATATCGCCAACGAAAGCACTGGCATTACACCAGCACGCAACCCGAAGGGAGGGCGTGTCCAGGCTTCATACAGCTCCTTCAAGGTCAGCGACTTGCCTTCTGAAAGCAGGTCGTTCGTGGTACGCCACCACAACGCCTCGAAGGACTTCCCACGAGTGTTGTAGTTAGGAGCACCAAAACCCCAGCTGTCCTCGCCACGTGAACGGTGAAGTCCCGGGTCGTTCAGGATGGTGAAGTACAGACCAGCATCGGCAGGAAAACCTTCATACCCAAGTTTTGGCAGATGCCCGTGGGTCACCATCCGATTCATTAGGTCCTTGCGCGCCTTGTTAGAGTTACTCGACGGGGCCTCGCGATTGATGAGCTCACTGAATATAAATGGGGCCTTGTCATAGACCTCCTCAGCGATGTCAGAGGCTATTACTGACAAAACAACTGAACCCTTGTTCTCCAGTGCTGCTCCGTGGCAGTACCACTTTGAAAGTTCGAAGGCATCTGCTAGCTCCTCTTCAAGAGAGGAGCGCACAGCCTCAATACGCCCAACGATTTCTCGACGTGCAACTGAGTCGCCGTGTAGCTCAGGTCGGGTTTTCATGACGCGCTCGGCCGCAGCCAACTCGAGGCTCAGCTCGATTATTCGCTCTGCGTTCTTAGGAGTACCAAGCAAAAGCGTTTCAACCTCAGCGTCCATACTTGCATGGCGTACCCTGTGTTCGGCAGACCTAACAGATTGCCCAGGTGGCGGAAGGCATAGTAGAAATGCTCCCGCACTTGCGCCCTTGAGCTTAAAGGACCCGACGACCTTCTCAACATCTTCCAGTCGAACAATGCCGCGGGTGAACCACCGCATCGTTCCCGTCTTCTGGTAGTGCCGCTTCGCCAACACCGGCTGCAAGTCGCTGAGGGTCGAAATGCGTTCCAGGTCAGGCTCGCCAATCTCACCTCGTGCCAGATTGATTGCACCTTCAACGTCGAAGTCAGAGCCGGCGTAGATGCCCCAAGCACCAAGATGCTTGCGCTCGATGAGCACCTTCCAGTCCGATAGCTCCTCGAGGGCCTTGCGAACCTGCTCGTCATCCACACCTGGAGTGGACATAACCAAGACAGACTCTTCGGCAACCAGACCAGACCCGTTGCGGAACAACTCGATAAGAGCGATGGTCTTGGTCAGCTTGACATGAATGTCGGTGCCTTTGGCCTCCGCCCGCTCGACAGCATCAGTGCACTGAGCCCAGCGATGCCCGTCCGGCGACGAGGAGATGGCCGGCTCAAGGTTTGCACGAAGGTAGTCCCAGTAGGCCGCAGGGCCGTACATCCGGAACCACTCCGCTTCATAGCCGTCTAGGAATTCCACGAAGCCCAGAGGCTCCCTGGACGCAAGAAAGCCGAAGGTGCTGCGTTCATTCTGGCCAAAGCGGCGCCGGGAGATTGGACCAAGTAATGCGGCGGTGACAGGGTGCAGAGGCCAGCATGCCTTCAGCGAGTCAGCCAAAGTCGAAGGTGTACCTGGACGCCGGTTGCGAATCGCTCCTGCTATTTTTTCTGCGAACCTGGCTGCGTCTGCTAGAGGCGGTGGGTCCTCGACCTTGATAGCTTTGCCAACCAATTCAATGACTTCGTCAGCTGCCGCAACTAGTGGGATATCTACGAATCGCCCCTGAACCTTGGCCCACTCATCACGTGATTGGCGACCCAACCGTGACGCGTATGCTTCGAATGCCTGATGAAGGATGCCAACTATGACAAGCTTGCCCTGGCAACGACTTGCAGCCTCTGCCAGCTCTTGGAAAAAGTAAACATCCCCACCTTCTTGAGCTGATGCCTCAAGGAATTTTCCGAGTTCGTCAATGACAACAAGCACCCCCTGCGGATGCCGTTCGGCTGCTTCGACTAGCTCGCCAACCACGTCAGGCTGCTTCTTACGGCTTGGAGCGAGTCCTCGTGCCTTAGCAAGAGCTGCACTGAGCTCTTGTGTAACTTCTGTCCGCCTGCCTACGACAGGTACCACGAGCCATCCATCACCCTTCGCCTCAAACGCCTTATGAACGAGACTTCCTTCAGGAAAACCAAGTAGCTGCTTTGCCTTGATGCGAAGCTTTGTCTGCGCCCCCACAAGTGAGCAAAGCATGAGCGCAAGAGACGATTTACCCCCGCCATAAGGGCCTGTCCAGGTAAAAGCGCGCTGTCGTGTTTCTGTTATCTGTCGAGCCATGTTCTCCAAAAGGGAGCTTGCTGTGCCCTGGCAGATATAGCCCGAGAGCGCATCCTCACGGCCGAAGTCGACATCTATGCGAACAGAACGAAGAAATTGACGCGAGATTGTGACGACGTCAGAAAGCAGCCGCTTTTCAGTGTTTTCAGTGGGAGGCTGCTTACGCATAGGCACTTTCTAGGAGCTTGTATTTGCAATCGGCAAGGCTCTTGAGTGCCATGTCCTTGCGGGTAACCTGTCGAATGCCCGCTTGCTCTGTCCATTGAATTTGCCCTCGAGTCAGGTCCTCAAGGGCCATCAGTCGGTCCGCCACCGCGTTCTCATCGAGCTTGAAGACGCGTCCCGGTGAGCCGTAGTCGTATGCAACACGGTCGAATGCCATCACAGCACCAGCGTGAGGCATTCGCTCCCAGTAATCCAGCAAGGCATAGGCAAAGACGCCGTCAGGCAGAGACCGCTTAGAACCACGGCGGAACTCGAATGAACCCTTGGCGTTTTGCTGAATCAAGCCAAGTTCGCCCAGCAAGGGCTCACTCATCTCTTCAGGAGAGTCACCTCCGAGCCGAGGCACGTAGCTGCGGATGCAACATTCGACGTCTCTCTTTAACGTCGCCATTGAAATTCGCAGTTTGTGCTCGGAGAGTAGGCCCGAAAGAGAATTTACGATGAACTCGCGGTCAAAGACCTGCTGCACCACGTGATTGAAGAGAAACCACCACGTTGTTGTCTTCTCGTGAGTACTCGCAACTTGCCAATGCATCAACCAAGTAGTTGCAGGGCGTTCGCAATACTCATCTAGACCGTTCTTTTGATTAAACAAAAGTGAGCCTAGGCGAGTAGGAAAATATCCACCTTTATCTTCGATAATTCCGCAGGCGGTCGCCCAAAAGCGAATAGACATAGCCATGTTTTTGCCGACACCGAAGCGCACAATGGCTTCTTCGTCGGCGAAAACGGTCCGGGGCGCAGGCCCATCATATTCAGCAACCGCATCGTAGGCCTTACGTAGCCAGAGCTGTCGCAGCGGAAAAGTTTCATGCCCTGAGAACTGAGGCGGGGCTTCGGAAGGTAGATGAATCATTTGGTAGCTAGTTTAACTGGACGAGGTCGCCAGTCCGGGCAGCGCTCCCCTTACGCTTGGACCGCAGCCACAAAGATGACCATTGAATGTTTAAATCGAAAATATTTAATGTTAAGTTTTTTACAATGATTGATTGGTAGGCATCCTCTCTGAGGGCTATGACTCAGGGTACTGTACAAAACATCAGCAGCCACCACGTGTGATAAAGATTCATAAGAGGATGCCTCTGCTCCGGCTGTAGCGGTCAAGCCGGTTGTTCTTGGCGCTGACCTCGCTCACGCCGGGTATGGTGCTCAGCAAGCGGGCAGCTTGCCGAAACGGCTCGAGCCCTTGGCTCACCTCCTGTTCGATCTCGGCGATGGCCTGATCCAAGGCCTCGATGTGACCCAAATGCAGCTTGAGCATGAAGCGGTGGTGTGGGCTGATGCGCCCGCGCAGCGCTTCGCGCAACTCAGCTTGACTGGCCTTGACACGGGTGGTGATCTGCGCGGCCAAGAAGTCGGGGCTGCTGTGACCGGCGATGATGGCCCGCAACACCGCACGTCCCCCATGGCCCAAGATGTCGCTGATGACGCTGGTGATCTTGAGGTTGGCGTCTTCGAGCACTTTCTCAATGCGCTGCACATGCGCAGCGCGCTCGCGCACGAACTGCTTGCGCGTGCGCGTGAGGGTGCGCAACTCCTGCACTGGGGTGGGCGGCACGAAGCTGGCGCGAATCAAACCATGCGCCAGCAGGTCAGCCAGCCACACCGCGTCGTTGACGTCGGTCTTGCGCCCAGGCACGTTCTTGACGTGCGCCGCGTTGGCCAGCACCAGCTCAAAGTGCCCCTCCAAGATGTGCCAGACGGGCTTCCAGTACACCCCCGTGGCCTCCATGCCCACGTGCTCGATGTGCAAGGACTCCAGCCAGTCCACCAACTCCAGCAACCCCGAGGTGGTGGTGGCAAAGGTGCGCACCTCTTGCAACAGCGGGCCTTGGCCCGCCACGCGTGCACAAGCCACCACGGTCTGCTTGTGCACGTCCAGTCCCGCGCAACGGCGGTAGATTACGTCCATGATCGCCTCCAAGTCGCGGCGACATCAGCGTGCGGCCCACGTCATCGAAGTCTGAAGTGCGTGCTCAGGGGCGCTGGTCCCCAGGCGACAGTGCGGGGTGCTCGTGAGGCCGCGGGTCCAACTGAGAAACGAGCTCGAAGCACCAAGTACGAACCGACCTCTGTGCCGGACGCCGCCCCTCAATTACACACCGGTTTCATGCGTCGCGGGTGCCGCGTTCGCGGAATGGATAACTGAAGTGAAACCAGACTCCACGACTCATTCAAGCCGGCGTTATCTGCACGTTGTAGCCTATGCTCTGCAGCCGTTTGAGCAGGCGGTTGGCTACTTTCTGGGTGTTGGCTTGGTCAAAGTGCGCCGCGCCCAGATCGTGCCACTCGGTGCCATCGCGCAGCATGTGCCAAACGGCCGTGAGCATGGAGGCGGCCACGGCGATGATCGCTTTCTTGACGCCCCGGCGGGCGCGGATGCGATGGAACTGCGCTTGCAAGTAGCCGCCATTGACCCTGACCGCGGACCAAGCCGACTGCACCAGTGTGCTCTTGAGCCAGACGCCGCCTCGTCGCAATCGGGTGCTGCGCCGCTTGCCGGCGCTCTCGTCACTGCGCGGGCACAGACAAGCCCAAGACAGCAAATGCGCCGGCGAAGCAAAGCGCGACATGTCGATGCCGATTTCGGCAATCAGCACATTGGCGCTGACCTCGCTCACGCCGGGTATGGTGCTCAGCAAGCGGGCAGCTTGCCGAAACGGCTCGAGCCCTTGGCTCACCTCCTGTTCGATCTCGGCG
>Ga0209104_1000147_pt1 | contig 10862 bp, 14 predicted proteins | sample JTO19cmmetaG_FD_184156 | JGI IMG/M metagenome (GOLD analysis project Ga0209104, IMG submission 184156) | Freshwater bacterial and archeal communities from Indian Creek, Illinois, USA to study Microbial Dark Matter (Phase II) - JTO19cm metaG... | ecosystem: Environmental > Aquatic > Freshwater >... | reverse complement strand
TTATAGTACTGCAGTGTTCTCACCGATACATTTGCTCGCTTTGCCAGTACGCCCACCGTCATCTGATCCACAAAAATCACCTCTGCCGTAATAACAACTTAGGACGTGCCTTTTTGGCGAAACAGAATTGTGCCCTGTTGGTCGATAACAAAGACTGTACTTGAGGTGCGACACGAGCGAGTCAGCGCTAATAGCGGCAACTGCAAGCCCTTTTGTTAGCAAAATCGTATAGGCGCCACGCGCCATCGTTAGTTGATTTAAGCTTGCTTTGGTCGAGCAGGGGTGTAAACTACATAGCCGCAAGACCAGCACACTTGCCTTCACTTGCTCGAGCGAAGCCAGGCAACGTCATCCGTGTAAAATCACTATATCTTATGCGATACCCAATATCAATTCCTCTCGATCCTTCTTCGTGTCATCGGTATCGCTTCGACAGAGAAGCACTCGCTTAACACCCCGCAGTAACACCTGCCTCAGCAGGAAAGAATACACAGGCCGGAGAATAGAATAAGCAGAAACCGAGGTATAGGCGGAGGAGTTCCTCTTCCGAGATATTCGCACCGACTCTAGAATGGATCAGCTTTTCTTTGTATGAGTTTTGGGCGCGGATATGCAAGCGATATCGTTTTTGTCGGTTAGCTATGCTTATGGGGATACCCAAACAAACTAGAGGAGGAATCGTCATGTTAAAATGCCCAGGGTGTGGTAGTCTACTCGACAACTTATCCAGTCACAGGTGCGGCAACTGTGGCGCAAATCTGCTGCCCACAACGGAGTCGTCATCGTCTAGTGCTGCGATAGGATTGAGCGGAGAGGAAAAGGCCGGAATTTGCATCGGCAATATCTGCTTGTCACCACTGCTAGGGACAATCCTGTACTTCGTATGGAAAGATGAAAAACCAAAGAAAGCCGACGATGCGTGCAGTGTAACCATCTTCGCGGTCATATTAGGAACTGTTCTAGCTTTTCTCCTTGGTGCACTAGGGTCTTTGTGATGGCACGATTAGATCTGCGCCTTGTCTCATGCCACCGCAGGGCGACCCGCTCGTTCTTCTACCAGGGGCGGCAATTTCCCGTTTGTGCCCGATGCACGGGCATGCTCGTGGGCTACATAGCCTACCCCCTGATGTTACTAAATCTTGTTGATGCCGGGCTGCTAAGCGGCTTGGCAATGCAAATCCCAGCCCTCCTTGACGGCTGCACACAATATATGGGCTGGCGAGAAAGCAACAATACACTAAGGGTTTTGACGGGCGCGTTATCGGGGGTAGGTCAGGCGAGCATAGTAGTATTCGTTGGTCATTCCCTCGCCCAATTGGTGCTTTCACTGCTGTAGAAGGCTGGTATGCACCCTTGCCCTCCATGCAGACGTTATGCGGAGCCGGATGAATTCTAATCACAGGGCGACTAACTTATGAACGGATTGGGTGGTGTATTGCCAAAAAGAACGTCTCTTTTGTTACTATGACAAGGATAAACCAGGCACGACCGCTTTTCTCCGAGATGTGGTTACAATCTACACAGCGATTAAGTAGCAAGACTAGCTCTGTCCATAAGCCCGAGAAGAGACGCCTCGAACCGGGCATCATCTTCTTTAGTCCGCTTGGCTGGACCCTTGGTTCTGCCCCCGCCACGGCGTATTTTCTTCCCGATGTGCCGCTCCATCAGTAGCTTATCTATATTGTCGTCCGTGAAAACAAATCCGTTCTGATTGACAGCCTTGGCTCCTTTGCCGATGGCCATAGCGGCCAGCCCGAAGTCCTGCGTCACCACAATGTCCGCACGGGTCAACAAGCTCATCAAGGCAAAGTCCACGCTGTCGGCTTGCTTGTCCACGGTGATAATGCGACTGTAACCATCATTCAGCTCGTGGGAGGTGTCAATCAGCATGGTAACGGGCATACTTCGTTGCTTCGCCAGCCGGACGATAATCTGCTTGACCGGGCAGGCGTCGGCGTCAACTAAGATTTGCATGCAATATCTCCTCATAAACACAACAAAACTTGAGGTGGTCGTTCACCATGCCTACAGCCTGCATAAACGAATAAATGATGGTCGAGCCCACAAATTTAAAGCCCAGTTTCTTTAAGTCTTTGCTTGCTTAGTCGGAGACTTTAGTGGTGATGGGTATATCCGTGAATTTTTCCCAGTGCCCGACAATGGGTGCATAGCCGACATAGCTCCAGATGAACTTATCGAAACTCCCATGTCGTGTAGCGATTCTCAGAAACAGTTTGGCGTTGGTGATGGCCGCGTTGATTTTTAGACGGTTTCGTACAATGCCCGCATTGGCCATGAGCTCTTCGATTTTCGCATCATCGTACAGGGCCACCTTCTCAGGGTCAAAGCCGTCAAAGGCTTCCCTGTACTTTTCTCTTTTTTTAAGCACGGTAATCCATGAAAGCCCCGCCTGTGCGCCTTCCAAAATCAGCATTTCAAACAGCTTGCGGTCGTCATGCACCGGCCTTCCCCACTCGTTATCGTGGTAATCTATATATATGGGTATGTCACCAAAACATCTGATCTTCTCGTTATCCACTATTCCCGCCCCTCCCTGTCATTATAATGCGTTTAACTCATCATTCTTGGGCCCCGTTCAGCATACTGGCACATCGTAATCATAGGCGCAACTTAGTCCCTACCTTGCACGGGGACAAAATGATGGTCCTGACTGTATCGCCTGTCTTTAGCTCTGTCATAGGGGGGCACGCTTGTTAAACCCAGTTTACGCTCTACTTTTTTCCGCGTCTTCACTCTCTTGCAGATACTCTTCTTGGTCACCTGAAAAAACGTGCAACTCGGCAAATCTCCGCCCTTCTTCGTGTCATCGGTATCGCTGCGATAGAGAAGCACTCGCTTAACACCCCGCAGTATCACCTGCCTGCCTAGTGATGCTAATCCCTTGCAAATCTTCTAACGGATGCAATGATGCCGCATTTCTCTGGCCGCGACCAGCTATGTTACCAATCGTCGTGCTTAACGGACACTAAATGGGGGCTCCCCTTTCGGTCGAGAGGCGGGAGATTCCATCCTATGTCGTTTCTCGACCCAACAAACCTACGACTTGGTCAAGCGCCTTTTTTGATTCCGGCAGATTGAACAACATCCAGACATGCAACATGCCCTCATACTCGAAGAAGCTAATACTGATGCCCTTATCTTTCGCCATCGTTCTGAGCCTCCGGGCATCAGCCAACATTATGTCATGTGTGCCGACAAAAAGACTTATTTCTCCTAGCCCATGCATGTCCCCATTAATGGGGCTCACTAAAAAACTACTTAGGGACGAGTCGCCTGCGTAACATCTCCCGGCCCTCTTTAGGGCCCTGACTTCCAGAATAGGGTCCTTAGCTACTAAATCTGCAATGTCCTGATTATCTAGTGCGATGTCTAACCAAGGGGATAGCAGGATGATCTGTCTCGCGGGTCCAACGCTCGCCTGTTTCATTTTCTGAGCTAGGGCCAGAGCAAAACCACCGCCGGCGGAATCACCCATAAGAACCACATTTTCTCCGCCTACTCTAGCAACAAGGTCCCGATAGATCGGTTCTACCATCCTGAAAGAGTCGCTCCACGTGTACTCCGGCGCCAGCGGATAATCCGGAGCAACAATCGTACACCCAGTTGACTGAATGAGACGCGCTATATATGACCAATGAAGTCGATTGAAACCAAGAATGTATGCCCCTCCATGAAGGTAGAAGATGTGGCGATTCCCCGCCCCTGTCTTCGGCCGCAAAGTATACACATTTCTCCCGCATGACTGGGTATTTTCGATGTCGAAATTTAAAAACATGCTCTTCGGTGGTGGAGAACTCTTGCCCGTGGCCATGCTGCCATAGTCAAGGGCTTTATCTAGTGATTTTTTAAGATTTGAGAGTCTTAGTACCAGACTCAAGAACTTAGCCTGAATGCTTATCACCCTTGCATCACTTCCCATTCTCAAAACTGCGCCTGCAATCACTCATTTATAATCTTACCGATATTATCTTACCTAAAATCCTCTCAAGATGCATCGCCAAATTCAATCCTCCCCCTGCCCCTTACGGGGGAGGGGGAGGATTGCCTAGCAGCTACTTTACGCCACAAGAGATAAGATGCTAATGGAGCGAGCTAGCGCGGTTTGGTAAGTTTTTTACATGAGTGGATACGGAGGCGAATATCAAATTAGATGGTCAGCCTGAAAAGCAATTTTCTTGCTTGCTCATCGAGGGTGAGGCAGAGGGTGAGGCATACGCGTCACTAAAGTTGCAGAAACGATGTAACGCTGTGGAGCCCGCCCCAGAAAATAGAAGGGATAGCAGGTGGTCAGCGTAAGGACGGCATGATCGGTTGGCACGATCACAGTCTTGTCGTCCTTATGAACGATTCGCGTTCCGGTGACCGCGTAGGTGAAAATACCGTCCGATGTTTCCACAATTAGTTGATCGCCTATAATAAGCCTATATAGCCTTCTGAACACGGTTTCGCGGTGACCGGACAAAACAGAATTGTCTTCTTCCCCGGGACGTACGCTTTGGATGAAGTGGCCTACACCTTTGCTCAGCTCCCTATCGCCGGTCCCTTTGAAGACGGGCAGTTTCCGATTTAAAGCTGGAATCGTCAGGCTTCCAATCAAGTCACCTTCCGCAGGATTTTCAGGGTAAACGGGTTTAGCTAGTACTACCGGAGCAACGGAAGGAGCTGTTCCCACATTATTATCCTTAGCTTGAACTGGCGGATACGCTTTAGCTATGTGGAGTTCCCCGTATGATTGAGCTAATTCCACCGGGGCAGCGCTTTCTCCCGTTAAAATGCTTAGTCCTGCACCGACTGTGGTAGGGATGGGCTCGGCGCTGTACGCGGCATCGGCAAAATAATCGGACTGTCCCCACATACTAAACATTGCCCAGGAGATAGATCCCATCCCCAAGACCATAAATCCCAGGGATAGGACGGTAATCAGGGCAAACTTGCTCCTGGCAAGTTTTAATTTATGCATATCTCCTCCTGATTCTCCAGCCTACGGCTCCGACCAGCATCAAAGCCACGCCGGCAAGGAACAATTCATACAACCGTGTCGCCGTATCTGGCAGCGTCCCGCCAGTAACCGTTGTTACAATGACTGTCGCGACTGCGGTAGCGGTGGCTGTTATGTTGTTTGCGCTACCTGTAGCCGTGGCGATGTTAGTCGTGGTTTCACTGAGAGTCGAGGTGCCGGTGAAAATCCAAGTCTCGCCGGGTTGTAGCAGGCTATCGGCGTTGACATCACCGGAAACATAGCTCACGGGGCTGACTTTATCATCAGTAACATTCACACTGTTTAGTGCCACCACGCCGGGGTTCGTGACTGCGAATGTAAACGTCACTAGGCCTGACCCGGTCAATGCCAGCGGCGAAGCTGTCTTTGTCACGTTGATCAATGGCGTAATAGTCGGCTCCACAACTACCGGTGGAGGAGGAGCAATTACTATTGGCGTTACAATGACTGTCGCGACTGCGGTAGCGGTGGCGGTTATGTTGTTTGCGCTACCTGTAGCCGTGGCGATGTTAGTCGTGGTTGCACTGAGAGTCGAGGTGCCGGTGAAAATCCAAGTCTCGCCGGGTTGTAGCAGGCTATCGGCGTTGACATCACCGGAAACATAGCTCACGGGGCTGACTTTATCGTCAGTAACACGCACACTGTTTAGTGCCACCACGCCGGGGTTCGTGACTGCGAATGTAAACGTCACTAGGCCTGACCCGGTCAATGCCAGCGGCGAAGCTGTCTTGGTCACGTTGATCAATGGCGTAATAGTCGGCTCCACAACTACCGGTGGAGGAGGAGCAATTACTATTGGCGTTACAATGACTGTCGCGACTGCGGTAGCGGTGGCGGTTATGTTGTTTGCGCTACCTGTAGCCGTGGCGATGTTAGTCGTGGTTGCATTGAGAGTCGAGGTGCCGGTGAAAATCCAAGTCTCGCCTGGTTGTAGCAGGCTATCGGCGTTGACATCACCGGAAACATAGCTCACGGGGCTGACTTTATCATCAGTAACACGCACACTGTTTAGTGCCACCACGCCGGGGTTCGTGACTGCGAATGCAAACGTCACTAGGCCCGACCCGGTCAATGCCAGCGGTGAAGCTGTCTTTGTCACGTTGATCAGTGGCGTAATAGTCGGCTCCACAACTACCGGTGGAGGAGGAGCAATTACTATTGGCGTTACAATGACTGTCGCGACTGCGGTAGCGGTGGCGGTTATGTTGTTTGCGCTACCTGTAGCCGTGGCGATGTTAGTCGTGGTTGCATTGAGAGTCGAGGTGCCGGTGAAAATCCAAGTCTCGCCGGGTTGTAGCAGGCTATCGGCGTTGACATCACCGGAAACATAGCTCACGGGGCTGACTTTATCATCAGTAACACGCACACTGCTTAGTGCCACCACACCGGGGTTCGTGACTGCGAATGTAAACGTCACTAGGCCTGACCCGGTCAATGCCAGCGGTGAAGCTGTCTTTGTCACGTTGATCAGTGGCAGTGGCAGTGGCGCAATAATCGGTTTCTCAATTGTTATAGTATTTGAGTCTAAGGTGACAGCACCATTCCGTGCTAGTAACCTTCCTTGCACCGTCGCGCCAGTATTCGCTGTGATGGATTCCAATGCCAAGATATGTCCCACGAAACGAGAGTTTGTTCCTAAGGTCGCAGAACTTCCTGTTTGCCAAAAGATTCGGCAGAACTGAGCCCTGCCGATGAGGTTAACATTGCTGCCTGCTGCCGTGATAAGCGTGGCGGCAGTTTTGAATACAAAGACAGCCTCGGGGTCGCCCTGGGCGTCTAGCGTGAGAGTGCCTGTAATCTGGAAAGTGCCGTCGGCAGAGTTGTATACGCCAGGAGTCAAGGTAGTCCCACCAAGCTCAGAGGGGATGGTAATGACTGGCGTTCTTCCAGCGGCGTCATTATACGCGATTACCAGATCGTCCTTAGCCTGAAGTGCGACTGCATTAGTTAAGTGTACCGTCCCAATCACTGTTACGCTTGCCTGCCCCGTGAATGCAGTTCCTGGATGCAGCCCTATATTTCCGGTAATTGTGGTCGTCCCAGTATTAGTGATGGTAGAGCCGGCTAAGACTGCAAAGCTAGATGTTGTTCCAAGATTCACGGGCGTTTGGGATGCCATCGTAGGCGTCGCAATGATTACTAACAGCAACAGCGTTAGCAGTAATGATGCAAGCCTCTTCTTATTGCGGTTTTTCATAACATTCCACTTCTCCTCTATTTTTGATTTTTTCCCCCTCCCCCCTCAAGAGGGTGGAGGGGGAAAAAAGGCGCATGCAGCTGCGTTACTCAGCAAAAAGTAAGATTCTTATTTGATGCTACCTTGCTACCTTCGCAATGGCTTCCTTAAGATCATTCCAAGCATTCTCGGTTCCTTCTTTAAGGGACTCCCAAGTGCTTTCGCTGGAATCCTTTAGTTGCGCGTATTTTTCTCTAAGGCCATCTCTCTGCCCCTCAAGCTTCTCTACTTGATTGAGGTATTCCAACTTCACATCTGCATTGACCTCGGCAGCCTTGGCCTTCATTTCTGAGATTTTAGCGCCGTACTGTGCGAGTTGAGCATTGATCTTTTCTAGGTATACTTCACGTTTTTCCATTGTTATAACATCTCCTTATTTCGTCAAATGTTGTTGCCTTATCGCAAGCCACATTAGCTTGCTACTACAATTGATGCTTGGTTTCTGCCGCAGCGTTCGTCTCAAGCTATTAATACTTGCTATTCACCATCATGTAGTTCACTAGCCCAGTTACAGTTACTATGATGGCTATTGGGACAAGTTGCCCCTCAATTGCACCCCCTATCTTGTATTGGGCGATAGGAATCAGCGTTAGTACCAGAGCGAAATTCACTCCTCCGTATAACAGGATTTTTACCACCGTAGACAACATGTTCTTTTTTGCATGTCTAAACATTGTAATCCCACTTCCTCTATTCTACTGGCAAGACTACTTGGACGGAATTTTTGGCTTCTACGCCACATGTTTTTTTCATTGCCGCAGGTGGCAGGGAGCTAATAACTACCTCAAACTCTACATCGCTCAGGGCTTCTAGGTACTCGAAGAACGGCGATAGCCTCTCGTACTCAGCAATCGAAAACAATACCGCATCCGGCTGGTTGTTCTTAAAGACGAAAATTTTGCCAAAGCACTCCGCTTTATCCCTACATAGTTTATAAAACTTTATCATGTCGGAATTCGATACTATCGCTTTCGTTGGGACATTCATTAAGGCCCACACCATCCTTCCTTTGCTATTAGATAAATAGTATACCAATGCTAATAATTTGTCAATAAATATTTCGACCTATTTGTGCACATATATATGCTATTATTTTACGAATTATTTTTTGGATTCTCTACGAAATGCATAATTTACCCATGTTTACAAAGCACCCCTAGGCGCCGGTGCGGCACGAGCCTAGTTTAAGGACCTTGCAGCAAGCGGCTATCCGGATGAAAAGATTTAGGTTTTTTTTGAAATACTGTGCAATCGCGAGAATAAGGGGGATAGGCGCTAAAATTAGGGGATTGAGCCGTTCTGCATTTTCGTCGCTACGGGATCATCCCATTGCCGCCGTCGCAGACAATAGTGTAAGATAGAACCAGGACGGAGGGATATCTGACTGAAGGAGAGGATGCCTGAAAGAAGATTATAGGGCTCCAGACCGAGGAACAGCGTGACACAGCGTGACAGCGTGCTTGCGAGCTCCCAAGAAAATACAATAATAACAAGGAGGATGAGATATGTTTTTTAGTGAGCTGAGAGGGCACTTTCAAAGGCAAAAAGAGACAGAGCGCAGGAAAGAGGCTTGCCGCAACCTAGCAACCGGAGTCGCCATAGGAACAATTATAGGGCTTACTGCTGGGATACTTTTTGCGCCGAAGTCCGGAAAAGAAACCCGCCAGGCCATCGCTGATAAAACAGTTGAGATTTCAGGCCAAGGGAAACAACTCGTGTCTGAAGCGATTGAGAAGATCAAGAGCAAAGTCAGCTCCATAGAACGCAGCGCATATGGCGTAGCCGAGCAGCTGCAGGAGGGCATTCACGAGGAAGCGGGACATTAAGAAGAGGCGGGAGCAGGAGCCTGTACAGTTACTCTGCAACTGCTTGTATCCCGCTCGTGAGAAAGAGGTGGAGAAATGCTCGAAATGGTAGTATCGCTGAGGGATTTGGGCATAGTCCTGCTTTTTGCTGCCCTGTTGGCGGCACTGCTTTACCTGACAGTGTTATTGAAGAAGCTCTCAGATATCCTAACCGTTGCAAACAGGGTTATCGCCGACAACGAAAAGGCCTTGAGGACGATAACCAGCGATGCCGCTGAGATAACGGGAAGCATGAAGAAGAGTGTGCAAAAAACGGGTGATGCTGTCCCAGACATACTCCACAACGTTAATAGCATAACTGCTTCGGTCAGCAGCAGCGTTAAGAACATTGACTCCTCTATTGCCAATGTAGGTAGCGGTATAACCCAGACAGTGACCGCGGTCAAGGATAGTGCCAGCAATATAGGCACTTACATCACCATCGCCCAGGAAGTTGCCCAGATCGCGATGGGTCTTATCGGGAGGGCCAGAAAAAGGAAGAAGCGCATATAGAAAAATCTCCGCCCTCCTGCAAGGTGGCAAGAGGAGATACGGAAAGTGCACAAAGCTTCCTTACAATGTCCCCATGAAGAAAGATAATTTTCCAACTAAATAGCCTCTCGGAATTCGCCGAGGTAGATGGTACAAGGTTTTGTTTGAGCCATCCGTGTTGAGTTCCTCCTACTAAACAGTAGGGGGAATTCATTTTTTTGAGCAATCAACTGGAAAAGCACTCGGAAAATATTGTTGAAAAATTTGCGGAGGATAATCTGTGCTCGTGTGCTGTCCCCCTTCGACAGATTGCGGACTAATGCTTTGAGTTGCTGCGGTGTTTTGATCATGGGAGTAGCACCTGCAGGTATTGTGTGACCAGCCTCTCAACTACCAATGCTTTTGCATACCGCATTAGCAACGGAATGTTCTTGTCCGCTCGACGCACATACTCCCGGAAGGCACTTTGAATGTCCTGAATCTCTATGCTCCTTCTGCTGCGGATCAGGTCACAGATTGTCAGTTCAGGATTATAGACCCTCAGCGCATGGCCCGCGAGGGACCTCGCCTCGGTAATGCCATCCCAAAAAAGACTTTCTTTTATTTTAAATACCCTTACACCCTGCCTTGTAAGCCCACTGGCATTTGTCCCAGACTTAAGGGTGATGGAGCACTTAAGTGGCTCACGCTCAGCAAGGTTTAGGAGGTATAGCGCAGTCTCATGGGAGAACACAGCTTGAGGGTATCTTGTTTGAATGACGTACATTCCATCTTCCCAAGCATCCTGAGACATATAGAGGCCATGGGCGACACGTTCGAGTCCCCTATCCTGGACATATTCACGCAAATAAGGTCTGGATATTCCGGCTGCTACTGCTTCCGACGACTTCAAAAATCCGTTGTTATTCTGCAGAAGGGCGTCAAGCAGCTCGAATTTACTCATTGACATTCAGAGCAAAACCGCAGGAGTGGCTTAAATGCTGGGTTTCCGGGCAAAACAAAAACCACCTACCGACACAATCCCTTGTATCAATAGATGGTACTTAATTTAGCTTGTCTACTATAAAATGATAAAATGCACACCCCTTGGCTATGGTTCAACCACTTACGAGAGGGGGTGCGCATTTCGTCAGGGGGTGAGAGTGTTGCCAGTCACGCAATTTGGCGTGGCGTTTCTCACCGCCAATGGCATGAGAAGTCGTGTGTCAATCTGCCAACTTAGTAACAATTCTAACGTCAACCAATACGGCGGCACATGCCAGTCGCTGTG
>Ga0209104_1000145_pt1 | contig 10966 bp, 10 predicted proteins | sample JTO19cmmetaG_FD_184156 | JGI IMG/M metagenome (GOLD analysis project Ga0209104, IMG submission 184156) | Freshwater bacterial and archeal communities from Indian Creek, Illinois, USA to study Microbial Dark Matter (Phase II) - JTO19cm metaG... | ecosystem: Environmental > Aquatic > Freshwater >... | reverse complement strand
GCTGGGGGTGCTGTACAGCCCAGCCCCCTGGCCCGACATTCAAAACCACCTAGAAAAATACGTCAAATTGATCATGGTGGCGGTGTTGCTGTTTGTGCTGGCCCCGCTGCCGGCGCTGCAGCAGCGCGCCCTGCTGGCTTTTGCCTTGGCGATGGGTCTTACCGCCGCTTCGTCGTGGCTCAACATCTGGTGGCAGTTGCCGTGGTCAGAGTCGCAAAACCAGGGCTGGGGCGTGAACCACCACGTGTTTGGAGACTACATCACGCAAAACGTGATGATGTGCCTGTTCGTGCTGCTGGCGCTGGAGCGGGCTTGGAGCGGCACCGTCTCGTGGCAGCGTGCGCTGTGGGCGCTGGCGGGTCTGCTGGCGGCGCTGAGCATTACGCACCTCTCGATTGGGCGCACCGGCTTTGTGCTGCTGCTGGTGGTGCTGGGGGTGTTTATGCTGGCGCAACTGCGCGGGCGCTCGCTGCTGCTGGCGCTCAGCGCTGCGGCTTTGGTGGTGGCGCTGTTGTTTGCCAGCTCGGCGCCTATGCAAGCGCGCTTTGCCCAAGCTTGGGCCGAGGCACGCCAACACCAGGCCGACAACATGAGCTCGATTGGGCACCGCTTGTACAACATAGAAACCACCACCCGGCTGGTGCTGCAAAAGCCCCTGCTGGGCTGGGGCACCGGGGCTTACCACACGGAAATCTGCCACGTGCTCGAAGACCCGGCGCAGTGCCCCACGTTTAACTGGCACCCGCACAACCAGTACCTGTTTTTTGCCGCCGGCCACGGCGTGTTGGGGCTGGGTGTGTTTCTGGCCCTGCTGGGAGGCATGGCGTGGCAGGCGCAGCGCTCGAGCAACGCGCAGGCGCGCACCCTGCTGCTGGGCCTTGCCGCCTTGCTGGCGGTCAACAGCCTGTTCAACTCTCCGCTGTGGAGCGCCCGCGAGAGCCACTTCTTTATCTTCCTGGCCGGCCTGCTGTTGAGCATGGCGTGGGCAACACGGCGCTTGCCTAGCGCTTGACGTTGCCCTGCAAGGTATCGCGGTCGTAGTGCAGCGCAGCGTAGCGGAAAAAAGCTTCCAGCGCGAAAAAAAGTGCGTACAGAAATCCAGGCCCGCCCGACAAAAAGCTGGCGCGCATTAGATACAGGCGCAAGAACACGGCCAAGGCCGAGGCCAAGCCACGCAGCACCCCACCCGGCTGACCAGAGCGCTTGGCTGCACCCAGCATGGAATATTGGGCGAGTTTGCGCAGGCTGTCGTGGATGGTTTCACGCGAGTAGTGCAGCAGCGAGGAGCGAAACACGCGCCGCTCCACCGTGGGGTCGCTCAACACCGGCCCCTCATGGACCACGCCTTCAAAGCGCAGCAGCAGTTTGCGCGGAAAGAAGCGGGCTAGGCTTTTTTTACGCAGAAGGTTAAAAATCGGCCGCCCAAAGGCGATTTCCTGCCAGTGGGTCTCACCCACTAGCGGACGCCGCAAGTCCCGCGCAGCTTCAATTTCCAAACGCAGCGCCGGGCTGATGACTTCGTCGGCATCGAGGAAGAAAACGCAGTCCTCCACACAGTGTTCCAGCAGGCGGTTGCGTTGTGTGGCAAAGCCCTGCCAGTCGGGGTAGTTGTGCACTTCGGCACCCATTTCGAGGGCGATTTCGCGCGTGTGGTCGCTGCTGCCGCTGTCGATCAGCAGCACCCGGTCGGCAAAGCGGGCACTTTCTAGACATTGGCGGATGCGGCGCTCTTCGTTTAAGGTGAGCACGCCAATGCACAGGGTAGGGCGCTGCGGGGTGGTGGCAACGGTCATGAGGCTTTCCAGTCGAGGGTGCCGCGTAGGCGGCCCCACATGCGCGCCAGCAAGCGCGGCGAGAGCAGCAGCAGGCGCAACGGCAGGTTGAGCGCGGTGCCGAGCAGCAGGCGGCGGCGCTGGCGCAGGGCCTGCTGGGGCGAGAGGTGTTTGTGGCTGAAAATGAGCTTGGACTGGGCGTGGTGGTAGCCGCGCCAGTATTCGCTGCGCCAAGGGCTGGGGCCGCGCACCGAGCCACGCGAGCGGTGAACCGCACAGCAGGCAGGCTCCAGAATGATGGGGCGCTGGCGCTGGAACAGGCGCAGGCAGAGGTCGTCGTCCTCGTAATAGAGGAAAAACCGCTCGTCGAAAAAGCCGATGTCGGCAAACTGGGCCAATCGAAGCAGCATGGCGGCCCCGCAGACGAAGCCCACGCAGGCCGGGCCGACTGCGGCTGGGCCTTGCGAGGGCCAAAGCGTGTGCGGCCAGCGGTAATTGACCTCGGCCTTGCCGCTGGCGTTGATGATCTGTGGGGCCAGCACGGCGGCGTCGGGCCAGGCGTCAGCGCTGCGGATGAGCTGCGCCAGCGCGGCGGGCTCGAGTTCGCAGTCGGGGTTGAGCAGCAGGGCGAATTCGGTTTGCACGCGCGACAAGCCGCGGTTGTTGGCGGCCCCGAAACCCAGGTTGCGCTCCAGTGTCAGCACGCTGGCGTGCGGCAGTTGGCTGGCCACGGCTTGGGCACAACCGTCGGCGCTGGCGTTGTCTACGACCAGCACGTGCGGGCAGAGGCGCAGGTGCTGCGCCAGTGCGGGCAGGCAGTGGGCGCTGTTGTACGTGACCACCACCACGGTGACGCGCTTGAGCAGCGCTTCTGGTGCGGTGCGGCCCTCATCCAAGGCCGACGCGCTGAGCGGCATGACGAATTAAACCGCCGTTAGCCAATGCGCATATTTGGGGTTGCGCCCGCCGACGATGTCGAAAAAGGCGCTCTGGATGCGCTCGGTGAGGGGGCCGCGGCTGCCGCAGCCGATTTCAAGCCGGTCCAGCTCGCGGATGGGGGTGACTTCGGCGGCGGTGCCGGTGAAGAAGGCTTCGTCGGCGATGTAAACCTCGTCGCGCGTGATGCGCTTTTGCACCACCTCGAGACCGAGGTCGCGCGCGATGTGAAACACGGTGTTGCGCGTGATGCCGTTGAGCGCGCCGGCGGAAAGGTCCGGGGTGTAGATCACGCCGCCTTTGATGATGAACAGGTTTTCACCCGCGCCTTCGCTCACGAAGCCGCTGGCGTCGAGCAGCAGCGCTTCGTCGTAGCCGTCGTCGGTGGCTTCCATATTGGCCAAAATGGAGTTGGTGTAGTTGCTCACCGCCTTGGCTTGCGTCATGGTGATGTTGACGTGGTGCCGGGTGTAGCTGCTGGTCTTGACGCGGATGCCGCGCTTGAGCCCTTCTTCGCCAAGGTAGGCGCCCCAGGCCCAGGCGGCCACCATCAGGTGCACGGTGTTGCCTTTGGGGCTGACGCCCAGCTTTTCGCTGCCGATCCAGGTGAGCGGGCGCAGGTAGCCGCTTTTGAGGCCGTTGGCGCGGATGACCTCGCACTGCGCGGCGTTGACCTGATCTTGCGTGAAGGGGATTTTCATGCGCAAAATCTTGGCGCTGTTAAAGAGCCGCTCGGTGTGCTCTTGCAGCCTGAAGATGGCGGTGCCGTTGGAGGTGGCGTAGGCGCGCACGCCCTCGAAGGCGCCGCAGCCGTAGTGCAGGGTGTGGGTGAGGACGTGCACGCGGGCGTCGCGCCAGTCGATCAACTGGCCGTCCATCCAGATTTTGCCGTCGCGGTCGGATAAGGGCAGGGCTGCGGTCATGGTCGAGGGTCCCGTAGGGGGTGATTTTAGGTAGAGAGTGACATTTTACTTGGTGCCGCCACTGGATATTCGCACAGCCTAGGAGTACAAGCTGTCCAGCAAGGTGCGGGCGTCTGGATGGCCAGCGGCACTGCGTTTCTCCTCCCGAGCAATTGCCAAGCGTTTGAAGGTGTAACCTTCGAGCACGCGCCGCACGAGGTAGCGGTGCCACTTGCGCTTGTGCAAGCCCTCGAGCAATGCGTTGCTGGGCTGGTATGAGTGGGCAGCTGGTTTTGCTTGCCCCTCGGCGCGGCGTGCCAAAACCATCAAGTTGGCGCTCTCGCCATAGCTGCGGGCCACAATTTCCAAGCCAGCAGCGCGCATCACCGCATCGAGGGTGTGCGGCGTGAAGTACAGGGTGTGGGCGCGAAAAAACACATTTTTTGGCGAACTAAAGGCGCTTGCATCGGGCATTTCGAGCAACAGCAAGCCATTGGGGCTGAGCAAGTCGCGCAAGGCCTCAAGGGTTTCGATAGGCTGCGTCAGGTGCTCGAACACGTGGAACATGCTGAGCAAATCGACACTGCCCGGCTCTTGCAGGGCCAGTTGGCTTTGCAGCGAACCGGTGGCCACCTCCAGCCCTAGGTGCTGGCGTGCGTGCAACGAATAGCCCGCATGGGGCTCGATTCCACGTGCTTGACAGCCAAGGTGGCGCATCAGGTAAACGAACTCACCGCTCGATGCGCCCACATCGAGGGTGCGCAGGGGCTGGAACTGCGGCTGATGCCTGCGTGCCCACTGCCAGCGCTGCAGGGCCAAGCGGCCAGCGCGCAAGACGTGGCGCAAGCTCGGTTGGGTGGCCTGCTTGTAGTCTTGACGGTAATGCTGCTCGTACCACTGAGCCAGTTCGGCCTCGGTGGGCAGCGGGTCTTGACGGCCCAAGCCGCACGCATCGCACATCAGCACCCGCAGGGGTTGACCCGACTTCCCGTCGGTGCTCGACAGCAGGGTGCCTGAATAACTGCCACACACTGGGCAAGGTGTCTGTGCTTTCATGTTTTCGATTGTGCCCGATTGGGTCTGTCAAAAAAAGCTTTAAAAATTTGCTTTAAAAATTTGCTGCATTGCCCTAAAGTTTGGCACAAGGGCGCCGATGATGGACAGGAAGGCCGTCATACCGTCCAGCCTTTGCCTTGTGTTGGAGTCTGCCATGTTGAACATCTCATCGGTCGCCGTTGCGCCTGTGCCCGCCCAAGGGCCGGTGGCGGCGCGTGTGCAGCCCACCACCCCCGCCCGCGCCAGCGAGCACGTTTCGCCGCGCAGCCAAGGGGTGGGTGCCCCGGTGGCGCCGGCGGGCGAGGGTTCGCGCACCCAAGCGGTCTATGCGCCGCCTGCGCTGCCCCCGGTCAACCCGACCGACCAGGCGCTGCGCGCCAACATGTACGACAACGCGGCGGCACCCGAGCGCATGAACGCCCAAGCCCAAGCCGATTTGGCGGCTTCTGTGTTGGCGCAGCGCCAAGCCCTAGAGTCGGCCCCTAGCCTGCAAGCCCGAGAGCAAGAGCGCATCGAGCGGGCGCGCCAAGAGCGCCCGGAGCGCCCGTCAGGAAGCTTCGAAAGCCAAATGCCTCCGCCGCAGCCCAACCCGGTCGATGTGGCGCGCGACAACCAAATCCGCGATCTGCTGCCCAATGTCTGGAGCGCCAGCCGCTTTGCCGCCGACCAGTTGATTGGCGACGAGGCGCGCGAAGCGGCGCAGCGGCGCGCCGACCTGATTGCGCCGGCGCAGCCCACCCCCATCGAGCGCGCCCTCGAGGCGGCTGCCGAAAGTTACCAGACCACTTCGTCGCTGCCCTTGCCACCCAGTGCCGGGGTGAATGTCGATCGGCTGATCTAAGGTAGGCGGCTTAGATCCGGTGCCGCACGGCCCCGGCGCTTTGCAAGCGCTCCAGCAAGGCGGGGGCGATGCGTTTGAGCGGCAGCACCTCACTGGCGGCGCCGTGCTGAATCGCCACCTTGGGCATGCCAAAAACAACGCAACTGGCTTCGTCTTGCACGATGTTGTGGCTGCCGGCGTCGAGCATTTCTTTCATGGCCGCGCCGCCGTCGCCACCCATGCCGGTGAGCATGACGCCGATGGCGTTGGGGCCGAGCACGCGCGCGCAGGATTTGAACAGCACCTCGACCGAGGGCTTGTGGCGGTTCACTGGCGGCGAGTCATCTACCACCGCCACGTAGTTGGCGCCGCTGCGCGCAATCGAAAACTGCTTGCCGCCGGGGGCGATGTAGGCGTGCCCGGGCAGGATGCGCTGCCCATCGACGGCCTCTTGCACGCGGATGCGGCACAGCGAATCGAGCCGGGCCGCAAAGCTGGTGGTAAAGCCGGGCGGCATGTGCTGCGTGATGACGATGGCGGGCGCATCGGCCGGCAATTCGACCAGGATTTCTTTGATGGCCTCGGTGCCGCCGGTGGAGGCGCCGATGCAGATGATTTTTTCGGTCGAGAGGCGGGATAGGCTGCTTGGGTGTGGGGCTTGAGCCGCCGCATCGGGCGTGCGCGCCCCCATCGGGGCGGGCGCAGTGGCCACGTGGCGTTTGACCCGGGCTTGGCTGGCGATGCGGATTTTGTCCACGATTTCTTCGCCCAGCGCTTTCAGCCCGCTGCTGACACCGATGCGCGGTTTGGCCACAAAATCGACCGCCCCCATTTCGAGCGCGCGCAAGGTGGTGTCGGCCCCTTGTTCGGTGAGCGTAGAGACCATCACCACCGGCATCGGGCGCAGCTTCATGAGGCGCGAGAGGAACTCCAGCCCGTCCATTTTGGGCATTTCCACGTCGAGCGTGATCACATCTGGGTTGAGCTCGCGGATCATTTCGCGCGCTTGCAACGGGTCGTTGGCGGCCCCTATGCACACCATATCGCTTTGCTGGTTAATGATCTGGCTCAGCAGGCTGCGCACCAAGGCCGAATCATCGACCACCACCACTTTGATTTTGGCCATGGGATGAACCATCAAAACAAATCGACCGAACCGCCCGAAGTGGTCTGCACCACCTTGGTGGCCACGCCCTGGCGCTCTTGGGCTTCCAGGGTGTCGGGGTGGGCGTGCGCCAGCCGCTTGACCATGGCCTTGCCGCTGACCGGGAAAAACACCACTTTGCGCGGGTAGATGTCGAGCACGTCTTTGGAGACGATGGGAATGCGCTCGGTAGCCAAGTAGTCGAGCACGAACTTGGTGTTGCGCTCGCCCACGTTCATGGTGGTAAAGCCCGCAATCACCGCCCCGCCGCCAAAGACCTTGGCCTGCATGTAATCCCGCGTCGAGCCTTTTTTGATCATTTCGTTGATCAGGAGCTCCATGGCATAGGAGCCGTAGCGGCCGCAGGCGTCGGCGCCACCTTCGGGCAACATGAAGTGGTTCATGCCGCCGATGCGCAAGCGCGAGTCCCAGATGCAGGCGGCAATGCACGAACCGAGCACGGTCATGATGACCAGGTCTTCTTGGGCCACGAAGTACTCGCCCGGCAGCACCTTGGCAGCGTTGTACTTGAAGTTCTGGTCGTGAAAGAAAAACGACGCTTCGCCCGGTCGGCGCGCACGGGTTTTAAGGGTCTGCAAGTATTCGAGGCTGCGGTGCATGGGGCTTCAGACTTTTTCGTAAATGGTTTTGCCGCGCAGGACGAACTGGGACTTGAGGTCTGAAAAGTTCTCGGCATGCCCCACGAACAGCATGCCGCCGGGCTTGATGAGGCGGTGCATGCGCGTCAGCACCTGGCGCTGGGTGGCGTGGTCGAAGTAAATCATGACGTTGCGGCAAAATACCACGTCAAAAGTCTCGCGCAGGCTCCAGTTGTCTTCGATCAGGTTGAGGCTGAAAAACTCGATGTGCCGCTGCAGCTCGGGGCGCACCCGCGCCAGCCCGGCGTTGTCGCCTTTGCCCTTGAGAAAGTACTTCTGCAGCTGCGCCTGGCTGAGGTTTTTCAGGCCCTCGAGCTTGTAAACCCCTTGCGCGGCGGTGGCCAGCACTTTGGTGTCGATGTCGCTGGCCCAGATCTGAAAGCGCCCGCTTAGGCCGAGCGCGTCGGCCAGGGTGATGGCGATCGAGTAGGGCTCTTCCCCGGTGGAGGCGGCCGAGCACCAGATTTTCCATTCGTGGCCGGGCGGGGCCTCGCGCACCATCCGAGCGAGTTCTTCGAAGTGGTGGTTTTCGCGGAAAAACGAAGTCAGGTTGGTGGTCAGCGCGTTCACAAAGGCCTGCCACTCGTCGGCATCGCCTTGGGTCTCGAGCCACTTGATGTAGTCGGCAAAGCTGCGGTGACCGGTGTCGCGCAGCCGCCGCGAGATGCGGCTGTAGACCATGGCCTGCTTGCCCTCGTGCAGGCTGATGCCCGCATGGCGGTAGATCAGGTCTTTGATGCGGTTGAAGTCGGCCGCCGTCCAGGTGAATTCCCGGCTTTGCAGGTCGGCGCTGGCGTCGTTCATAGGGGCGGACGGGCTGAGGTTTTCAGTGGCGCGAACGCCGCACCAAGCTCGAGGTGTCGAGGATGAGCGAGACGCTGCCGTCGCCCAAAATGGTGGCACCCGAGACGTTGGGCACTTTTTTGTAGTTCGATTCGAGGTTTTTGATCACCACCTGCTGCTGCCCGAGCAGCTCGTCGACCATCAGCGCCACCCGGGCGCCATCGGACTCGATCACCACCATGATGCTGTTGGCGCTGGCATCACCCGCTTGGCGCGGCACGCCAAAAGTGCGGTCGATCTCGATCACCGGCATGTACTCTTCGCGCACCTTCACCAGGCGCGAGCTTTGCGCCACGGTGTTGATGGTGTTGGATTCGACCTGGAACGATTCCACCACCGAGGACAGCGGCAGGATATAGACCTCGTCGGATACACGCACTGTCATGCCATCCATGATGGCCAAGGTGAGCGGCAGCCGCACCTTGACGCTCATGCCAAAGCCCTCAGATGAATCGAGTTCGACCGTGCCGCCAAGCGAGGCGATGTTTTTCATCACCACGTCCATGCCCACGCCGCGGCCCGAGACGTCGGTGACCACGTCGGCGGTGGAAAAACCGGGCGCAAAGATGAGCTGCCAGACCTCTTGGTCGCTCATGTCGTCGGGGGCATCGATGCCCTTGGCGCGCGCTTTGTCGATCAGTTTTTGGCGCGACAGGCCTTTGCCGTCGTCGCGCACCTCGATCAGGATCGAACCGCCTTGGTGCGCCGCACTCAGGGTGATGGTACCGGTTTCGGGCTTGCCACGCGCCACGCGCTCGGCGGGCAGTTCGATGCCGTGGTCGCAGCTGTTGCGGATCAGGTGGGTGAGGGGGTCGGTGATTTTTTCGATCAGGCCCTTGTCGAGCTCGGTGGCTTCGCCTTGGGTCACGAGCTCGACCTTTTTGCCCAGCTTGCTGGCCAAGTCGCGCAACATGCGCGGAAAGCGGTTGAAGACGACCGACATCGGGATCATGCGGATCGACATGATCGACTCTTGCAAGTCGCGCGTGTTGCGCTCGAGGTCGGCCAAGCCTGCCAGCAGCTGCTGATTCAGCCCGGCATCGAGGGCGCGGCTGTTTTGCGCCAGCATGGCTTGGGTGATGACGAGCTCGCCCACTTGGTTGATGAGCTGGTCGATTTTGCTCACCGACACGCGCAGCGTGGTGGCCTCAGGTTGTGCGGCCGTGGCGGCGGCCGTGGCCGGGCGCACGGCCTTGCTGGTTTCGGTCGGCCTGGCATCGGGGCCGCTGTCGGCGCCGCTGGCCTGTGGTGTTTCTTGCAGCAGCGCTTGGGCGTGGCTTTGCGGCGTGAGCGGGTTGCCCGGCGCGCCGGGAAACAGGCCGTAGCCCTGCACCAGATCGGGCTCGGGCACCGTGACACCGCTGGCCGAGACGCTGCTGCCCGGCACCGGGCTGCCCGGCGCACCGGCAAAGAGGCCATAACCTTGCTCGATGACATCGGAAAAGCTTTCCGGTGCCGGGCTTGGGGTGTTGTGGCTGGCGCTGCTGTGGCCCGTGGTGCCTGGGTTGGCATGCAGGCGGATGGCGTCTTTGGCGACGTGGAAGGCGAACAGGTCGAGCAAGTCGGCGTCGCTGCTGGTGGTTTCGATCTCATAGACGCGGCAGCCGTTTTGCTCGCTCTCGGCGCAGATCTGGCCCAGGCCCACGATCTCGCGAAACAGGTCTTTGATCGGGTCGGCCTGGCGGATATCGCTCAGCGGCCCGATCACCGCTTGCAGCCGGCGCAGCGCTCCGGGGGCGCTGGCCGCTGGCATGCCGGCTGGGCCGGCCGGAGCGGGGGCCGGGGCTTTGGCCTGAGCGGGTGCAGGCGCTGGAGCCGGTGTTGGTGTCGGAGCCGGAGCCGGAGCCGGAGCCGGAGTTGCACCGCTGGCCAGCACGCGGATGCGCTGCACCAAGGCGCTGGTTTCGGGCGCGGCGCCGCCGGTGCCTTGGTGCCGAGCCAGCAGCCCTTTGAGCGCGTCGGACGACTCCAGCAGCACGTCAACCATGGGGGCGGTGGGCTTGAGCTCGTGGCGGCGCAGCTTGTCGAGCAGGCCCTCCATCTGGTGCGTGAGCTCGGCCACGTCTTCAAAGCCAAAGGTGGCGGCGCCGCCCTTGATCGAGTGGGCGCAACGAAAGATGGCGTTGAGCTCCTCGTCGTCCACCGTGTCGAGGTCGAGCTGCAGCAGTTGCTGCTCCATCTGCTCTAGGTTCTCGCCAGCTTCTTCGAAGAAGATCTGGTAGAACTGGGTCAGGTCGAAGGCGTCGTTTTTCGCGTCTGCCATGGTCTGAAAGTCTCGTTCGATGCGGTTGCGGGCGCAGAGGTGCTGCGGGGAGATGGGTGCGGCCGTGTCAGACGATCACTTTGCGGATCACCTCGATCAGACGGCTGGGGTCGAAGGGTTTGACCAGCCAGCCGGTGGCCCCGGCCGCGCGCCCGGCCTGCTTCATCTGGTCGCTCGATTCGGTGGTCAGGATCAGGATCGGGGTGGCCTTGAAGTGCGGGTGCTCGCGCAGTTTGCGCGTCAGGCCGATGCCGTCGAGGCGTGGCATGTTCTGGTCGGTGAGCACCAGGTCGAACGTTTGCTTTTGGGCTTTCTCGAAGGCGTCGATGCCGTCGATGGCCTCGACCACCTTGAAGCCGGCGCTAATGAGCGTGAAGGAAACCATCTTGCGCATGGAGGCCGAGTCGTCAACGGCAAGGATCGAGTGCATGGTAATACCTTGGAGTGGTGTGGGGTTGCGTTGTGGGTATCGGTCTGCGGTGCGGCGGTGATCAGAACAGCTCGACCGACCCGGCGTCCATCTCGCTTTGCGTGACCGGATTGGGGTTGCGCGGCATGTGGGTCACCACCA
>Ga0209104_1000144_pt1 | contig 10985 bp, 9 predicted proteins | sample JTO19cmmetaG_FD_184156 | JGI IMG/M metagenome (GOLD analysis project Ga0209104, IMG submission 184156) | Freshwater bacterial and archeal communities from Indian Creek, Illinois, USA to study Microbial Dark Matter (Phase II) - JTO19cm metaG... | ecosystem: Environmental > Aquatic > Freshwater >... | reverse complement strand
CCAGTACCTGAACCGCCTGAGCGACCTGCTGTTCGTGCTGGCGCGCGTGCTCAACCGCGCCGCCGGGGGCGACGACGTGTATTGGCGCAGCACCCGGCTGCAGCGCACAGAGCCCGAGCCGCCGCAGGCCTAGCGCGGCTTGGGGTTGCTGCTCTGCCGTGTAAGAACTTGCCCTACAGCGCCCGGCGCAAACCCCGACACGCGCAACAGCCAATTTCCGATTCAAGAAGAACAGGCGGGCTTTCACAATCCATTTCAACGCTTCGACGTTTTCCTGCCGTGATTGCAGCAGGTGTCTCGAGGCCTCAACTGGAGAGTGAAATTGAACGCCACCGCCATCGCCCCTGCACCCGCCCTCGATCCCATGCTGGAGCAAATTCGAGAAATCAACCTCACCTATTTGATGCTGGCGCAGCAGTTGATTCGCCACGACATGGCGGAGGCGGTCTTTCGCCTCGGGGTGAGCGAGGAATCGGCCGAGCTGATCGCCGCGCTCTCACCGGCGCAGGTGCTCAAGCTGGCCAGCAGCAACACCCTGCTGTGCCGCATGCGCGCCGACGAAAACATGGTCTGGGCCCTGCTCACCAGCCGCCACAGCCCGCAGCGCAGCGGCAACGACACCACGCAGCAGCTGCACGCCAGCATCCTCATGGCGGGCCGGCTGGCCAGCGCCTGAGTTTGAGCGGCAACACCGAACGCCCTGCACCCACCACCCACTGGAGTCCGCCTTGAGCACCGCCACCAAAAGCCTGGTCACTGAGAGCAAAGACATCGAACGCGCCGTGGCGCTGATCCACCTCGGGGCGCGCTTGCAGGTGCTCGAGAGCGAGACCGACCTGTCCTACGAAAAGCTGCTGCGCCTGTACAAAGAGGTGGCGGGCAAGTCGCCCAGCAAGGGGCAGTTGCCGTTTTCCACCGACTGGTTTTTGAGCTGGCAGCCCAATATCCACGCCTCGCTCTACGCCAACATCGCCGAATACCTGGACAAAACGGTATCGCTCGATTCGATCGAGGTGGTGATGAAGGCCTACAAACTCTACGCCGAGCAGATGCAGCTCTGCGGCATCGAGCCGCTGCTGAGCGTCACCCGCGCCTGGCGCCTGAGCAAGTTCATGGCCGCCAACATGCTGGTGCGCACCCGCTGCACCTGCTGCGGTGGGCATTTCGTGACCGACCCCTACGAGAACTCCCGCTACTTTGTGTGCGGCCTGTGCAAGCCACCGGCGCGTGCGGGCAAGGGCCGGGCGGCGGGCGGGCTGCGGCTGGCGGGTTGAGGCTGGCGTGAGTACGGGCATCACATGCCCTATGCGCCCCGCCACCGCGTCATCTGGTTGCCCATAAAGTCTGAATCATCAGTCTGTTTTGAGGCGCTTGGTGCGCATTGCACGGGCTCAGTCCCGGGTCAGGCATTAGATGCGATTGGCATAAAGTAATCAAATTATATTCGTTTGAGTTTTTAAGTATTTCTCGCATGATCGATCACCCAACGTTCATTTTTGCGAGGAATCTATGCCAAACCGCCGCCATCTGTTGCAACTGCTGGGCGCCAGCACTCTCGGAGCTGCCACGTCCGGAATTGCCAGCGCCAACACCCCCGCCGCACCGCCGACGCTGCTCAACGTCTCGTTCGACGTCTCGCGCGAGTATTTTCGCAAGATCAACGCCGCCTTCATCGCCCAACAGCAGCAGCGCACGGGCCAGACGCTGCACGTGAACATGTCGCACGCCGGCTCCAGCGCCCAGGCGCGCGCCGTGGCCGACGGGCTCGATGCCGACGTGGTGACCATGAACACCGTGACCGACATCGACTTTTTGGCCGAGCGCGGCGTGGTGGCGCGCGACTGGCGCCAGCGCCTGCCGCACAACGCCTCGCCCACCACCTCGACCACGCTGTTTGTGGTGCGCCGCGGCAACCCCAAGCAGATCCGCGACTGGCGCGACCTGATCCGCCCTGGGGTGCAGGTGGTGGTGGCGAACCCCAGAACCAGCGGCACCGGCCGCATGGCTTATCTGGCCGCCTGGGGCTTCGTGCGCAGCCAAGGCGGAAGCGATACCGACGCCGCCGCCTTTGTGCGCCAGCTGTACCAAAACGTGCCGGTGCTGGCGCGCGGCGGGCGCGACGGCACGGGGGCGTTTTTGCAGCGCAACATCGGCGACGTGCTGGTGACTCTCGAATCCGAGGTGATCTTGGTCAAGAGCGAGTTCGGCGTCGGCCGGATCGATGTGGTGCACCCGAGCATCAGTTTGCTGACCGAAAACCCGGTGGCGTTGGTCGAGCGCACCGTGAACCAGCGCGGCAGCCGGGCGCTGGCGCAAGCCTATCTGGAGTTCCTCTACAGCGATGCCGGCCAAGAGATCGCCGCCAGCAACCACTTCAGGCCGCGCAACCCCGAGGTGCTGCGGCGCCACAGCCAGCACCTGCGCCCGATCCGGCTGTTCGAGGTCGGGCAGTACTTTGGCTCGTGGGGCGAGGCGCAGCGGCAGCACTTTGCCGACGGCGGCCAGTTTGACCAGATTTTTGCTCAAAGGCGCTAAATGACGACCGCTTCCATCGACTTGCCCGCGCCCGAGGCGGCGCCACCACGCCGCGCCCAGCGCCGGGTGTTGCCAGGTTTTCATCTGGCGCTGGGCTACACCGTGTTTTATATGAGCCTGATCGTGCTCATCCCACTGGCGGCGCTGATCCTCAAGACCTTGAGCATGAGCTGGGCCGACTTCTGGAACGCGGTCACCACGCCGCGCGTGCTGGCATCGTTTCGGCTCTCGTTTGGCGCGGCTTTTTTGGCGGCGCTGGTCAACGCCTTCATGGGCTTGCTGGTGGCTTGGGTGCTGGTGCGTTACAGCTTTCCGGGCAAAAAGGTGGTCGATGCGCTGGTCGACTTGCCCTTTGCCCTGCCGACGGCGGTGGCCGGCATTGCGCTCACGGCGATTTTGGCCGGCAACGGCTGGATCGGCCAATTCTTTGAGCCCTTTGGCATCCAACTGGCCTTCAACCCCACCGGGGTGGTGATCGCGCTCATCTTCGTCGGCCTGCCCTTTGTGGTGCGCACGGTGCAGCCGGTGCTGCAAGAGGCCGAAAAAGAGCTCGAAGAGGCCGCGCAGTGCCTGGGGGCGACGCGCTGGCAGATTTTTTGGCGCGTGATTTTCCCCACCATCCTGCCGGCGCTGCTCACCGGCTTTGCCATGGCTTTTGCGCGCGGCGTGGGCGAGTTTGGCTCGGTGATTTTTATCGCCGGCAACATCCCGATGGTGTCCGAGATTGCGCCGCTGGTGATCATCGGCCGCCTCGAGGCCTTTGATTACTTGGGTGCGACGGCGGTGGCCAGCGTGATGCTGCTGTTCTCGTTCATCATGCTGCTGGCCATCAATAGCTTGCAAGCGTGGCAGCGCCGCCGCGCCGGAGACAGCGCATGAACGGCCGGCGCGCGTTACAACGCGGCGAATCGCCGTGGCTGCGCTGGTGCCTGATCGGCCTGGCGCTGGGCTTCATGCTGCTGTTTCTGGTGCTGCCGCTGCTGGCGGTGTTCACCGAGGCGCTGCGCATGGGCGTGGGCGCCTACTTTGATGCGCTGCGCGACCCCTACGCCATGGCCGCGATCCGCCTGACGCTGCTGGTGGCGGCGATCACGGTGCCGCTGAGCCTGGTGTTTGGCGTCGCCGCGGCGTGGGCGGTGGCCAAGTTCGAGTTCTGGGGCAAATCATTCCTGACCACGCTCATCGACCTGCCATTTTCGGTCTCGCCCGTGGTGGCGGGGCTGATTTATGTGCTGGTGTTCGGCGCCCAAGGCTGGTTTGGACCGTGGCTGGACGAGCGCGGCATCCAGATCATCTTTGCCGTGCCCGGCATCGTGCTGGCCACGCTGTTCATCACCTTCCCCTTCATCGCGCGCGAGCTGATTCCGCTCATGCAAGCCCAGGGCACAGAGGAGGAGCAGGCAGCGCTGGTGCTCGGGGCCAGCGGCTTGCAGACCTTTTGGCGTGTTACGCTGCCCAACATCAAGTGGGGCCTGATCTACGGCGTGATTCTGACCAACGCACGCGCCATGGGCGAGTTTGGCGCGGTCTCGGTGGTCTCGGGCCACATCCGCGGCCTGACCAACACCATGCCCTTGCACGTGGAGGTGCTGTACAACGAATTCCAGTCGGTGGCCGCCTTTGCCGTGGCCTCGCTGCTGGCGCTGCTGGCGCTGGTGACGCTGGTGATCAAGACCGTGGCCGAATGGCGCATAGAACGCGAAATGCAAACCCTGGCCGAGCTGGCGCCTGAGCGCCCATCCAGCCCCCCTGTCTACACCCCAAGGACCCACGCATCATGAGCATAGCCATCCGCCAGATCAGCAAGCAGTTTGGCAGCTTTACGGCGCTGCGCGACGTCAACCTCGACATTGACTCGGGCGAATTGCTGGCGCTGCTGGGCCCCTCGGGCTGCGGCAAAACCACGCTGCTGCGCATCATCGCCGGGCTGGAGTCGCCCGACCAGGGCAGCGTGCTGTTTGCCGGCGCCGACGCCACCGACACCCATGCGCGCGAGCGCAACGTGGGCTTCGTGTTCCAGCATTACGCGCTGTTTCGCCACATGACGGTGTTCGAGAACGTGGCCTTTGGCCTGCGCGTCAAGCCGCGCGCGCTGCGCCCGAGCGAGGCCCAGATCAAAGAGCGCGTGCACGAGCTGCTCAGTCTGGTGCAGCTCGACTGGCTGGCCGAGCGTTACCCCTCGCAGCTCTCGGGCGGGCAGCGCCAGCGCATCGCCTTGGCGCGCGCGCTGGCGGTGCAGCCCAAGGTGTTGCTGCTCGACGAGCCCTTTGGCGCGCTCGATGCCAAGGTGCGCAAAGAGCTGCGGCGCTGGCTGCGGCGGCTGCACGACGAGCTGCACGTGACCAGCGTCTTCGTCACCCACGACCAAGAAGAGGCGCTGGAGGTGGCCGACCGCGTGGTGCTCATGAACCAGGGCCGCGTCGAGCAGGTGGGCACGCCGCAGCAGGTGTGGGAGCACCCGGCCAGCCCCTTCGTCTATGGCTTTTTGGGCGACGTGAACCTGTTTCACGGCCGCGCCCACGAGGGCCAGTTGCACCTCGAAGGCGTGGCCATCGACACCCCCGAGCACGCGCAGGCGCGCGACGCCAAAGCCTTTGCCTACGTGCGCCCGCACGACCTCGAAGTCGAGCGCTGGCGCCCGGGCGCGGTGGGTATCGCGGCCGAACTGCAGCGCGCGCTGGTGGTCGGGCCCATCGCCCGGCTTGAGCTCTGGCCGCTGGACGCCGAGTCGCCCGACGGCCACGACCCGCTGATCGAAGCCCAAATCCCGGCCGAGCGCCTGCAAGCGCTGGGGCTCAAGGAGGGCGACCGGGTGCTGCTCTCGCCCAAGAAGGCGCGCGTGTTTTTGCAGCCGCAACCGGCCTGACTGGCCCGATGTGGGCAGGCTCCGTGCGTGAGCGGGCCGGCGCCGCATTCAAGCCGCCAGGCGCGGCGCTCAAGCGCCGGGTTCGAGCAGGCGACGCAGCAGTGGGTGCGCCACCTGGCGCTCGAGGCTGAGCGCGTAGCACGGGGCCGAGACGCCTTCGCAGACCCCCACCAACAGCGCGCCGTGGCGCTGTTGCAGCGTGTCGGCCAGCGCCAGCGCCGCCGGGAACACCCCCATGCCCTGCCCGCCAAAGGTTTCGAGCAGGGCGCTGTCTTCGAACTCGCCCGCGATGCGCGGCGTCAGGCCGTGGCGCGCCAGCCACTGGTCGAGCTGTGAGCGCACGCTGGCGTGGCGCGTGGGCAGCAGCAGCGGCAGCCCTTGCAGCGCCGCCGGGAACGGGCGCTGCGCCGCCTGCAGCCACGGCGGCGCGGCAAACCAGCCGTAGGCGCTGCTGGCCAGGCGGTGGTGGTGCACCTTGAGGTGCGCACGGCTGCTCACCGGGTGGTCGGTCAAGACCACGTCGAGCCGGTGCGTGGCCAGTTCGGCCAGCAAATCGTCGATCTTGCCGTCGTGGCAGATCAGGTGCAGGTCGGGCACGTCGAGCACCGGGCGCAGCAGGCGCAGCACCTCGAGCTTGGGCAGCCCGTCGGCCATGCCCACCGCCAGCCGTACCCTAGGCGCCAGCGCGGATTGGCGCAGCAGCGTGGGCAGTGCCTCGCCGAGCTCGAAAATCTGCTGCGCTTGGCGCGCTGCCAGCACCCCGGCCTCGGTCAGGGCCACGCCGCGCCCGACCGGTTTGAGCAACTGGCAACCCAACGCCTTTTCCAGCTCGCGCACCTGGGCGCTCACGGTCTGCACCGCCATATCGAGCCGCGCGGCGGCCTTGGACATGCCGCCCTCCTGGGCCACGATCCAGAAATAATACAGGTGGCGGTAGTTGTAGGTGAGGCTCATGTTCAGCTTGGTTCGATGCAAGATTGCCCGATATTCTGCTTTATTGCGCGCCCCAAAGGCCCTAGACTGCAGGCTTCCTTCAACTGGCCCCAAGGAGCCTTGCATGAAATGCCCCAACTGTGTGGATGTGGAACTGCTGATGAGCGATCGCCAGGGTGTGGAGATCGACTACTGCCCGCAATGCCGCGGCGTCTGGCTCGACCGTGGCGAGCTCGACAAGCTGATCGAGCGCAGCCTGAGTCCGTCGCCCGGGCGCGCGCGCCATCAAGACGCCCCGCTGCGCCAGCCCGATTTCCAAGACTCCGACTTTCGCAAGCGCAGCGGCGGCGCTGCGCCGGGGGGACTGGGCGCCAAACTCGGCGGCTTGGCCGGGCTGGGTGGCCTCGGTGGTGGCCTGCCGGGTGGCTTTGCGGCTGGAAGCAAGCAGAAAAAGAAAAAATCGTGGCTCAGCGATATTTTTGACTGAAGCCCGGCCCCCCGCCTTGCCTGCGCAGACGAAAAAAAACCTGGCTCTAAAGGAGCCAGGTTTGAAAGCCTTTTTGCTGTCACACACCAAGGCACCCGCTCAGGGAGGAAAAGCGGGGGGCCGGGATTAACCAACCCAGCGTAAGTGTAAACCAAGTTCAGCACAAGCATCAACTCGAGCTGACAAAAACCCCCTATTGCGGAAATATGTATGCGCTATCGAGGGGGCTGGCCTTCGGGGCGGGTGCCGGCTCGGGGCGTGCGTGCGCTGCCCGCCACGAGGTCGAAACGAAACAGGCGGCACTCGATCGGGCCGTTCCACAGCGGCACCCGGCGCGAGGGTTTGAGCCGCATCTGTGTCGGCAGCTGCGGGTCGGGGGTCAGCAGCCAGGCGGTCCAGCCGGCGTAGTGTTTTTTCCAGTGGCTGGCAAGTTGCGCGAAAAAATCGGCGTTCTCCTGCCCATCGGCGTGGCGCGCGCTTTCGCGGCCTGCACCCTGGGAGGGGCCCGGAGGCGAACCCGGTTGCGCTCGCGCCCGCTCCTGTGCCGGCTGGCCGGCCACCCCGGCGGCAGCGATGCGCTCGCCATAGGGCGGGTTGAGCAGCATCACCCCGGGCGTGGGGCAAGGCGGCAGGCGCTCGAGGGCGTCGCCGCCGCGCCACTCGATGGCGTGCGCCACGCCAGCGCGTTCGGCGTTGCGGCGCGCAAAATCGACCATGCGAAAAGACACGTCGGAACCAAACACCAAAGGCTGGCCACCGGGCAGGGGCAGCTCGGCGGCCTCGGCTTGCAGCCGCAGCGCCTGCCAGCGCTCGGGCCGGTGTGGCAGCAGGCGCTCGAAGCCAAAGCGGCGCAGTTTGCCCGGCGCGATCTGCAAGGCGCGCTGGGCGGCCTCGATGGCCACCGTGCCGCTGCCGCAGCAGGGGTCGTAGAGCGGCTGCGGCTGGCCTTGGGCATCCAGGCCGGTCCAGCCGCTGGCGGCGATCATGGCGGCGGCCAGCGTTTCTTTGAGCGGCGCATCGCCGGTGTCGCTGCGCCAGCCGCGTTTGAACAGCGGCTCGCCCGAGGTGTCGATGTAGAGCCAGACCTGATCCGGCCCGAGGTGGGCGTGCAGGCGAACCTGGGGTTGCACGGTATCGACGCTGGGGCGCTGGCCAAAGCGCTCGCGCATGCGGTCGCAGACCGCGTCTTTGATGCGCAGGGCGGCAAAGTTCAGGCTCTGGAACGGGCACTGGTGGGCCGTGAGCTCGACCTTGAAGGTCTGCGCGGGCGTGAACCACAGCTCCCACAGCACCTGGTGCGCGGCTTGGTAGAGCGCGTCTTCGTGCGGGCAGGGTTGCAGCGCCAGCCGCACCAGCACGCGCTGGGCCAGCCGACTGTGCAGGTTGAGCCGCAGCATATCGTCCCAGGTGCCGGTGAGCTCGACGCCGCCGCGCTGGCGCCGCACGCCGGTGGCCGCCGCCGGGCAGATGGCTTGCACTTCGGCCAGCAGGAAGTCTTCCACCCCAGCGGGGCAGGGCAGGAACAGGGTCAGGTTGTGCATGATGGGCTGGGGCCGCTCAAAGCGCGCGGCGCAGTTGGGTGGGGGCGATGCGCAGCGCCTCGCGGTATTTGGCCACGGTGCGGCGCGCGCAGGCGATGCCCTGGGCCTTGAGCAGGTCGGCGATCTGGTTGTCGCTCAAGGGCTGCTGGGGGTTTTCGGCGGCGATGAGCTGCTGAATCAGGGCGCGCACAGCGGTGCTGGAGGTGTTGGAGCCGGCCTCGGTGGCCAGCGCGGAGCCAAAAAAGTATTTGAATTCGAAGGTGCCTTGCGGCGTGGCCATGAACTTGGCGCTGGTCACGCGGCTGATGGTGGATTCGTGCAGCCCGACCTCATCGGCGATTTCGCGCAGCACCAGCGGCCGCATGGCCAGGTCGCCGTGGCGGAAAAACTGGTGCTGGCGTTCGACGATGGCCGTGGCCACGCGCAAGATGGTGTCGAAGCGCTGCTGCACGTTTTTGATGAACCAGCGCGCCTCTTGCAGCCGCTGCTGCAGGCCGGCGTGGGCCTCGCCGCCCCGGCCTTGGCGCAGGGCCAGCGCGTAGGCGTCCTGCAGGCGCAGGCGCGGCAGCACCTCGGGGTTGAGCGCGACCTTGAAGCCGCTGCCTTGCACCGTCACGATCACGTCGGGGCGCAGCTGGTGCGGCTCGAGCACGGCAAAGCTCCGCCCCGGCTTGGGTTCGAGGCGGGCGATGAGGCCAAAGGCGGCGCGCACCAGCGCTTCGCTGCAGCGGCACAACTGCGCCAGGCGGCGGCTGTCGCGCCGCGCCAGCAAATCGAGCGGCTGCTGGCAGATGGCCAGCGCGGTGCGGCTCTCGGGGCTGTTGCGCAGCTCCAGTATCTGCAGTTGCAAGCACTCGGCGAGGTTGCGCGCGCCCACACCAGTGGGCTCCATTTGCTGCAGATGCTCGAGGGCCTGCTGCAGCGCGTGCAACCAGTGCGCCAGCCGCGGGTCTTGCGCTGGTGGGTCGGTCGGTCCAGCGCCGCTGCTGGTGGCGGGTGCGCTTGCAATGAGGGATTCGCTGGCCTTGATCGCCTCGAAGGCGCGCTCCTGGGCGCACAGCGCCGCGGCCAATTCGTCGAGCGCATCGGCCAGGTAGCCGTTGTCGTCGAGTGATTCGATCAGCGCATGCAGCGCCAGTGCCACGCTGGGTTCGAGCCGCAGCACCCCGGCTTGCTGGTGCAGGTGCTGCGCCAGCGACTCGGGCGCGCGCGCCCAATCGGGGCCCGAACCGTCGTCGGCGTCGGGCGCGGCGCCATTGCGCAGCGCACCCGGTTCGCCCCAATCGAGGCCCTCGCCCTGCGCTCCCAGCTCGCCCGGTTCGCCGGCCTCGGCTTGCGTGCCCAGGCCCAGCGCCGCTGCCTCGCTATCCCAAGCGGCCTCAAAGGCGGTGTCGAGCGCCGGCACTTCGTTGGCCGATACCTCGTGGGCCGATACCTCATAGGCCACAGCCGAATCCATGCCGGATTGCGCATCCGCTTCGGGGCTGGCTGCGGCCCAAGGCGGCTCGGGCGGAGCGAGCGCGCTGGCTTCGGGCGCGCCGCCTAGGCCGTCATCGGAGGTGGAAGCTAGGCCACGGTCGGGGCTGCCATCGAGGCTGCCATCGAGGGAGTCGCTTGGCGTGTCGTCCGAGGTATCGCGCTCCAAAAAGGGGTTGTCGTCGAGCATCTGCCCCAGCTCTTGCTCCAGCTCCAGCGTGCTCAGCTGCAGCAGGCGGATCGATTGCTGCAGCTGCGGCGTGAGCGCCAGGCTCTGGCTCAAGCGCAGCGACAGTCCTTGCTTCATGGCGGCAGCGTGCTCAAAGGCGGAAGTGCTCGCCCAGATAGACCCGGCGCACCTCGGGGTTGGCCACGATCTCGGCCGGGGTGCCTTGGGCCAACACGCGGCCGTCGCTGATGATGCAGGCGTGGTCGCAGATGCCCAGCGTTTCGCGCACGTTGTGGTCGGTGATCAGCACGCCGATGCCGCGATCTTTCAAGTAGCCGATGATGCGCTGGATCTCGATCACGGCGATCGGGTCGATGCCGGCAAAGGGCTCGTCGAGCAGGATGAAGCGCGGGTCGGTGGCCAGGGCGCGGGCGATCTCGACCCGGCGCCGCTCGCCGCCAGAGAGCGCCGGCGCGGGGGCATCGCGCAAGTGGCCCACGTGCAGCTCGTCGAGCAAGGCCTCGAGGCGCTGCTCGATGCGCTGCGGCGACAGCGGCCGGCCGTCGGGGTCGCGCTGCAATTCCAGCACCGCACGCACGTTCTCGGCCACCGTGAGTTTGCGAAAAATCGAGGCCTCTTGGGGCAGGTAGCCCAAGCCCATTTGGGCGCGGCGGTGGATGGGCAAGCCGTGGATCGCCTGTCCGTCCAGAAAGATGGTGCCGGCGTCGGGCCGAATCAGCCCCACGATGAGGTAGAACGAGGTCGTCTTGCCGGCGCCGTTGGGGCCCAGCAGGCCCACCACCTCGCCGCTGGCCACGCGCAGCGACACGTCTTTGACGACTTGGCGGCGGCCGTAGCTTTTTTGCAGCCCGCGCACGTCCAGGCTGCTGCGCGCTGCATCCGCCTTCACCGGCGCGGCTCCAGTTGCGGGCTGGGCTGCAGGGGCGGGGTGGGTGCGCGAGGTGTGGTGGCGGGTGT
>Ga0209104_1000136_pt1 | contig 11356 bp, 2 predicted proteins | sample JTO19cmmetaG_FD_184156 | JGI IMG/M metagenome (GOLD analysis project Ga0209104, IMG submission 184156) | Freshwater bacterial and archeal communities from Indian Creek, Illinois, USA to study Microbial Dark Matter (Phase II) - JTO19cm metaG... | ecosystem: Environmental > Aquatic > Freshwater >... | reverse complement strand
TTGTAAGGGAACTCAATAGGCTCTCCTCCAATATTGTATTTACTTAAATAAGCATTACGTAACTCAGGAGATGTAGTCTCTGGATTAGCTACAATGTTTGTATGTAAATCATAACCAAACACCTTAGGGCTATTAGCAATCCATAACACTGTAGAAGGTTTATTAAGAGCAGCTGCAGCATGTTCACCAAAGCTATCCATCAATAATCTTTTCTCACTAAGACTCATAAGCACAACAAGAGCTCTGAATGTATCAGATACACCAAATGTTCCTTCATATTGTAATTGATCATCTCTTCTGATGTGTACCATGTTATATTGTTCTTTGAACTCATGTATAACATTCTCCACTACATAGCTAGGAATATCTCTAGCCCATGAATACTTTTGGTCCACCTCAGCACCACCATTAGTTTGCATCAAAAAAATAGGCTTATCAGAGACAAACTTCTTAGAGAAGAAATCTATTTCCCTTTGTGTAAGGAATAGTTCTCCAACAGTCTTTGTCACTGGTAAACCATAGATTCTACACCATGTTTCAATCAGGTGTTCTTCTTGCTTAATGTGCTTTGCATCTAAATATGGATCATGTCCAAACACCATAATCTCTTGATTCTCAATGTATTCCTTATAGAAATAAGCTTGTTGACCAAAAGCATAAGCTCTGTCCACATTCTTATTACCTAAGAATACATCTGGATAACCACTAACAACAATAAGTTTAGCGTCAGGGTATTGTGCCTTTATAGAAGCACAAATGGCAGTACCAGCAATCACCTTGCCAATACCGCCATTAATTTGAAATATTATGTTCATATAAATTTAGTTTGTTAACAAAGGTAATTATTCTAAGTTATTTAACCAAATTTATTTTTGTGTTAACTAGATTAAGTCATTGTTAATAATCTCCAAACTGTTGATGTTTTCACATATACACCTTCTGTACCATCTGTTTGGTAAACCATCAATCCTGTTGCAGGAGATGCAATAGCTGTTCTTTGTGCAGAAGTCATACGTGGAGGTAAGAAACCTTTAGTTGTAGAGTCTGCTTGCAATTGTGCAGAAGCATCAGTAGCTGTTCCTCCTGTTATCACAGCACCGTATAAAGCAGTTAATGTAGTGGATGTGTTACCTAAGACAGTGGTGTTAGAACCTAGTCCTGTTGCATCATATCCTATAACAATTTGGTTAGTTTGGTTATCTGCATTAGGAGATGTTCTCCATCCAAGAAATACACTATTGTTCATTAAAACCGCTGCTCCAGTTTTATTTGCTATGTAACGACCAGCCTCTCTTCCTATAGCTACATTATTAGATCCTGTTGTAGCAGTTGACATTACAAGTTGACCCATCCCTGTATTAAATGTTCCTGTTGTATTAGCACTCAGTGCAAATGAACCAACTGCTGTGTTACCATTGACTGTAGTAGGACTCAATGCACTCTGTCCAATTGCTACATTATTAGATGCTCCTACACCAGAAGACAATGCAGATACACCAATTGCTATATTAGGTGCTCCTGTTGTATTATTAAACAATGCATTATTACCAATTGCTATGTTGTTAGATGCTGTTGTATTAAAAGGCATTGCACTTAAACCAATTGCTACGTTAGCAGATCCTGTTGTGTTATTTTGTAATGCATTTGTACCAACTGCTACATTACCTGTTGCTGTTGTAGTTCTTCTACCTGCAGCTGTTCCAAAAGAGAAATTACTTTGATTATTAATTCTAAATTCATTTCTATTAGTTCCTGCACTATCTAAATAAGTAATAGAAGCACTTGATAGTCCAATAGTCTTAACACTAATAGCTACAGTACCATCAAAGTCTGTTGTTGGAAAAAGAGTTAATACAGCAGTGGTTGTAGCCAAAGGACCAACTGTTCCTGAAGTAGCATAGGCTCCATTAACTGTATTGCCATAATTTATATTAAAAGAACCAGCAGTTCTTCCTGTAACGGTAAAAACTATTTGGTAATACGTTCCAGCAACTGCTGCTAATGTACTTACTAAGTTAGCTGTAGAACCAGGGGTGTGCGTATATCCACCTACGTTTAAGTTTGTTCCTGCTAATGTCCAGTTAGTACCTGATGCTGTCACTGCTGCTAACTCTGTTCCTAATGGTGCAGTGTCTGAAGCAATTGTTCCTTGAACAGTTCCTAATCCATTAAAACGATGAGTTGAGTTAATAGTAACTAAAGATCCATCATCTGTTATATTACTATCACCTATAGTGGATGCACTTGTAAACTTAACTATATCATTAGTTGTACCAGATACAGATACAGATGTACCACTTGTACCAGCTGTACCAGAAGAACCAGATGAACCATTAGCACCACTTGTACCAGATGAACCATTAGCACCACTTGTACCAGATGAACCATTAGCACCACTTGTACCAGATGAACCACTAGCACTAGATGTAACGCACATTTTACCATTAACATCTAAAGAAACTATACATCCATTACAACCTACAAAATCACCCACCACGAAGTTGTTTGACATGAATGTGCATGCTTGTGTATTGCATAAACCACATCCAAATGCACCACTAAAAGCACCACAAGCTAGGTTACCATACCCACCTAATACAGCTGAAAAACATCCACAAGCTATGTTACTATATCCACTACCTATAAATGAATTATATCCACTAGCTGTGTTACTATATCCTCCACTAATAGTTGAATAACAACCACTAGCTGTGTTTTGACGACCACCACCTAAAAACGAATTATATCCACTAGCTGTGTTAGTACTCCCACCACCTATGACTGAATTATATCCACTAGCTTGATTTGATAAACCACCACCTATGGATGAAAGTTGTCCACTAGCAGTGTTTGATTTTCCACCACCTATGACTGAATAATATGCACTAGCTGTGTTACCATATCCACCACCAACTGTGGAATAACTACCACTAGCAGTATTATTAGATCCACTACCAACAAATGAAGCAGTTCCACTAGCTGTGTTACAACAACCACCAACGACAATTGCATAATTATTACAAACTGTGTTACATTGACCACCACCAATAAATGCCTCATTACCCGCAGTTGTGTTACAAAATCCACCACCAATAAAATTACCACTGCTAAGAGTTGTGTTATTACCACCACCTCCAATAAATGAATATTGTGAACAAACTGTGTTACATTCACCACCACCTATAAATGCAGAAGTAATATCAGTTCCACTAATTGTATTACAACTACCACCAGTTATTACATTACCTAAAACATAAACTCCGCTTGCAGTTATACTATTAGTACAACCACCTCCAACAAATGAGAAATTTCCACAAGCTGTGTTATTGTTACCACCACCTACAAATGAATAAACACAACTAGCTACATTAAGAACACCACCACTTATTGTTGTAAAGTATCCAGAAGCTGTATTACATCTTCCACCAAGAATAGATGCAACATATCCACTAGCTGTGTTACAACATCCACCACCAACAAATGAATAACATCCAGAAGCATTGTTAGCTAACCCACTTCCTTGAATTGAACCAGTGCCACTGCCAGCGTTCATTACGCTAACACCACCTCCAGATGTAACGCACATTTTACCTGTGCTGTCTAAAGCAAGTGAGCACCCACCACAACCCACAAAATCACCTATTGTGAAATTATTAGCCATGAATGTACAAGCATTGGTGTTACATAAGTTACAACCAAAGACACCAGTAAAATTACATGTAGCAGTATTACATTGTCCACCTAAAATAGTTGAATAAGTTCCATTAGCTGTATTACGAAAACCACCACCTATAGTTGAATAAGTTCCACTGACTGTGTTACATTGACCACCAACGACAGATGAATAACATGCACAAACTTTGTTGGTAAATCCACCACCTATAAAAGAATTGCAAGCTATACAGCTAATTGTATTTTCATAACCTCCTGCAATTGAATAACTTCCAGAAACTGTAACACTTCGTCCACCAGTAACAGTTGAAAAGGTTGCAAGTGTACAGTTACCAGAACCACCTAAAACAGCAGAAGCATTACCACAAGCTCTATTATATTGACCACTAACTGTAGAACCACTACCACAAGCTATATTAAATATACCACCAGATACTGTTGAAAAATATCCACTAGCTGTGTTATTTCTACCTCCACCTACGAATGCATTAACACAACTAGCTATGTTACAATTACCCCCACCAACAAATGAAAGACATCCACTAGCTAAATTACTAGTACCACCACCAATAAATGAATTACTTCCACAAGTTGTATTACAATTACCTCCTCCTATAAATGACCAATTCCCACAAGCTGAGTTACCATTATTAAAACCACCTCCACCAACTACAGATGAGCAAAGACCAACAGCACAATTTCTATAACCACCACCAACAAAAGAATAATTACCACTAGCACTGTTACCAGTACCTCCAGCTACAATTGAAGTACTTCCACTAGTTACGTTACTAACACCACCAGTTATAGCTGAACTATAACCACTAGCTGTGTTAGCTCTACCTCCACCTATGAATGCATTACTTCCACTGGCTGTGTTACAAAGACCACCAACTACAATTGAATTACATATACAAGCTTTGTTACATACACCACCTAGAACAAGTGAATTACATGCACTTGCTGTGTTACAAAAACCACCACCAACAAATGAACGACATGCACTAGCTGTGTTACATTGTCCACCCAAAGAAGCCGAATAATTACCTGAAGCAGTATTAGCTACTCCACATCTTACAGATGAATTAGTACCAGTATCAACAACCATAATACTACTAGCAGAAGATGTACCTGATGTTCCAGATGATCCAGAAGGAGCATTGAAAGTAGTTTGTACATAAGAATAATAAGAAGATCCTTCTGTATAGAATGTAATATTGTGTGCTTGCCCAGATGTATTAATTGCAAGAACATTTACATAAAGCCTATCTGTACTATTTAAAGATTGTGCTGGTATGAATACATCAGCAAATACTTGTTGTATTACAGTGCCATCTTTTAAAACTCTTACAAGATTAGTTGTACCTAATTTTGTAGATACTCCACCTATTGTATATTTCCAAAGTTCATAATAAACTTCAAAATTTGCATTACCTAAAGCTGATAAAAAATGACCTGTAAAACTCCAGTTACCACCAGGTAAATTAGTTAAACCAGGTACACCACTATCTGTTGCAAATGTAGTTAATATTGCAGTTGCACCAGTAGCAACAGATGTTACTACACTTTGTTGTGCAGCTGCAGTAGGGTTAGGTGATAATTGTTTATATGTAGGAGTACCAAATGTACTATTTGTATTTAATGATTGGTTCATGTAATAAATCAATCCACCAGATATACCACTTTGTCCACTAGAACCAGCTGTACCAGCAGTACCAGACTCACCAGATGTACCATTAGAACTACCAGATGTACCAGCAGTACCAGACTCACCAGATGTACCAGCAGTACCAGACTCACCAGATGTACCTGTACTACCAGATGTACCAGTACTACCAGATGTACCAGTTAAACCAGATGTACCAGCAGTACCAGACTCACCAGAAGTACCATTAGAACTACCAGATGTACCAGCAGTACCAGAAGAACCACTTGTACCATTAGAACTACCAGATGTACCAGCAGAACCAGACGAACCACTTGTACCAAAAGAAGTACCAGAGGAACCTGCGGAACCACTTGTACCAAAAGTACTACCAGAAGAACCAGAGGAACCACTTGTACCAAAAGTACTACCAGAAGAACCAGAGGAACCACTTGTACCAAAAGAAGTACCAGCAGAACCAGAGGAACCACTTGTACCAAAAGAAGTACCAGCAGAACCAGAGGAACCACTTGTACCATTGGAAGTACCAGCAGAACCAGAAGAACCACTTGTACCAAAAGAAGTACCAGAGGAACCACTTGTACCAAAAGAAGTACCAGCAGAACCAGAGGAACCACTTGTACCATTAGAAGTACCAGCAGAACCAGATGAACCACTTGTACCATTAGAAGTACCAGAAGAACCACTTGTACCAAAAGTACTACCAGATGAACCAGAAGAACCACTTGTACCATTAGAAGTACCAGCAGAACCAGAAGAACCACTTGTACCAAAAGAAGTACCAGAGGAACCTGCGGAACCAGAAGTACCATTAGAAGTACCAGCAGAACCAGAAGAACCACTTGTACCATTGGAAGTACCAGAGGAACCACTTGTACCATTAGAACTACCAGAAGAACCAGATGAACCATCAGAACCACTTGTACCATTAGAAGTACCAGATGTACCAGATGAACCATTAGCACCACTTGTACCATTAGAACTACCAGATGTACCAGCAGAACCATTAGCACCACTTGTACCATTAGAAGTACCAGATGTACCAGTAGAACCAGACTCACCAGATGTACCATTAGAACTACCAGATGTACCAGAAGTTCCAGCTTTAGCAATTTGTTGCCAATAAAACTCACTTCCTGGATCACCAGGTCTTTCACAATAGTTTCTAACAATAGCAATATAACTACTATCATTGTATACTACAACATCTCCAACTTCATAATATTCAACTATAACAGGACAATTCCATTCTCCTTTAAAAGGAAACGCACCACTAGATCCAGAAGTACCATTAGAAGAACCAGATGTACCAGCAGTACCAGGAGCACCAGCTGTACTAGTACCAGATGTACCAGTAGCACCAGAAGCACCTGAAACAACTATTTCCCAAGTTGTATAGTCTCCACCACCTGTTACTGATGTAGGAGTGAAAATAAAATCTCCTGTATAAGGATTATATAACACAACCTGACCAAACATATAATTGTTTGAATCATGTATCACTTGTACAAATTGTCCAGGAACAAAAGATTGTCCTGTACTAATTACCATCTGAATATCTTGATATGTCATTTTTGTATTTTTTTATATTTCTTCCCAAGTACCAGTTGATTGTTGTCCTACTCTTCTAGCTAAACCATCTGTGCTTCCTACAAGCATGTAGCTGTGATCACTTGAAAAAGCCATTGCTGTCATTTTTCTATACCAGTTTGTACCATTTATAGTTATTACAAGAGGAGCTTTATTATTTAGACCAGGATTATCTAACCACCAAGCAAAATCATTTTGTGATATATTAGTAATACCATAAATATTCATATAACCATAAACAAAATCAGGTACTGTTGCACTAGCTACATATACTTCTTTCCATCGAAGATAATTACTACCAGATTGACTAGCATTAACAGTAAAGTTTGCACCATAGTTATTTGACACTGCATAAGCATATTGTGTGCCATAAGCACCAAAATTAAATGCTATAGCTTGTTGTTGACCACTTGTACTCATTGCTACACTTGTAACATTAAAAGTAGTAGTTTCATTTGGTACACTTGCAGTAAATGTAGGAGTTGTATCTGTACCATTATGTGAATAAAATACATCTCCTGTTCCTGCACCAAATCCACCACCATTAACAGAAACACTTACATATTGTCCACTTGAGCTTACTGCTACTGATGTATATGAACGATAATAGTCAGTACCTCTTAAGGACCAAGTTGCTCCATAATCACTTGATCTAAATAAATGAGAATAATCATCAGGTCCACCAGGAAGTCCTGTAGTTATCCATTGATACTGACCATCGTTTGAAATTCCAGAACCATTAAATATACCATGATTAACACTGAACTGTCTCCAAGGAAGATTTGTTATTTCTGTCCAAGTAACACCATAGTTTGCTGATTTATAAATTTTGCCATTAAGAGTAGATGATCCTGCAAGTAGATATTGACCATTACCACTTATTGATAAAGTTCCCCAAGAATCATATAAAGAGATTCGTGACCAAGAATCAATATCTGCATAATCATTTGAAATATATAAATATCCAAGAGCAGGTGATGTTGATGATAAATTTCCTGATGCAACAGCTGCATATTGTCCTGAATAATTCATAGCAGCTTGAGCTATTGGAAGACCAGAAGGAACAGTAACACAAGCACCGCTTATCATTTCAATTCTAATACCAGTAGAAGGATTTGTAACTGCCTCAGGGATAGTTAAAAGAACATTAACCTCTGGAGGAAGAGTTCCCACTAACTGACAATCTACTCGTACATTATTTACATATAAACCCATAGAAGTCTCTTCTGTTTTTCCAAGATTATCTACAAGAACAGTAATTGTTTGTGCAGGTATTGTACCAGTAAAATATCTAGTTTGACTAGTTCCACTAGCTATAGGGTATGTAAATGTTGGTAATCCAGTTCCTGTCATTCCTAGTATTGCACAACCATTTTTTGCTGATAATACAAATGGTGTACCATTTATTGGTATTATTATATCACTACCACTTGTTCCACGATATTGACTACCTTGATCTCCTGCTCTTGCAAAAGATACTGTTATAGAATTACCAGTTGTAAAAGTTTGAGCATCTGAAGCACCACTACTACTTACATACATTAATCTCACTGTATGCCATGTACCATTATCAACTGACTCAAGAACTTGATAATCAGCAAATACATTAGAGTTATAATTTATACTAAATCTAATAGAGCCTTTTATTGTATTTGTACTAGTTCCTAATTCTGTTAACCACGTAGAAACATTTGCAGCTTGTGCATCTGTATCATTTATATACATCTGTGTTACAGTAGCTGCATTTGCCCCATTAAATCTAAATGTTCCACTTGCAGGTTCTCCTGAAGAAGCACCATAGCTACCAAAAGTGTACAACATTGTATCTCCACCAAAGTTTCCAGCTATACCAGATGTACCAGCAGTACCATTTGAACTACCACTTGTACCAGCAGTACCAGATGTACCAGTAGTACCAGATGTACCAGTAGTACCAGATGTACCAGTTGTACCAGATGTACCAGATGAACCACTTGTACCATTAGAAGTACCAGATGTACCAGTAGTACCAGCAGTACCAGATGTACCAGTAGTACCAGATGTACCAGTTGTACCAGATGTACCAGATGAACCACTTGTACCATTAGAAGTACCAGATGTACCAGTAGTACCAGCAGTACCAGATGTACCAGATGTACCAGTTGTACCAGATGTACCAGTTGTACCAGATGTACCACTTGTACCAGCAGTACCATTAGAACTACCAGATGTACCAGCTGTACCAGCTCTACCACTTGTACCAGATGAACCATTAACACCAGATGTACCATTGGCACCAGATGTACCAGATGTACCAGTTGTACCAGATGTACCACTTGTACCAGCAGTACCAGTCCTACCAGATGTACCAGTAGTACCAGATGTACCAGTTGTACCAGATGTACCAGCAGTACCAGATGTACCATCAATACCAGATGTACCAGATGTACCAGCAGAACCAGAAGAACCATTTCCACCAGATGCACCACTTAAATTAACTTGCCAAACATTATATGTACCACTACCTATAGTTCTTATAGGAGCTGCAAAAGATAAAAAACCAGTAGCTGAATTATATGAAATAACTTCACTTTCTTGAAAATTGTTAGCATCATATACTATAAGTATAGACTGAGCTGTAGAATAACCTAAACCTGTTGCTACTATTATAGTTCCAGCAGTACCTAAAGTATGACTACTTGTAGATATTGTTTTATATAAATCACCGTTGGCACCAGATGTACCAGATGTACCATTAGTACCACTTGTTCCAGAACTACCACTAACACCACTTGTTCCAGAAGTACCAGTAATACCACTTGTTCCAGAAGTACCCCTAGCACCACTTGTTCCAGATAAACCACTAGTACCAGATGTACCAGTGCCACTAGAGCTAGTTGCTTTTGGTAATAATATAGCAGTGGTATTATTTATTTTTATATATACAGGTAACGCAACTCCAGTTGAGGGAGCTGTTGCTGATAGATTATTTGGTTGTGAGGGATTAAAATATAACACTGCCCCTACAGATCCAGGAAGTGTAGGAAGTCCAGAAACAATTCTACCTACAGGTCTTACCCTAAGGTTACCATCACTTGGTGTATTAACTGAAGTAACTATACCTGCTATACTAAGTACATCAGATTGGTTATTAGTTGTCACTTTTATAAATACACCACTTGAATTAATCTTTACAAAATCACCTTCAGCAAATCCTGTATAGGATGTGTCATCAGGATTTATTGCAAAGAAATCAGTTACGTAGTTTCTAAATCTAAATCTATCATGTAAGTCATTAAGCCATAAAGCAGAGTCACCAATTTCACTTATAATTAATTCTGTTGGTACTATTATTGGTATACCATCATCACTAATTTTAAAAATTAATCCATTTACTCCTTCAGGAGGAAAGTTATTTCCTTGTTGTGTATTATCAATTAATAAATTAAATAGATCAGTATCTTCAATAACACAATTAACTTGTGTTTCAGTAGCTGATGCTATACTAGTTATTTTATAACTATATCCATTGGGTAAACCAATCCACATTCCAACTTGAACATCTAATCCACTATATTGATATTCTGTAGGAGCAGTATCTTCTGAAGAGTTAGTTTGAACAGTAATATCTAAAATAGTACTAAACTCATAAGCACTACCATTCCAGATTGAAGAAGGGTTAGAATAAGTTGTGTTTACAGTAGTAGATCCATATCTAACTGCTGCAACTATTGATAAAGGAGGTAGTATTAATTGGGCCATTTAATTTTTTTTATTAAGTATAAGCTAACATGTATACAGTAACTGTTGAGTTTCCAGAACTAGCATATCCTGCATTAGTTGCAGTCATTGACCAAAACTCAACTTGTGTAAATGATGAGTTTTGAAACACGCTATATGTACCAGTATTATTACTGAAGAAAGGTCTTGTTAAAGCATTTGCTCCATTTATACCTACAGATTGTGCTCCAATAATTTTTGCTCCTAATGGATGTGTTACAGTGAATATTGTAGCACTTGGTAATGTTTCTGTCCAACCACCTGTATTTAAAATATTTGTTCCGTCAGGAGCTGTTGCACTAGCAACTGAACTTAATCCTCCATTAACTGTATTTATAACAAATTTATATACTACTAAAGCTCCACTACTTAAACTACTTGTTCCAGATGTACCAGCAGTACCAGTAATACCAGATGTACCAGTAATACCAGATGTACCAGCAGTACCAATTGCACCATTAGCACCAGATGTACCATTAGCACCACTTGTACCATTAGCACCACTTGTACCATTAGCACCACTTGTACCATTAGCACCACTTGTACCATTAGCACCAGATGTACCAGCTGTACCAGTATTACCAGATGTACCAGCTGTACCAGTGAAACCAGATGTACCAGATGTACCAGATGTACCAGTAATACCAGATGTACCATTAGCACCACTTG
>Ga0209104_1000134_pt1 | contig 11647 bp, 12 predicted proteins | sample JTO19cmmetaG_FD_184156 | JGI IMG/M metagenome (GOLD analysis project Ga0209104, IMG submission 184156) | Freshwater bacterial and archeal communities from Indian Creek, Illinois, USA to study Microbial Dark Matter (Phase II) - JTO19cm metaG... | ecosystem: Environmental > Aquatic > Freshwater >... | reverse complement strand
TGTTACAACTGGGTCACAAATAACATCATCTGTAAATGTTGTAATATATGGTTTATTATCTAAATCTATATATCTTCTAGGATTAAGACCATCGGTCCAATAAACTTCTGTAGTACAATTAGTTATTTTGTGAACAGCCTTATGTATAGGATTATTAACATTAAAGTTAAGACATGCCCCTTCCACATACATGTGGTAGACACAGTCATTATTATCCATATATCCTATTTGAGAAGCTCCTGTTTCAGGATTAGTCAAAAAGAATACATGTTTATTTTGTTCTGGGATAAAATGCTCTCCAATAAGATGAAAGCCTTGAGGAAAGTTTAGACATAACTCATTACCTGGCTCATTCTGATAATTAACAGAGTTTGAGTCAAAGTTTTCTACAGCACCATTTAGTGCATACGTAAGGGTACCTTTAGGAATTTGTCCAATAGACATATCCGAGTTCATACCACTACGTGCAATATTATTTTCTTGCCTAATATTAGTTGTTTCTTCTCCAGCCATATCGGTTAGTTCTATTTGGTAATTCGTACATGTTAAATCTATTCAAGTCATTCTTGATTCTTCTTTGCTTCTCCCAAGGAGTTTGCTTCTTAATCTCAATGTCTGCCATGATAAATGCCTCATCATGTAACTGTTTATAGTAAGCTAGCTTTTGTTGTATCTGTGCAAAGGTTTCATCAGTTAACTGATTAGACAATGTTTCAAACACTTTATACTTAATAAATGCTTCTATAAACTCTCTAATACGATAATTATCAGGAATCATTTGATTTCCAATACCATCATATTCTGTAACGTAAAATATCAAATGAACTATTCCATTTCTGAAATTAGTAACAAATTTATTATCTCTGATATCAAATGAATCATATCCTGCAGAACCTGGAGTGAACTCACGCAAAGGAGGAGCATATTCTGTAAACTCCCAAGCATTGGTATAGTTTACATCACAATTACCTCTAGCAGATATATTACCTGGTTTAAGTAAATATTCTTGTTGATATGATCTAGCTACTGATTGATTAGTTTTGTATACAGCTTGTATAATCTCAGGCATACAAGCTCCGTCACATTGTGGATTCTGACATACAGGATTAACACAAGGAGTTCCTCCAATAGTTAATGGAGCAATTTGTATAGTTGTTTGAGAAGCAGCTTGAGTGTATAATGAATTAGCTGTCTGATATGGATATTGAGGAATCTCTGTACACATCCAAGCTTCTCTCACAGCAACAAAGTTATCTGGAAGTCTAGCTTGAAAGTCTTCAATATATAAAGCTTGTTCAGCAATAACATAAGTTGTTCTACCTAACTTCTTTAGACATTTGTCTAAATACGTAGGGAAGAGCAAATCATCTACAGCTCCTGTATCAAAATAGCTTTTTAGTTCCTCTTTAACTGTAGAATATACAGGCTCAGGAGAAACAAAGTTGTACTTGTAATAGTATGACATTTAATTTATTTTTTCCATTCACGATAAATATGTTGATATTTGTCGTTGGTTTTTATGTAGTGAGACAATAACCTTGAGGTTGTACGAGATGGTTTAAAGTACCATAGATTTATATTCTTTAATCTAGTTGACTCTTTAAACCATTGCCATCCAAAGAAATAACCTTCTGTATGATAATTAAAGTTATATATTATCTTTCCCTTCTCTTTGGTTCTTTGCCAATCTACAGGTAAGTTAATATACTCCTTCCCATCTACATCTTTTAGTTTTCTTCTCTTTTTCTTATTAATTGAAAATTCACCAAAGCCAAAAGGCAGTCTGGCTTTCTCTCCAGTTTCTAATATATAATTCTTGAAAAATTCATTGTAAGAATATACAATATTTCTCCACTCATCAAATGTGATTTTTATAGTGGTATTCTTTTTACAGAAATTATTGTAGTTTTCTTTACTAGCACTTCTCCAGTCTATCTTGACACGCATTAGTTATTATTAGTTGTATTAACTGCTTGACCATCAACCCCATCAAAAGTTTGATCTGTTTTAATTCTAAAATATGTATTTAGTAACTTTTGAGATGTTAATTCTAGCACTTGTTTTTCTAAATATCCTGGACATCCAAATTCTTTATCTAATGGATTCATACAGTAATCTTCATTAGGAACTGTAGGAGTTGGTCCACATCCACATTCTGGATACATAATCTCATTAGGAATATCTTCCTCAAATAATGCTGCTATTCTAACAGCTTTTAATAAAGGATTGTTTATATATAAATAACCATTAGTTATCCAGTAGTATTGCTCTTTTTTTATAATAGGAAGTTTCAATAAATTTAAATATCTATTGATTGTGATATCTTTAAATCTTTTACCATTTCCTCCTAATGCATTAATAGACCAAACACCTTGAATAAGATATTGATAGTTACCTTCAGAGATACGAGGAAGTTTATATTTAGTTCTAGCTACATTACAAGGATCTACATAATTACAACACTCAGAGATAGGAACTTCTATCATCTCTAAGCATGGGATAGTAGTGAATACAGTATCAGTAGCCCAAAGTCTTCTGAGGTTTGTTTCACGCTTAACCAATAAAAATGTGTTGTTTTTAATTTCAGACGCAACAACCCTATCAGTGATAAGGTTATCTGTTGTTAACATTTTGTGCATTGCACGCACATCTGAAACCATTTTCCTTAATGTTGCCATTATAAATACTGTTTGAATATATTTGTCATTCCTGAGCCTTGTTCTATTAAGAATCCTGTCACCTCAGCTTTAGACATTGTGTGACCATTCTTATCATCCCAAAGACTCTTAGCGTTAGAGAACGCTGGAATTTGGTAAAATTTAATACCATTGAAATCATGACTAACTTCATGGTGTTTATCCCCTGTGAATATGTAGAAGTTCTGATGGAAAGACCATCCTTCTCTAAACTCTATTGGGAATAATGCTGCTAACTTAGCAGGCTTAATAGCATCTCCATGGTTAAACATCATTGCTGATTCACCATAGCTTATATACTTTCTATACTTAGGAGAGCAATCAAAAGTTAATCTCTCTGTATTTCTAAAATAAGTTTGTAACCAATTAACCATATGCCATCCTACAAACTCATCATGATTACCTGCTACATATACAACATTTACATTTTCAGCATATTGTAATAACATTGTAATCATTAACACCTCATGTCCACAAATGTATTCAAAAGATGTTTGATATGTATGAGTGTTTGTTTGAGGAGTGCCCTTTGTAGTCATTCCTGTAAACTCACTATTAAACTCATCAGAACCAAGGATGTATGTAATTTGTTCTAGGTTATTTGAGAGCTGTGCTTGATTAGCAATCAACTCCACCTTATACATGATATTAGAAAGTCTATGTGCTATATCATTATTGCCATCTATGTCATATTTGTTTAAATGAGAATCTTGCTTGTTAATAACTAACATAGCATTATCCTTACCATTTACAAACTTAGGACTCATAACCTCTTGACTTACAGGCTTATATGAATCTAAGAAGTTTATAAAGTTATCTTGGAATAGCTGATCTTCTTTCTTCTTACCTAACCAAGCTTTAACTTGCCAACGTGGGTTATCTCCATTTCCCCAAAAGTTTTGTACATATTTAGTTATCTCCCACTTCTCTGTATCTATCTTACACTTCTCTATAAGCTCATCTAAACTCTTAATTTCTTCAGATAGATTAGCTACTATTTCTCCTGTACCTTTTACTATATCTTCTGTAAATTTGACTATCTTATCTTCCAAGTCACTAATGTAAACTCCAACCTCAGCATCATCTTCAGCCTGTTCTCTACTTCTTAAATCTGTAAGTAAATCATCAATTTCAGCTTCTGTAACTCCTAGCTTTTCAGCGTAATATTTCTTTGATTTCTTCCAATGTAACATCTGCTCAAGCTTTTCTAAGAGGGGTTGGTTTTCAGACATATAGGTTTAATTTAGTTAAAATTAGCGTAAAGGTACAAATAAATTTTGATATTTACCAAATTTAATTAACTAATTTAATTATATAGTTTAATCAATCTGATTAGAGGTAAAACAAAAACCCCCAGCCTTGAAAGGCCAGGGGATACCCTGTAAACCAACAAACAGGGTTTTTGATTAGTTATTATAAACAAGGTCCAATTTCTGTTATATAGATAGCTCCAGAACTTGAATCTACAGAATCTTTCTGTGCACAAATTTCTATACATCTTCCATTTGATAGATCTCTGTCTACAGCTACTCCATTACAATTTATGTAATTAAAAGGATACAACTCTCCTCTATCTCCTGTACCATCATCTGCACAAACCTCATAACCATAGCATTCAGTAGGAGGTATTAAAGTTGTAGTTGAACTAGTAGTACTAGTTGTACTAGTGGTAGTAGTAGTAGAAGGAGCACCTATTACATTTAAATATAAATCTGAATTACAAGGTCCTCCAGATCTTAAAAGAACCTCTGTTGTTTCCTCAGGAACAGTTGCTTCATATCCAGCTAATAATTGAGCTCTAGATATACCAGATGTAATTATTGTTGAGAACCCATCTGCATCTGAATATAAATCAAAAGGTCCTGTATTATCACCTGCTACAGTTAATGTTATTAATACTGTCATTTTTATTGGTTTTAACAGTTATTGACTATTGCACAGAATTGAGCTTTTAGTGTTGGGTTTGCTGCAATTGCTGTTAACAAAGATGCAGCACTTAAATTGTTATCTATTTTTTCTAATGCTAATGTTAAAGTATCTCCGTTCTGCACACCTGAGTTTGGTAAATTTGGACCAACATAATATGTATTATTTGATGTCACCATAACATCACTACATCCAACAGGGACAGGATGATAATAAGCAGAATAACAAGGACTACATGGAAGACAAGCCATTTTATAAAAAGTTTAAATATTAAGGAATGAACATAATATAATAAGCAGCAACCACTGGTTGAATATTATTATGACCTGTATCACTACCTACAGAAGTATTTATTACACTCACTGATGTATCTACAGTGATACCTGTTGTAGAAGTTGTTGTTTGATTATTTTGAGGAAGATTTCTAGATAGACCTATAGTTCCAGTTGATCCACCAAAATCATTTGTTTTTCCTGCATAGTGACTATGTCCAGGATCTGTTACAGTTGATGTTGCACTAGCTGTAGCTCCATGCGTGTGGGAAGGTAAGTTTGCAACAGTTAATTCTACAAGATTTGTACCAGTTGTTGTATATAAAGCATAGTTTGGATTACCACTACTATATGAAGGATTTACTTCATCATCTAATGGAGGACCTGTAACTCCAGGAGTTACGATAGCACCTACACTAGCTCTACCTCTTTTATCAGGAGTGCCATTGTTTCCATTACATAAATAGATTTTGTCCCATCCTAGATTAACTAATCCTCTACCTGTAGTATCAAAGTTTGTCAATGGTCCATAATACTCCACAGCTGTGTAAGGAACCATCTTTGTGTACTGTTGGGTAGAACCACCTTGTTCAGATAAATAAGCCTCAATTAAGGCATTTAAATCAGAAAGCTTTACATAGTTACTATTTACATTAATTTCAAACTCAACTAAATCATTAGCAACTGCACAAAGCTTTGTAATAACAGCTTGTAAAACAGCATGGGTGTCAGAAGAAGGAGTTACTCCTGTAAGACATCCAATTGAATAATCAGCATTAAGTATATTTAATGTATTATTAATAGCTACAATCTGTGTTTGTAAATTACATTCTCCTTTAGAAAGGGCTGTAATCCACTCTTTAGATGTATGAGTTAACCCTGCTGTAAGATAGCCAGTAATCAATGCACATACATCTCCTGCACTAAGTGTGATTTCATCCCCCACACCAGTTAATAATGGAACTAGAGCATTCATTATAGCTTGTTCTACAGAGACTAAATTATCTCCTGTTTGAACACCTAATGCAGCATAGTCTATTCCTGTATATCTAACACATTCGTCAGATACAGTTTCTACACATCCGTTATAACAACTATCACAAGACATTTTTTACTTATTTATTAATTAACAATATAACTCTACTAGCAATCATTTTTACTGTAAATGGTTGACAGTAACTAGGATTACATTGTTTATATGTTAATATTTGTTTATAATTTAATAGATCGCCAATTACCTCACCTGGGATATAATTGTTCAATGAGAATATAATATTATTATATTGACTAATTCCTAGTGCTGTTAGCTTTAAATCTATATCTTCTAAAAGTGAAGATATACTAGCACACTCAATACAGTTGGTTAATCTTGGTGATAACATCTTTAATTCTTTGATTTGCTTTTGTAGCAGCGTGATGACATGCTGAACATAAGCCATTAATTAATTGACATCCACATCCTACTCTGATGCCACAGTCTCTACAGTTTGCCATTTTAAACGAAGTTGATTTGATAATTATTTCCAGAGCAACCACAGTTGTTACTAATAAAATTATTCAACATAGTGTCTGCTTGTATGTATAATGTATTCGCTGTATCTATCGCACAGTTATTAGCAGCAGCTATTGATCCTTGGATCATATAGTAAATACTATTAAGAGTTACTTTTGATTGCTTTTTAATAGCTAAATCACATTCCATCATATCAAGCTTCATAAATGCATTATCAAACTTCTCTTGTATTCTTTCTGTACGCATAATGTTCTTCTCTGTATAGTTTAAATATGCAGGTGAAACAGAATACTTTAAGAAATATACACCATCTGGAAGAGGTTGTGTACCTCCTTCAAAAGTATTAAGTCCTAATGTAATAGAATTATAAACATTAAAATCTAATGGAATGAATGGAACAGAAACAGGAACAGTGTATCCAGGGATAGTAATTTCCATTGTAGGAGCAACTACTACAGGAGGATTAGTATCATAATTTGATATATCTGCTACTCCTAATGTTTTTGTGCTATATGTATTAATTACTAAAAAATCTAAAGTCATGTTCTTTAAAATAATAATGCCAGAGGATTTGAGAATTAATCCTCTCACCCTCTGGCATAGGTTATATGATAACTACCCTTATTCCTTAAGGAATCAAAGTAGTTGTTGTTGAAGTACTAGGCCATACAGTAGTTGTAGTGCTTGTAGTAGAAGTGATAGGACCACTTTCGTCACTTGCAGCACCTAAAGCAGCAGCCAAGATTGCATTAACTGCACTTGTTTGAGCTTGTGGAACAGCAATGATTACAGTTGCATCTTCATAAATATAGTCACCCCATTGGTAAGCTGATTTGTCATAATCGTTAAACTTGATGTAGAAGGTATCATAAGTTGTACCATCAGATACCCAGCTTTCAAAGTTTTCGTTATAACCAACCATTCTGTAAAGATGCTTCAAATATCCAGCTTGGTAGCTATAGAAATTCTTTTCTAATTGAGCTATTTCACCAGAAGTACCAGCAATATAAGAAGCACGTTGAGTGATAACTGGTTCAGCAACCATGTTACAAGGATCATCAACAATGAAGTCAGCAGTTGTAGCTGGACCAGAGAAGATGAAAGTACGGAAAACCATACGGTCATACTCCCAAGGGAATGCAGCAACATCACAAGGCTGTCCATATTTAGTTAATGGTTTACCACTAATAACTAACTTAGCATTTTGATCGTCACCAACTCTTTGGAATTGATAGAAAGTGTCAAAGCTAATGTTGTCAGGGTTGTTACCTGGAGCTTTTTGACGTAACTTGATGATTAATTCATCAATCAAAGTAGGTACATCAACATCAGCACAAGGGTCACCACCACACTCTAAACAAGGAGCGTTTACAGTTACTGAACGTGTGAAACCATTGAAGTACAATGTGTTAATGTAGCTAGAGAAAGCACGTAAAGTCAAAGTTACAATTTCACCTGCTTGTACATTAAAGTTACCTACTTCAGTTACTTGATTCGCAGCAACAGGAGATCCTGTAACTTTGTACCATTCAGTAACGTTAGAAGGGTTAGCTCCACCATTTTGAAGAACACCAGCGATCTTATCAGAACGCTTAGATCCTTGCAAGTAAGTGTTAACTCTTCCTTGAGCAACATAAAAATATTTTACACCAGCGTCATCAATATTAGATGCAGTAGCTGCTGTATAGTTAGGTAAAAAGATACCGAACTGTCCTGGGGTTAACTCTTGAGTTGTTGTACCAGAGCTAGGGAGTGTATTTCCTACTGGTGAAACAAAGAGCGTGGTTAGAGAAAAATCTGCCATTTTGTTTTGTATTTAAATTATAAAAAATTTATTCGTTTGTCTGTATTCTCATTTGAGCTGTTTGAACTGCAGACATGTTTTCTGTATACATTGCTAAGTTTTGAACTGTTAAATCTAAAAGTTCATCTTCTAGATATAGTTCTAACTCACAATCTTGATCAAAAGAATCTTCACCATCTAACATCACATATCCTTCTTTATTAATATATTGAGGATATCTCATATAAGATATGTATATTTGCTTTGGTGTAAAAGTACCATCTGTAAATACACTTATCTCATCAGAAGATATGAAGTTGAATGTTTCTTGGTATTCAAAAGAAGGCTTGTAATGATCATTGTTCAGAATGAACTGAATATCACCATGTTTAGCCAAATCTCTATTTATCCATATCTTTCTATCTGTACATCTTCCTTTGTCTGCTAATACATAACTATCAATGTAGAACATGTATTTTGGAGTTAGTAAATGTACATTTGCTTTCCATTGATTTAACTCAGAATTTAACAAAGTTAAATCTAATGGTTGGTGATTATAATTCATCACCAAACTTTGAAGATCTTCATAACGCTTTTTAAAAGCATCGAGACCTAAACCAGATACCGTATTTTGACCATCAACCTTTTGCTTTATAAGCTTAATCTGAGCCTCATTTAAAGCTAGGATTTTGTCTTCTAGGTTAATTTGTTGATGCTCGTTAGTTGATAGTTTATTTAGTTTCTGATCAATCTTATATAATAAACTATCTACTGGGATCATACAGATGCTAATTTTTTAGTTTTCAATTTACCTTCTAATGTTAATAGTTGGTCTTGATTGTCTTCGTTTGCAAGGAATTTAACTAAATCATCTTCATCGCTTGCTATTTCAAACTCACCTTCGTAAATCTTACCATTAGGCTTTGTTCTATAAACTGAATGGGTAAGTGCTTGTTTTACTAAGTCTTTGATATGTAATAAGTTTTCCTTCATGTCAGCAAATCTATTAAAGATTTCTACAGGATTTAAACCTTGGTATTTACCATTCTTAAACTCTGTTTGTTTCAACATGTTATCTACTTGGTTGTATACCATCTCTTCTTTAGTATCTTCAGTGACAGGAAGACCTAAAAGTCTTGCAACTTTCTTCTTCTTCTCAGGAGTCATAGAATCAAACTTAACAATAGCCTTATTGATAAGTTGTTTCTTTTTGAAGACAACTGCATTCTCAATCTCATCATCAGCCACATAGAATTGTATATCTGCAGGATATTCACCACGCTCCCAAGCTTGGTAGCTAGAAGCAATAGTAGGATGTACTCTTAACCATGAGAAAGCTAATTCTTGTAATGTATTAGTGAAATCAAAATAATTGTCACCATCCATAAGCTTTACTGGTTGTACGTGAAGAACATCATCTGTTGAAGTTGATAAACCGTAGTTCCAAAATGAAGATCTTGGTCCTAAGTCAATATCACCTAAAGCAGATTCAAGTTTCTTACGTAAGTTAGTTACTCTTTCAATTTCTAGTTCTTGTTCTAGACTATCTTGAATTCTTCTAATGTATGCAGCTTGTGGATCAAGTCCTGTTCTGTACTGACCATCAAGTTCCTTATAAGGATACTTAAATACTCCTGTACCAGGAATTCTTGTTAAGCCTTTCATAGCAAGTCCGCCTTGCATAGTTTGTAACTGAGAGTTGTTATACTCCTTTTTTAAAGTGGAGATCTTTCCTATCTTACCCATATGTAGTTGTTTTTTGTTTGGTTTATTTGCAGATGGTTTCCATCGAAGGAAACACGATAAGGCATAAAGTCCTGATCTGTCCATCTGTGTTTGAGAAGACTCCCCCACTTGGAGGAGTGGGGGGGAATTCTTCTCGGTATTTGTCTAGGGATTTTACTCCTAGATATTTTTTAGAATTGTGGTATTTCCTCAATTAAAACTGTACGAGACAAGTCTTCAATGAAAACATCACAACGATCTTTCATCCAAATTTCATATCCAGGGAATTTGTTCGCAGAACTCATACCTTGAGACTTAGCAAAACCTAAGTGGTGACGAGTACCATCGATATAACCCCAAGTCATAGAAGGTGCACCCTTCATACGTACTTCACGAATATTGTTGATCATAGAACCATCAGACATTGGAGATACATCAAACACCATAAATACTGGAGTTGACTTCTTGTTCTGACCAAATTCTAAGTTTGTTTGAGGTAAGTCTAATTCTTTCAAGTGAATTAATTCAACACGACCAGTCTCACGAGTAACCATTGCATCGAATGCAAAGTTGTAAGTGATGTGTTGTCCTTCTCCTTGCATGTATCTGTTACCAGAATCAGCCATGAAAGTTAAACCTGAGTTCAAAGCGTCATTCTTCAAAGCTTGTTGGAACACGTCAAAACCAGCTTCGTTAGTGTACATTTTAACTCTTCTATCCTTAACATCCACACGTCTGTAGAATAAATCACCAAACACAGAACGAATCAAGTTTGCAGTGAATTCTCCACGGTTGTATTGAACTAAGTTACCGTTATTTCTCATTCTGTGGTAAACACCAGCAGAAGTTCTTTTCAATTCTTGCTTAGAACCATTAGTCTTCACGGTACCAGGCTTAGCCCAGATCATACGCTTAACTTTTAATTCTAACATAGACTTACGCATCCAGAACTCAATAAATGGTTCCCACTTAACATCATTACGAGTTAAAGGTAATTGGTTACGTCTTTGAGGAGCATATACCAAGATATCTAAAGGCTTACCAGAAGCATCTCTCATCATTTTGTCATCAGCCCACTCAGTGATCTTGTGCTCATAACCATATGCAGAACCTAAAGATTCAAACATTGTGATTTGCTCACCTAAACGAGGAAGACCTAATAAGTCTTGATCGAATTCACCAATTGCAGCATCAACTAATTCTAATTCAATACCAGTTTGTAAGAACACAGGGCTTACGAAATCCACTTGAGGATTATCTGTAATTAAATTGAAAGTGTATAAGAAACCAGCATTCCATGGTTGAGGATCTTTGATTACATAGAATCTTGGACCATACTGACGAGAACCTACAGAAACGATAGCGTTCTTAGAAAACTCATTAGTATCCAATACAGCTTGGAATTCTTGACCATCAATACCTGGCTTTTGTAAAGCTAAAGTAGTAGTAGGGATGTCAATGATTTTTGGGAACTTATAAGGAACCGCTACCTGCCACTTCCAAGCATCACTATTGTTATCGATATAGTAAGGAGTAGACTTGTTAATCATGTCTAAGAAATCATTACTGTAAAGAGAACTCTGAGTATACAAGCTGATGATTTTCTTATCATAATCAGCAGGCTCTGTAGAGTGAAAGCTTTCCAAGTGGTTAGAATCTGTTAATTTACCTACAGCACGCTTATCCATAGAAGCGACTCTTGCGTAAGTAAAACCAGTTAAACCTGGAATTG
>Ga0209104_1000132_pt1 | contig 11706 bp, 7 predicted proteins | sample JTO19cmmetaG_FD_184156 | JGI IMG/M metagenome (GOLD analysis project Ga0209104, IMG submission 184156) | Freshwater bacterial and archeal communities from Indian Creek, Illinois, USA to study Microbial Dark Matter (Phase II) - JTO19cm metaG... | ecosystem: Environmental > Aquatic > Freshwater >... | reverse complement strand
GCCCCCCCTTGAACCGCACCCCTGCCATGCCTCCCGCCTGCACCCCGGTCGCCACGGTCGCGCTGCCCGCGCTGCGCCAGCGCTACCAAGAGGGCCGGGCGGCGCTGTGGGCGCAGATCGGCAGTTGGCAAGGGCCGTCGCGCGGCATCCACGCCCCCCTGCGGCGGCTGGCGCGGCTGGCCGACGACACCCTGCGCCAGCTCTGGCGCCAAGCGGCGCTGCCACCTGGCTGCACGCTGGTGGCCGTGGGCGGCTACGGGCGGGGCGAGCTGTTTCCGCATTCCGACATCGACGTGCTGCTGCTGCTGCCCGAGGCGCTCGAGCTCGAGGCCCAACCGGCCGTCAAGGCGGCGCTGGAAGCCTTCATCGGCGCTTGCTGGGACGTGGGCTTGAGCATCGGCTCGAGCGTGCGCACGCAAGCGCAGTGCCTGCACGAAGCGGCGGCCGACGTCACGGTGCAGACCGCCCTGCTCGAGAGCCGCTGGCTGGCCGGGGCGCGCAAACCCTTTGAGCTGCTGGTCTGCGCCTTGATCGACGCCCTCGATGCGCGCGCCTTCATGCAGGCCAAGCTGCTGGAGCAACGCCAGCGCCATCAAAAATTTGAAAACACCCCCTACGCGCTCGAGCCCAACTGCAAAGAGTCCCCCGGCGGCTTGCGCGACCTGCACACCATCCTCTGGCTGGCCAAGGCGGCGGGCTTGGGCCATTCGTGGGACCAACTGGTGCAGCGCGGTCTGGCCACGGCGCTCGAGGGCCGCCAGCTCAAGGCCAACGAGGCGCTGCTGAGCCTGATCCGGGCCCGCCTGCACGTGCTGGCCGGACGCTGCGAAGACCGGTTGGTGTTCGACTTGCAATCGGCGCTGGCGCACAGCTTTGGCTACCGCGCCCAACTCGAGTCCGACGACGCCCCCAGCCCCAAAGCCCTGCACGCCCGGCGCGCGCGCCGCGCCAGCGAGGCGCTGATGCGGCGCTACTACTGGGCAGCCAAAGCCGTGACGCAGCTCAACGAGGTGCTGCTGCTCAATATCCAAGAGCGCATCGACGCCGGCGAGCGCGGCACGGTGCAGCCCCCGACCCCGATCAACGAGCGCTTTCTGGACAAAGGCGGCATGCTCGAAGTGGTGCACGACGACCTGTACTGGCAGCAGCCCGAAGCGATACTGGAAACCTTCTTGCTGCACCAGACCGCACCCGGCATCACCGGGCTGTCGGCGCGCACCCTGCGCGCGCTCTACAACGCCCGCGGGCTGATGAACGCCGCCTTCCGACGCGACGTGCGCAACCGCGCCACCTTCATGCGCATCTTGCAGCAGCCCAGCGGCATCACGCACGCCTTCAGGCTCATGAACCAGACCTCGGTGCTGGGGCGCTACCTGTGGGCTTTTCGCCGCACCGTGGGGCAGATGCAGCACGATTTGTTCCACGTCTATACCGTCGATCAGCACATCCTGATGGTGCTGCGCAACGTGCGCCGCTTCTTCATCCCCGAGCATGCGCACGAATACCCTTTTTGTGCACGCTTGGCCGCCGGCTGGGACAAGCCGTGGCTGCTCTACGTGGCGGCGCTGTTTCACGACATCGGCAAGGGCCGCGGCGGCGACCACTCCGAGGTCGGCGCACGCGAAGTCGCCAGCTTTGCGCGCCAGCATGGCCTCGAGCGCGCCGACGCCGAGCTGATCCGCTTCCTCGTGGCCGAACACCTGAGCATGAGCCGGGTGGCACAAAAAGAGGACTTGTCCGACCCGGACGTGATCGCCGCCTTTGCGCGCCGCGTGGGCAGCGAACGGCGCCTGTGCGCTTTGTACCTGCTCACCGTGGCCGACATCCGTGGCACCAGCCCCAAGGTCTGGAACGCCTGGAAAGCCAAGCTGCTCGAAGACCTGTACCACGCCACCTTGCGTGTGCTCGGCGGCGGCGCCCCCGACCCGGCAGCCGAAATCGAAGCCCGCAAACGCGAGGCGCTGGCCCGGCTGGCGCTGCACGCCTTGCCGCAGCAGGCGCACCAGCGGCTGTGGCAGCGGCTCGACGTGGGCTACTTCATGCGCCACTCGGCCGATGAAATCGCCTGGCACACGCGCCAGATCAGCAAGGCCCTGCACGAGCGCGCCACGGCCCACGGCAGCGAGCGGCCCGAGATGAGCCAGAACGCAGGAGTGGGTGCGAGCGTGGGCCCGGCCCCCTTGGTGCGCGTGCGCCAATCGCCCGTGGGCGAAGGTTTGCAGGTGCTGGTGCACACCGCCGACCACGCCGAACTGTTCGTGCGCGTGTGCGCGTACTTTGATCGCGGCGGCTTTAGCATCCAAGACGCCAAAATTCACACCACCCTCGACGGCTACGCGCTCGACACCTTTCAGGTCTTGCCCGCCAGCATGCCCGAGCAGCACCGGGAATGGATCGCGCAAGTGGAAAACGACCTGCCGCTGGCGCTGCAACAAGGCGGCCCCTTGCCTGCGCCTAGCAAAGGGCGGCTGTCGCGCCGCGTGAAAAGCTTTCCGATCGTGCCGCGCGTGGGCCTGCAACCCGACGAAAAAGGCCAGCGCTGGCTGCTCACGGTGTCGGCCAGCGACCGCATCGGGTTGCTGTACGCGATTGCGCGCGTGCTGGCGCAGCACCAGATCGATGTGCAGCTGGCCAAGGTCAGCACGCTGGGCGAGCGCGTGGAAGACACCTTCCTGATCCGCGGCCCACACCTGCACTTGGTGCGGGCGCAGGCGCAACTCAACCACGACCTGCTGGCCGCGCTCGAGGCGGAAGACTAGCCGGCGCAAACTGCCCGCATACCGCCAGAAACCCGCCCGAGCCAGCCCACTGACTCGCCAACGCGCTACCCCGGCGCCAGCAGCGCGCGCAACCCCGCTTCGTCGAGCACCGGCAGCCCGAGCGCCAGCGCCTTCTCCAGCTTGCTGCCGGCTTCGGCGCCCGCCACCACGTAGTGCGTTTTTTTGCTCACCGAGGTGCTCACCCGGCCGCCGGCGGCCTCGATCAGGGCCTGCGCCGCCTCGCGCGAGAGCGTGGGCAAGGTGCCGGTGAGCACCAGCGTTTTGCCGCTCAACGGCAGCGCGCCGGCGGCTGGGGCCGACGCTGCTTCAGCCGCAGCGGAAGGCGCAGTCTCGCTCCATTGCAAGCCCAAAGTGCGCAGTTGCTCCAGCCACTCGAGGTGCTGCGGCTGGCGAAAATAATCATGCACGCTTTGCGCCACCACCGGCCCCACATCAGGCACTTGCAGCAGCTGCTCCACACTGGCCTGTTGCAGGCGCTGCAAGCTGCCAAAGTGCTGCGCCAAGTCTTTGGCCGTGCGCTCGCCCACGTGGCGGATGCCCAGCGCGTAGAGCAAGCGCGCCAAGGTGGTGCGCTTGGAGGCCTCGATCGCCTGCACCAGATTGAGCGCTGATTTGTCGGCCATGCGCTCGAGCCCGGCCAGATCGTCCACGCTCAGGCGGTACAGATCGGGCAGACTGCGCACCTGTTGCGACTGCACCAGTTGCTCGATCAGCTTGTCGCCCAAGCCCTCGATGTTCAAGGCGCGCCGGCCCACGGCGTGCAGCAGGGCCTGTTGGCGCTGCGCCGCACAAGCCAGGCCGGCGCCGCAGCGCTGCTCGGGCGAGTCGGGCTCGCGCAGCACGGCGGCACCGCACACCGGACACGCCTGCGGCATCTGCCAGGTCGGGCCACGCGCCGGTGCATCCGGCGCGTCATCCATCAACACCGCCACCACCTCGGGGATCACATCGCCAGCGCGGCGCACGATCACGGTGTCGCCCACGCGCACGTCTTTGCGCTGCACCTCCTCGGCGTTGTGCAAGGTGGCGTTGGTCACCGTCACGCCGCCCACGAACACCGGCGCCAGACGCGCAACCGGTGTCAGCTTACCGGTGCGCCCCACCTGCACCTCGATCGCCAGCACCTGCGTGCACTGCTCTTGCGCCGGGTACTTGTGCGCCAGCGCCCAGCGCGGCTCGCGCGTCACGAAACCCAGTTGCTGCTGCAACTCGATCGGGTCCACCTTATAGACCACGCCATCGATGTCAAAGGGCAGCTGGTCGCGCAGGGCCCCGATGCGCTGGTGGTATTGCACCAGCTCTTGCGCACCACGGCAGCGCTGCACCAACTCGCACACCGGCACGCCCCAGTCGCGCAGCGCCAGCAAACCCTCGTACTGGCTGGCAAAAGGGGGGGCTTCGCCCCAGCCGTAGGCAAAAAAGCTCAGGCGGCGCCCGGCCGCCACCGCTGGGTCGAGCTGGCGCACCGCCCCGGCGGCGGCATTGCGTGGGTTGACGAAGGTTTTTTCGCCTTTGGCCCCGGCCGCGATGCGCTGGCGTTGGCGCTCGTTGAGCGCCTCGAAGTCGGCGCGGCGCATGAAAACCTCGCCGCGCACCTCCAGCAGCGCCGGTGCCGGGCGCACGCGTTCGTCGAGCCGCAAAGGGATCTGAGCGATGGTGCGCACGCTGTGCGTCACGTCCTCGCCCGTGCTGCCGTCGCCGCGGGTGGCGGCCTGCACCAACAGCCCGCCCTCGTAGCGTAGGTTGATGGCCAAACCGTCGAACTTGGGCTCGGCCACGTACTCCAGCGCGGCGTCGGTGGCCGCTAGGCCGAACTCTTTGCGCAGGCGTGCATCAAAGGCCTCGGCGCCGCTGGGTTGGGTGTCGGTTTCGGTGCGGATGCTCAGCATCGGCACCCGGTGCAGCACCGGCGCAAAACCCTCGCGCAGCGGCGCCCCCACGCGCTGGCTGGGCGAGTCGGGCGTCAGCCATTCGGGGTGCTGGGCCTCGAGCGCGAGCAGCTCTTGCCACCAGGCGTCGTACTGGGCATCGGGCACTTCGGGCGCGTCGAGCACGTGGTACAGGCGGGCATGGTGGCGCAGCAGTTCCCGCAGGGTGTGCAGGCGCTGGCAGTGCGCATCGGCACCGGAGGCGGTTTCTGGGTCGGCTTCAGGAGCTGGGGCGTTCATGGGCAGCAATTGTCCCACCGCAGCGGTTCAGACCAAGCCTTGCCGTAGCTCAGCTGGCTTCTTGCAAAAGTCACAAAAGTTTCACACTTGCTCTGTATCATCGACGCTGTGCTGCGTGGTCGCTTTGGCGTGCGCGCAGCGGTTTTGGTTTTTTGTTCCATCCTTACGGAGTTCGCCCCATGCAAAGCAAGCGTGCCTTCCTATCGCTCACCACTGCTGCCGCCTTGGCGGGTGTGGTGGGTATTTCGACCGCTTGGGCCCAAACGCCCACCACCGTGCGGGTAGATGGTTCCAGCACCGTGTTCCCGATCTCGGAAGCCGTCGCCGAAGAGTTCCAGCGTGCCCAACGCGGCGCGGTGCGGGTCACGGTCGGCACCTCGGGCACCGGCGGCGGCTTCGCCCGCTTCTGCCGCGGCGAGATCGACATCACCGGCGCCTCGCGCCCAGTGCGCGCCGCCGAACTCGAAGCCTGCCGCGCCGCTGGCATCCGCTTCATCGAGCTGCCGGTGGCCTTCGACGCCCTCACGGTGGCGGTGCACCGCGACAACACTTGGGTGCGCCAGCTCACCGTGCAACAGCTGCGCACCATTTGGGAACCGGCAGCCACCGGTCGGATCACCAACTGGCGCCAAGTGGACCCGAGCTTCCCCGATCGACCCCTGACGCTGTTTGGCCCTGGCACCGCATCGGGCACCTTCGACTACTTCACCGAAGCGATCATGGGCGAAAGCGGCAAGAGCCGCACCGATTTCATGGCCAGCGAAGACGACAACGTGATCGTCATGGGGGTGGCGCGGGATCGCAACGCGCTGGGCTACGTTGGCATGGCGCACTACCTGGCCAACCAAGACCGGCTGCGTTCGGTGAGCGTGGTACCAGCAGCAGGTGGTGCCGCCGTGGCCCCGACCATGGATAACGTGATCGCCGGCACCTACCAGCCGCTGGCGCGCCCGTTGTTCATCTACGTGTCTGAGCGCGCGCTGCAGCGCCCCGAGGTGCGCCAGTTCTCCGAGTTCTTCCTGAACAACGGCGCCCGCCTGTCGCGTGAAGTCGGCTTCGTGCCGCTGCCCGCCGAGGCCTACACCATCGCCGCCGGCCACCTGCGCGACAACCGCTTCGGTACCCGCTTTGCTGCCGGCACCCCCACCATTGGTGTGCGCATTCAAGAAGTGATGCAGCGCGAACCGCGCTGATCGTGCATCGATCTGTGTTTAAGTCTAGGCTTTTAACTTGATGAGTACCACGCGCTCCCGCTTCCATCCGCAGCATTCCCGCCACGTCAAGGAGCGCGTGGTCCAATTTATATTGTTTCTATCGGCCCTGTCGGCCATTGCCATCACGGTGGCGGTGGTCACCATTCTGGTGGTCGAGTCGATCGGCTTTTTCCGCCACGTCTCGATCTGGGACTTTCTTACCGACACCCAGTGGACGCCGCTCTTTGCTGAGCCACGCTACGGCATCCTGCCGCTGGTCACCGCCACTTTGGTCGTCACCTCCATCGGTTTGCTGGTCGCCGTGCCGCTGGGCACCTTAGTCGCGCTTTATTTGGGCGAATTTGCCCCGCACAAGGTGCGCGAGGTCTGCAAACCAGCGCTCGAGATGCTCAGCGGTGTGCCCTCGGTGGTTTATGGTTTTTTTGCGCTGCTGTTGGTCACGCCCGTGCTGGCGCTGATCATCCCCGGTCTGCCGGGCTTCAACATGCTTTCGGCCGGTTTGGTCATCGGCGTCAGCATCGTGCCTTTTGTCAGCTCGATGAGCGAAGACGCCATGCGCGCCGTGCCCATGGACATCCGCGAGGGCTCCTACGCCATGGGTGCTACGCGCCTACAAACCGCTTGGTACGTGGTGTTCCCGGCGGCGCTGTCGGGCATCGTGGCGGCCTACATTTTGGCCATGTCGGTGGCGCTGGGCCAGACCATGATCGTCGCCATCGCCGCCGGCCAGCAAGCCAACCTCACCCTGGACCCGACCCAACCCGCCGCCACCCTGACCGCCTACATCGCCCAGGTGGCGCTAGGCGACGTGGCGCACGGAACCATCGAATACCAAAGCATTTTCGCCGTCGGTCTGGTGCTGCTGCTGATGACGCTGGTGCTCAACATTCTGGGGCACTACCTGCGCCGCCGTTACCGCGAGGTCTATTGATCTGCCATGAGCATCGCCCCCCAAGAACTCCAAGCCGTGCGCAGCATGATCGCCGCGCACAAGCGCTGGGACCACATCTTCGCCCTGTCGGCGCTGTTGGCCATGCTGTTTTGCGTGCTGGTGCTGCTGGCGCTGATCGTCTCGATGGTCGCCGACGGCTACCACCGCATCACGCTCGACTTTTTCACCTCGTTTCCGTCGCGCCACCCCGACCGCTCTGGCATCTTGTCGGCTTGGGTCGGCAGCATTCTGGTGATCTCGGTCACGGTGCTGTCGGCGGTGCCCATCGGTGTCGCGGCCGGCATCTACCTCGAGGTCTATGCCAAACGCAACTGGCTCATGGACCTGATCGAGATCAACATCACCAATCTGGCCGGGGTGCCGCCCATCATCTACGGCCTGCTGGCGCTGGGGCTGTTCGTGCACATGTGGGGCTTGGGCCAAAGCATCCTCACAGCGGGTCTGACGCTGGCGCTGATGATCCTGCCGGTGGTGATCATGAACACGCGCGAAGCCATCCGCTCGATCCCGCAATCCATCCACGAAGCCGCCTACGCGCTCGGTGCCACCAAGGGGCAGGCCACGCTCCACCACCTGCTGCCCTACTCCAAAGGCGGCATCCTCACCGGCGTGATCATCGGCACCGCCACGGCAGTGGGCGAAACCGCGCCCCTGATCACCATCGGCGCGCTCACCTTCATCGCCTTCTTGCCGCCGGCACCGGTGACCGAGGTGTTCCCATTCATCTCGTTCGCTTGGATCATGGACCCCTTTACCGTGATGCCGATCCAGATGTTCAACTGGGTCTCGCGGCCGCAACCGGCGTTTCACGAACTCGCTGCCGCTGCCGGTGTGGTGCTGATGCTGATCACGCTGGCCATGAACGCACTCGCCATCTGGCTGCGCTACCGCTACCGCAAACGCATCCGCTGGTGACCCGTGTTTGGCGCGCGGCCAAACATCCAGCCCTGTACTCAAGCGCCCAGACCCCCTAGGCCGCTGTCCCACCCCACCACGAAAGTCCTTAGCCTTGAAACCCACTGCACCGACAGAAGCCAAAGCCGTGGCCCAAAACCTCTGTTTTTATTACGGCAACGGGGTCCAGGCACTCAAGTCGATCAACCTGACGCTGGCCATGAACGGCGTGACCGCACTCATCGGCCCTTCGGGCTGCGGCAAAAGCACCTTTTTGCGCTGTTTCAACCGCATGCACGACCTGTACCCGGGCAACCGCTACGAGGGCCAGATCGTCATCAACCCCGACAGCATCAACATCCTCAGCCCCGAAATCGACCCGATCGAGGTGCGCATGCGCATCTCGATGGTGTTTCAAAAACCGAATCCGTTCCCCAAATCCATCTACGAAAACGTGGCCTACGGCCTGCGCGTGCGCGGGGTGCGCCAGCGCGCGCTGATCGACGACAAGGTCGAAGAAGCGCTGCGCGGCGCGGCGCTCTGGGACGAGGTAAAAGACCGGCTGCACGCCTTGGCCTTCAACCTCTCGGGCGGGCAGCAGCAGCGCCTGTGCATTGCGCGCGCGCTGGCCACCGACCCCGAAATCCTGCTCTTCGACGAACCCACGTCGGCGCTGGACCCGATCGCCACCGACTCGATCGAAAACCTGATCGGCCAACTCAAAAACAAAGTCACGATCCTGATCGTGACCCACAACATGCACCAGGCGGCGCGGGTGTCGGATTACACCGCCTTCATGCACATGGGTGAACTGGTCGAGTTCGGCCCGACCGACATGATCTTTACCAATCCGAAGCAAAAGCGCACCGAAGACTACATCACCGGGCGCTACGGCTGATGGGTGTCGCAAAATTACCCCTAGGGCCTAGGGTATACACCGACAAAAAAGCGAGAACCTAGGCAACTTGTTTCCGGTCTGAGCCATTACACTGCTCCGCATAACTATACATAGCAGGGTATGTGGTTCGTCAGCCTCAACCGGAGACAATGTTCATGGAATCATCCCAAATCGGCCGGCGCCGCCTCTTGGCCGGGTTCGCCGCCACCCCGCTGGCTGCTGCCTTGGCGGGTGCGAGCGCCAGCGCCCAAGCCCAAGTGAGCACCCAAGCCCACATCGTAATCGTTGGTGGCGGCACGGGGGGCATCGCCATGTCCAACCGGCTCGCACGCGGGCTAAGAGGCGCGCGCATCACCCTCATCGACGCAACCGAGCGCCATGACTACAAGCCTGGCTTTCCAATGGTGGGCGGCGGTGTGTGGTCGGTTGATCGCGTCTTGATGGAACCCACATCACACCATCTCCCACGCGACATCAACTGGGTGAAGGACTACGTGGCCGAATTCGACCCCACGGCCAACACCGTTGTCACCCGCGGCGGGCAGCGCATCCGCTACGACTTTCTGGTCGTGGCCACGGGCTTGCAGCTCAACTACAAGGCCATCGCCGGCATGGACGAAGCCGCGCTGGGGCAAAACGGCCTGACTTCGGTCTATGCCAGCCCGCAGTCCGCCGCCGACACGTGGAAACTCATGGACACCTTGCGCCGTACCGGCGGACGACTCGTGACGAGCGTGCCTCAAACACCGATACGCTGCGGTGGGGCGCCGGTGATAATGGCCTATTTGTTTGACGACCAGGCGCGCTCGGCGGGTACGCGCGATCGTGTCCATATGCATTTCTACACCGCTCTCGGGACCCTGTTCGGGCAGCCGGACTTTAACCGAGACATACAACGCCGTTTCGGTGAGCGCGACATCGGATTCAGCTTCCGCCAGCGCTTGACCGGCATCGACATTGGGGCCCGGCGCGCCACCTTTACTGCGGTCGCAGAGGGCGGCGGCGCACGGCCTGCTGCGGCTGGCGCACCGGCTGCTGCGGCTGGCGCACCGGCTGCTGCGACTGGCGCACCTGTTACTGCGACTGGCGCACCGGTTGCTGCGACTGGCGCACAAACCACGGTCGATTACGACTTCATCCATGTGGTGCCGCCGATGAGTGCCAACGACTCGGTGCGCAACAGCGACTTGGCGTGGAAAGAAGGCCCCTTTGCCGGTGGCGGCTGGCTGGAGGTGAACCGGGAGACCTTGCAGCACCGGCGCTTCCCCAATGTGTTTGGCATCGGCGACATCAACGGCACGCCGCGCGGCAAATCGGCCGCCACCATCAAAGGCAGCGCACCGATCGTGGCCCACAACCTGATTCGGGTCATCCAGAACCAGCTCCCCGACCAGCAATTCAACGGCTACTCTTCCTGCCCGCTGGTGACACGCGTCGGATCGGCGCAGTTGCTAGAAATCGACTACGACGGCAACCTGATTCCCTCCATACCTTTCGTCGACCCGCTGGCAGACAGCTTCTTTGCTTGGGTCATGAAAGACCGCTTGCTCAAGCCCGCTTACGTCGCCCTTCTGCGCGGCCGCATCTAAGCTTTCTTAAGGAGTAAACAATCATGCTGTACAACATCTGGATGGGAATCAACATCGTGTACGAGATGCTGCTGCCGCTGCTGTGGCTGGTGGTGTTGCTGGCGCTGGCTTGGGGGCTTACGCTGGTGTTGGCGCTCAAGCGTGCGCCCAAGACCCAATGGCGGCGCAGCCTGCCGATCACCGCCTTGTTCGGCTTGGTAGCTGCAGCGCTGACCTTTGTGTTCGTCCCGATCCTCACGCACGCCGGTTTTTCCGATCTGTACAAGTTCATCGACTGGATGTTCCTGATTGGCACGGCGCTTGCCATCGGCGTGGTGGTCATGGTCGCCACTTGGCCCGGTCTGACTTGGCTCAAGAAGGCCTGACACGCTCTCTGGTCCGGCGCTGATCCGCAGGAGACCATCACCGGGTGCCGCAAGCTTGGGGCTGCACGACAGCCCCAAGTGCATCATCCCTGCCGAGGTGTTCGACACAACGGATTGGGTGGTTTCAGGGCGACTAATTTTCCATTGGGCGCACCCATGCAACCATCCGAGCGGGATATGGCCGCGGAGCGCATCTGTGCAATGCAACGGAAGCGAAACTCAGCGCCGATCGGCCAGCGCGTGGGCGATGGTGCCCAAGTCCACGTACTCGAGCTCGCTGCCCAGCGGCACGCCGCGCGCCAGCCGGGTCACTTTGATGTCGCGCCCCTTGAGCGCTTGGGAGATCAGGTGCGCGGTGGCTTCGCCTTCGGCGGTGAAACTGGTGGCCAGCACCAGTTCGCGCACCGCATCCCCTTGGGCGCCTTGCAGGCGCTCGAGCAGGCGCAACACACCGTTTTCTTGCGGCCCCAGCGCCGCCAGCGGGCCGAGTTTGCCCATGAGCACAAAGTAGCGCCCTTTGTACACGCCGGTGCGCTCCAGCGCCGCCTGGTCGGCGGGGGTTTCGACCACGCACAGCAGGGTGTCGTCGCGCGCTGGGTCGGTGCAGGTGGGGCACAGGTCGGCGTCGGTGAAGGTGTAACAGCGCGTGCAATGGCGCAGCTCGGCCACCCCGCGCGTGAGCGCCCGCGCCAGCTCCAGCGCGCCATCGCGGTCGTGTTGCAGCAGGTGAAAAGCCATGCGCGAGGCTGTCTTGGCCCCCACCCCGGGCAGGCCTTGCAGCGCGCGCAACAGCGACTCGAGCGCTTTGGCCATGGGTGTGCCGATCGCGCTTGGCCGACTCAGAAA
>Ga0209104_1000131_pt1 | contig 11723 bp, 10 predicted proteins | sample JTO19cmmetaG_FD_184156 | JGI IMG/M metagenome (GOLD analysis project Ga0209104, IMG submission 184156) | Freshwater bacterial and archeal communities from Indian Creek, Illinois, USA to study Microbial Dark Matter (Phase II) - JTO19cm metaG... | ecosystem: Environmental > Aquatic > Freshwater >... | reverse complement strand
CTGCACCGCGTAGGCCAAGGCAGCGGGGTCGAGCTGGCGCAGGGCTTCGAGGTGGTGGTCGATCCAGACCAAAAATCGAGGTCGTAGATGGGGCCGTACTTGATCACCTCGGCCAGCCCGGCACTGACCTCGCGCGCCGGCAGGGTGCGCAAGGTATGCAGGTCGCAGACCACGCGCAGCGGCTGGTAAAAAGAGCCGATCATGTTTTTGCCCAGCGGGTGGTTGATGGCTGTTTTGCCGCCCACCGACGAATCCACCTGCGCCAGCAGCGTGGTGGGCACCTGCACAAAAGGCACGCCGCGCATGTAACAAGCGGCAGCAAACCCGGTCAGGTCGCCCACCACCCCGCCGCCCAGGGCAAAGAGCAGCGTCTTGCGGTCACAAGCCTGCTGCAGCAAGGTGTCAAAAACTTGGTTGAGCGCATCCCAGTTTTTGTATTGCTCGCCGTCGGGCAGCTGCACCAGGTGCACGCGGCCAAAGCGCGCCTGCAAGCCCTGCTGCAGCCTGGCGGCATAAAGCGGCCCCACGGTGGTGTTGGTGACGATCAGCGCCTGCGCGGCGGCGGGCAGGCCGTCCCACGAAGCGGCGGCGTCCAGCAGGCCGCTGCCGATCAGGATCGGGTAGCTGCGCTCGCCGAGTTCAATTTGTAGGGACATGGTCAATGTGAAGCGTCTGATGCATGTGCAGGGTTGAGGGGTGCGGGTGGCAACTCCAGCCTGGCCGCAATCCAGTTGACCAGCGACGACACCGAAGGCCGACCGGTTTCGACCACGCAATGCGCCGTCTCGCGGTACAGCGGGTCGCGCTGGGTGTGCAGCTCGCGCAGCTTTTGCAGCGGGTCGGCCACCTGAAGCAGCGGCCGGCTGCGGTCGTGCTGCACGCGCCTAAACACCTCTTCGGGCGCCGAGCGCAAATAAAACACCTGCCCGCGCTCGCGCAGACAGTGGCGGTTGGTCGGGCGCAGCACGGCCCCGCCGCCGGTCGAGAGCACACACGGCGGCCCCTGGGTGAGCTCGTCGAGCACCGCCTGCTCCACGTCGCGAAAGCGCGCCTCACCCTCGCGCTCAAAAAACTCGCGGATGCTGCAACCCAAGCGCTGCTCGATGGCGTGGTCCGAATCCACGAAGGGCAGTTGCAAGCGCCGCGCCAGCAAACGCCCAACCGTGGATTTGCCCGAACCGGGCAGGCCGATGAGAATGATCAATGCCAATGCGCTACGGGTTGTTGGTTACGGTGACCACTGAACGCTGCCCATTGGCATCGGTCACCGTGACCACTGCGGTTCCGAGTATGGTTCCGCGGTTTAGGGTGAGCACGCGATTGGCATCAACTCCACCAGCAGTCACGACAGCCGTGTTGGAGCTAGCAACCGTGAAAGGTGCTGTACCGCCGACGATTTGTACCGCTGCTGTCGTTGCAGATGAACTCAATGTCACCGAGCTTGGCTGCAATGAGAACTGCAATGGCGGACACGGCCCCACATCCTGTATTGTAATTTCGGAAGTGGCAACTGAACGTGAACTGTCCACAACGGTGATGGTGACGACTGTTGACGCAGGCACACAGCGCCCCTGCATGCCGTCTTCCACCACGATCATGCCGCCCACAATGCGCGGCGCAAGCAGGTTGAGGTGCGAGCTAAAGGCTTGCAACTGCCCGACCGCCCCAAAAACGGTCAGGTTGATAGGCTGATCGTCCACCTCAGACACCCGCAGCGCCGACGGCGACAACCTCAGACCCGTGGTTGCATCAGTAATGTTGACCGTGGTGCGCACCGTTTGGTTCGCGGCGTCGGCGAACACCACAGCCACATCGGAAGTGACCGAACTGCCTACGATTTGGAACTCGTTGGCATTTGCGCCAGCAGGTCCAGTGACCGTGATTGCCGCTGGAATGCCGCCCTGCACCTGATAAGGTGGCTGGCCACCTGTCAACACCACTGTGGCGGGTATCGAAATCGGCAGGGTCAAGCTGTCTGATGACACCGCCAGCGGCAACGTCGCCACCGTGACCGCGCGCGACAGCTGCGCACCGGTCGCATCGCGCAGCGTCACGGTCAACGTGCCCGGCGCAACGCCTTCGATGCTCCAGTTGCCATCGGCTTGCGCCGTCACCAGCGCCACATTGTTGTTGTTGCCTGCGATGCTGTAAGGCGCGACCCCACCCTCGACCCTGAAGGTGCGCGCAGCCGCTGCACCCAAACCAACGGTGATCGAATCGGGCGCATTGGTAGCAAAAACCAGCGCAGGAGCCACCGTGACCGCCAAACTCACAACGGCGCCAGCTTGGTCGCGCAAGGTAACGGTGGCGGTGCCAGCTGCATGGCCCATAAGGCTCAGTCTGTTGGCTGACAATAGCGGCAACACCACGCCTTCGTTCGCACTGAGGGCGGTGTAAGGGCCCGTGCCGCCGCTGACCGGGATCGGGTTGGCGGTGCTAGCTCCCACGGCCAACTGGACCTGAGTCAAGCCGCCCAGCGATAACGCAACTGGGGCCGGTGGGGCCGGTGCGTTCATTACAGCCCCCGGCGAGCCGCCCCCGGCGGCCGCCACCGCCACCGCACGCGCTTAGCATGAGCGTAAGCCCGCCCAAAGTCAACAGCTGCACGAACCCGCCCCGTGTGCGCGAAATCAATTTAAACATTTTCATATCCCTATCAAAATCAGCGTAAGGCGGCGCCAGTGGTCAAAACCCGAGGTGTCAGGAACACCAGCAACTCGCGGCGCTCGGTTTGGCGGGCTGTCGAGCGGAACAAATGACCGACCAAAGGCAGTTCGCCCAAGCCGGGCACCTGGTTCAGGGTGTTGCGCTCGCTGGTCTCGAAAATGCCCCCGATAACGACAGTGCCGCCATTTTCCACCAACACCTCTGTGCTGATGTTTCTGGTGTTGATGGCTTGGCCGTCTGGTGTGACTATGCCCAGACTGTCCCTGTTGACTGTTACGCGCATGATCACGCTGCCATCGGGTGTGACTTGCGGCGTGACTTCTAGCTTCAAAGAGGCGTTAATGAATTCAGTGGTGGATTCACCCTCGTCGTTGTTTCTTGTGAAGGGAACACGCACCCCCTGCTCGATGGTGGCGAGGTTTTGGTTGGTGGTAATGACGCGTGGGCTGGCCACCACTTGGCCGCGGCCATCGGCTTGCAGAGCCGATATTTCTAAGTTTAAAAAACGGTTGGCGCTGGGGCTAAACAAAGTCGCCGCCACAGCCGCCGGAGCAACACCGGCAAGGGCCAGAGCCGGCAAGTTTACAAAAGTGGTGTTGGCAGCAGTGAGCGCACCAAATTGTCCGGTGGTGGCGGTCACGCCATCAAGGCTGGCGCCGAAAGCAATGCGGTTGCTGCCCAAGCCAAAGCCAGGGGTACCGCCGCGCACGCCGCGAAAATCTGCGCCCCCCAACCGCACCCCGAGCGAGCGGCCAAAGGTGTCATCGGCTTCGACAATGCGGGCTTCGATCAGCACCTGGCTCACCGGCACGTCGATGCGCCGGATGAAGTCGGTCACGCGCTCGAGACCCGAGGGCACGTCGGTGACGAACACCTGGTTGGTGCGGCTGTCGATGTTGACGCTGCCGCGGTTGGACAAAATGCGTGAACTGGCAGCTGTTGCTGCACCTGTGCCACCGGCCGCCGCGGCCGCAGCAGCGGCCACGCCGGCCGCAGCGGCACCGGCTCCAGCAGCCGCACCTGTGCCCGTGCCCACCAACTGCGCCTTCACATCTGGTGCGCGCGCAAAGCTGAGGGAAAAAAACTGCGTGCGCAGCGGCTCCAGGGCTTGCACGTGCACCTGCGCCTCGAGCTCTTGGCGCTCGCGCTGAATGATGTGTTCGTTGGGCGCGACCCAAATCACGTTGCCGGTGCGGCGCTGGCCCAGGTTTTTGGCTTGCAGCACGGTGTCTAGGGCCTGATCCCAAGGCACGTCTTGCAAGCGCATGGTCAGGCTGCCGGTCACCGCTTCAGAGGCGATGATGTTGAAGTCGGTGAAGTCAGCGATCACTTGCAGCAAGGAGCGCACTTCGATGTTCTGAAAGTTGAGCGAGATTTTGTCGCCGGTGAAGGTGCGCTCTTGGCCTGGACGGGTGGCCTCTTGCCGCACCTCACGCACTTCGAGCACGAACTGGTTGTCGGTCTGGATGGCGCTGTGCTCCCAGTTGCCGGTGGGTTCGATCAGCAGGCGCACCCGGTCGCCCATCTGGGTGGCGGTGATGGTTTGCACCGGGGTGCCAAAGTCGGTCACGTCGAGGCGCCGGCGCAGGCCTTCGGGCAGCGAGCTCTGCTGGAACTCCACCACCAGGTTGCGCCCTTGCTGGCGCACATCGACGCCGGTCTGGCTGCTGGCCAGCTCGACCAGCACCCGCCCGGCGTTTTGTGCGCCGCGCCTAAAGTCGATATCGACCAGCGGTTGCGTGCGCGCAGCAGGGCCGGCTGGGGCAAAGGCCGCACCCAGCGCGCCCCCTGCCACCGGAGCGGCCGCCTGCGCGCCCGGCTGCAACTGCACCAGCAAAGTGTTGCCCTCGATGCGCAGCTCGTAGCCCACCGGCTGGCTGAGATTCAACACGATGCGCGTGCGGTCGCCCGCCTGCACCACGTTGGCCGAACGCAGGTTGCCTTGGTTGAGCTCAAACAAATTTTGACCGGTGGCGTTGCTGGCCCCGGGTATGTCGAGCGCGATGCGCGCCGGCGCTTGCATGCTGAAGCCCGCCGGCAGTTGGCGCAGCGGTTCGTTGGTCTGGATGCGCACGAGCTCGCCGCCGCCACCTTGTGCCGTCACGGTGAGCGACTGAATGGCCAACTGCGCCTGCGCCCAGCCCGCCATCAGCAAGGTGCAGGCAAACAAGGCATAGCGGACGGGCCGCGACAGGCTGGGGGAAAATCGGGTGTGAGGGGTCGGGTTCATTGGCCGGTGCCTTCTTGCAACTGCAATGTGGTGGTGCGCTCTACCCATTCGCCGACCGGGTCTTGAGCGATTTCGCGCAGGGCGATCTGGGTTTCGCTGATGGCGGTGATGCGTCCGAAGTTTTGCCCCATGTGGTTGCCGCGGCGCACCTGGTGGATCAAGCCCTCTGAGCGCACCAGTGCCACGGTTTCGTTGCCGCGGCGCAACAAACCCACCATGGTGATGGTGTCGAGCGGCACCGCCTCCAGCGGGTCTTTGCGGCGGCGCATCTCGGACGCCAACAAACCGGATACGGCGGGCGATGCGGCCTCGGCGCGCAGCAGCACCGTGAGTTTGTCGGAGCTAAAGGGCGAGACAGTGCCCAGCCCCTGATAGGTTTGCGGTACGTGGGGCTGGGGTGCCAGAACCGGCGCCACACTGGGCTGCGCGGCGGCCCGCTGCTGCTCCATCCAAGCCGAGAGGTCGTCGCCGCTGGGGGTGCAGGCAGTGAGCGCCAAGGCCGCTGCCAGCAGCAAGCCTAAGGGGTAAAACCGGGCCGTACTCATCGCTGGCCCCCGGCGGCGCGCTGTTGCTGTTGCCGTTCGCGCTGGCGCTGCGCAACCTCTTCGGGGTCGAGGTAGCGAAAGGTTTTGGCGGTGGCATCCATGGTCAGCACCTCGGGCCGGTTGGGGGCCGGCGCCAGACTCAGGTTGTGGAGGATCACGATGCGCGACAGGTGCGCCACATCCGAGACGAACATACCGATGTCGTGGTAGCTGCCGATGACGCGCACCGCGATCGGCAGTTCGGCGTAGTGGTCGCGCAGCTCAACTTGCCCGGGCCTAAACAGCTCGAACTGCAAACCGCGCCCGATGCCGGCCTGGTTGATGTCGGAGAGCAAGGCATCCATCTCGGCCCGGCTGGGCAGTTGGCGCTCGAGCTGTCTGACGTACAGCCGCACCTGTTCGAGCTGGGCCCGCAGTGCGTCGAGGTTGGCCGCTTGCGCCGCCTTGCTCGAAAATTCGGTGCGCAACTGCGCCTCGCGCTGGCGCTCGGTTTCCAGCTGCGTGCGCATGCCGCTGAGCACGGCATACCACAGGCCCACCAGCACCGCCAACGCCACCACAATCAGCAGCAGCCGACGCGGCATGGCTGGCCAGCGCGAGGGGTCGTTGGGGTCGAGCCCGCTGAATTGCGTGCGCACATCCTGCTGCCAGCGGGCAAAGTCTAGCGATGCGGCTTTGGGTTTTTTGCTCATGATCGGCGATGGCCCTCAGTGTGCAGCGGCGCTCAAACCCGGCCTCCGGCGGCCGGTGCCGGTGCCTGACCGGCCGGCTGTGGCGGACTGGGCTGCGCCGGTGCGGCGCCTTGCGGGCTGGCTTGCGGGTTGGTCTGTGGGCTGGTTTGCTTATTCGGGCTCAGGGTCAAGCGCACCGAAAAATTGAACACGCGGCGCTGGTCGCGCGGCCCCAAAGCCAGCGTGGCGGCGGTGATTTCGACCAGCTGCGGCTGCGTGAGCCATGGGCTGCGGCCGCCAAAGTTGCGCAGCAGCTCCGACACCCGCTCTTGCGACTGCGCCACCCCGGTCAGGGTGATGGCTGCGGCCTCTTGGCGCAACGCTGTCAGGTGCACGCCTTCGGGCAAATGGCGCACCATCTCGTCAAGCAGATGCACGGGCAAGTTGCGCCCGGCTTGCAGACTTTCCACCGCTGCCTGGCGCGATTTGAGGCCGTCAAGCTCTTGCTGCAAGGTGGCCACTTCGCGGATCTGCACGTCCAGCCTTTGTATTTCGGCCTGAATGAACTGGTTGCGCTGCTGCTGCGCGCTGATCTGAATCTGGAACAAACCATACACCAGCGCCGCCGCCACCAAGCCTGCGCCCACCGCCAAGCCGAGGTTGACGAAGAACTGCTCGCGCTTTTTCTTGCGTGCGAGTTCGCGGTGGGGCAATAAATTGATGGCGATCATGAGGAGTACCTGCGCATGGCCAGACCGGTGGCCACCAAGAACGCCGTGCCACTGTCTAGGCCCTTGCCCGAGGCCACGGCAGCCGGCAGCGCCATGCCCTCAAAGGGGTTGACCACCTTGCAGGGGAAGGAGGTTTGGTTCATCACCGCGACCTCGAGCCCGGGCACCGCGGCCGCCCCGCCCGAGAGCAACACGTAGTCCACCTTGTTGTGTGGGGTGCTGGTAAAAAAGAACTGCAGGGCGCGGCCGATGTCTTGGCCGAGCTGATTGAGGTAGGGCGCGAGCACGGCCTCTTGGTAATCGGGTGCCAAGGCAGCGGATTTTTTCTTGCTTTCGGCTTCTTCGGGCGAGATCGAATAATGGCGCGCCACCCACGCCGTCAACTGGCTGCCACCGAAGTTTTGCTCGCGCTCATAGACCATGTCCTCATTGCGGATGACCTGCATGCTGGAGGTCTGCGCACCCAGTTCGAATAGGGCGATGAGCATGTTCTGGCCTCGGTTGGGCAGCGCTTCGATCACCCGTGCCGCAGCCAACCTGGTGGCAAAGGACTCGATATCGAGCAGCACCGGCACCAAACCTGCTGTCTCGGCCAAGCCCTGGCGGTCCGAGACCTTCTCTTTGCGCGAAGCCACCAGCAGCACCTCGATGAAATCGGGCAACTTGGGCGCCGGGCCGATGACGCAAAAATCGAGGCTCACCTCGGCCAGCGGGAACGGAATGTACTGCGCCGCCTCGGACTCGACCTGCAGCTCCAGATCGGCTTCGCTCAGGCCAGCCGGCAGGTTGATCTTCTTGGTGATCACGGCTGAACCCGGCAGGGCCAAGGCGACGTTGCGGGTTTTGCTGCCCGATTTTTGCACCAAGCGCTTGAGTGCAGCGGCGACTGGGTCGAATTGTTCGATGTTGCCGTCCTTGATCCAGCCGCGCTCCAAGGGCTCGACGGCGCAGTGCAACACCGCCCATTGGCCGGAGCGATCGCGCTGCAACTCAACCAGCCGCAGCGCACTCGTGCTGACGTCGATTCCCAGCAAGGGCGCAGGCTCCCGACGAAGCAGCGTTCCGATTGAGACCAAATTTACCCCCAAGAGCAGTTAAGGTTCGACACAAAAAAAGCACGTATCAATCCTAGCATCAAGCAGACCCCTAAGGCAGCACTGTTTGGGCCGTCGTTGCAAAAAAACCGCTGCTCCCGTGGTGCCCAGTGTAGCCACAAGTTCTTTAAGTTTACAAACTTTCACAGACTCCTAGGCAGGCGGCCGCATGATCGGGGGGCTTTTTTTATAATCGGGCCTGCTGCCGCAAAGGAATTCATGTCCGCCACCCCGCCTCGCTCGCCTGCGCCCGACTCGAATCGGGCCGCCTCTACCAGTTTAAAGCCTGTCGGTTTGGCGCGTCGCTTGCAGTCGATTGCCGTTACCGCCCTCATCGCCATGACGGTGGCCGCGTTCGCGGGTGCGATGTTGCTGGGCATCGCCGTGACCTTGGCCTACCCCAAGCTGCCCGACGTCACCAGCCTGAGCGACTACCGCCCCAAATTGCCCCTGCGTGTCTATGCCCGCGATGGCGAGCTGATCGGCGAGTTTGGCGAAGAGCGGCGCAACATGACGCCCTTTGCCGAAATCCCGCCGGTGATGATCCAGGCCGTGCTGGCGATCGAGGACGAGCGCTTTTTCGAGCACGGCGGGGTTGATTTTCGCGGTGTGGCGCGCGCGGCGCTGGCCAACGTGTTCGACCCCTTGAGCCAAGGCGCCTCGACCATCACCATGCAGGTGGCGCGCAACATGTTCCTGACCAAGGACCGCACCTTTTTGCGCAAGTTCTACGAGGTTCTGCTCACGTTCAAGCTCGAACGCCTGCTGAGCAAGGAAGAAATTCTGGAAATCTACATGAACCAGATCTTCCTCGGGCACCGCTCTTACGGCTTTGCGGCGGCGGCGCAGACCTACTTTGGCAAGCCGTTGGCCCAGCTTTCAGTTGCACAAGCGGCCATGCTGGCGGGCCTGCCCAAAGCCCCGTCGGCCTTCAACCCGATCACCAACCCTCGCCGCGCCCGCATCCGCCAGTTGCACATCATCGACCAGATGCTGGCCAATGGCTTCATCAGCGCCGAGCAGGCGCAAGCGGCGCGGGACGAACCGCTGCAGCTGCGCCGCCTCGACCCCGAGCAGTTCATCCACGCCAACCACGTGGCCGAAATGGTGCGCCAGCAGGTGTTTGCCCAGTACGGTGAAGCCGCCTACGCACGCGGGCTGCGGGTGTACACCACCATCGACGCCGAGCAGCAGCGGGCTGCGGTGCGCGCGGTGCGCCAGGGTGTGATCAACTTTGAACGCCGCCAGCACTTCCGCGGCCCCGAGCATTTCATCGAACTGCCCGCCGAGGCCGCAGCGCGCGAAGCCGCCATCGACGCGGCGTTGACGGCGATCCCCGACTTCAACGGCTTTGTCACCGCCGTGGTGCTCGAGGCCAGCGCGCGCCGGGTGCTGCTCAGCCGTGGCGAGGTGGCCCCGATCGAGGTCACGGGCACCGGCCTCGATTCGGTGCGCTCTGGGCTGGCCGCCAACGCGCCGCCGCACCTGCAGCTGCGCCCCGGCGCGGTGGTGCGGCTGGTGCGCGACGCGCAGCAACGCTGGGCCATCACCCAGAAACCGGTGGTGGAAGCTGCTTTTGTGGCCATGGATCCGCGCAACGGTGAGATCCGGGCCCTGGTGGGCGGCTTCGACTTCGAGCGCAACCAGTTCAACCGCGTGATCCAGTCGCAGCGCCAGCCGGGCTCGGCGCTCAAGCCCTTCATCTATTCGGCTGCGCTCGAGCACGGCATCATGGCCTCGACCTTGGTCAACGACGCGCCGCTGTTTTTTAGCGCCGCCGCCACCGGTGGCCGGGCTTGGGAGCCGCGCAACTACGACGGCCAGTTCGAGGGCCCGATGACCGTGCGCACGGCCTTGGCGCGCTCGCGCAACATCCCCTCGATCAGCGTGCTCAAGGCGGTGGGGCCGAGCAACGCCCAGCAGTGGCTGACGCGCTTTGGCTTCGAGGCCGAGCGCCACCCGCCTTTTCTGGCCATGGCGCTGGGTGCGGGCGCCGTGACGCCGCTGCAGCTGGCCAGCGCCTACGGGGTATTCGCCAACGGGGGTTTTTACACCCCGCCGGTGCTCATCACCCGCATCACCGACCACGACGGCAAGGTGCTGATGCAAGCGCCGGCGCGCGGGCTTGAACACGCGCAGCGCGTGATCCCGGAGCGAAATGCCTTTGTCATGACCCAACTGTTGGGCGAAATCACGCGCAGCGGCACGGCGGCACGGGTGCAATCCACCCTGCGCCGCCCCGACCTGTACGGCAAGACCGGCACCACCAACGACGCCGTCGATGTCTGGTTTGCCGGCTTTCACCCGACGCTGTCGGCCGTGGCCTGGATGGGCCACGACACACCGCGCAACCTCGGGCGCAACGCCACCGGCGGCTCACTGGCGCTGCCGATCTGGATCGACTTCATGCGCGTGGCCTTGGCTGGGGTGCCGGTGCAACAGCCCAGCGCACCCGCTGGGATTCTGGTGACTGGGGGTGAGTGGTACTACGAGGAGTTTGGCCCAGGACTGGGAGTGGCCTCGTTGGGCATGGCCGATGCCGACACAGCACCAGAGGGCGCGGCCGAAATCGCCCCGCCCATGGCCGCCGAAGACCGGCGCAACATCTTGGACTTGTTTACCCGACCGAACTGAAGCGCAAGGCCGCCCCGGTTTGGGCGCTGGCCTCTTGCGAGAGGCGCTCGTAAAACTCCCCCGCCCCTTTGGTGTCGAGCCACTGCTGGCCATCGAAGCGGTAGTGGGTGCCGCCGCTGCGCGCCGCCATCCAGACCTCGTGCAGGGGTTTTTGCAGGTTGATGACGATCTGGCTGCCGTTGCGAAACACCAGCGTGACCATGCCACCGACGCGCTGGTTGTCGATGTCCACATCGGATTGGTCGTTGATGCGGTCGCAGCAGCGCTCGACCGCCCGCAGCAGGGCTTCGGCGTGGTTTAGGTACTCGGTGTCGTTCATTACAATCGCGCCATGCATGATTCAAACGGCATTGTAGGCTCGAAGCCCAGTGGGCGGCGCTCGGTGGCTTTGCCCACCGCCATGCGGTGGCTGTGCCTAAGCGCCTGCGTGGGGCTGCTGGCGCTGGCCTTGGTGGGTTGTGGCCAAAAAGGCCCGCTGTATTTGCCCAGCGCTGCGGCAGCCGCCAGCCAAAGTTAAGCGCGCCAGCGCGCCTGCCCGCCTACAACGGCATTGCCCCTCTTTACACTGAATACACCCATGTCAGCCCCCTACCCTGCGGCACCGACGGTGCCGGGCGCACCCTTTTTCTATTATGCCGACGGCCAACTGCAGGTGGAAGGCTTGGAGTTGGCCGAGCTGGCGCGCGAGCATGGCACACCGCTGTTCGTCTATTCCCAAGCCGCGCTGCTGGCCGCGCTGGGCGCCTACCATCGCGCCTTGCAGGGGCGCGCGGCGCTCATTTGCTACGCCGTCAAGGCCAACCCCAATCTGGCCCTGCTGCAGACCTTGGTGCAAGCGGGCTGCGGGCTCGATATCGTCTCGGGCGGCGAGTTGCAGCGGGCGCTGCACAGCGGCGTGGCGCCCGAGCGCATCGTGTTCTCGGGCGTGGGCAAGACCCGCGCCGAGATGCGCCAAGCGCTGCAGGCCGGCATCGGTTGTTTCAACGTCGAGAGCTTGCCCGAGATCGATGCCCTCAACTTCGAGGCCTGCGCGCTGGGCTTGCGCGCGCCGCTGAGCCTGCGCGTAAACCCCGACGTGGACGCCCGCACCCACCCCTACATCTCGACCGGGCTCAAAAGCAACAAGTTTGGCATCGCGCACACCGAGGCCC
>Ga0209104_1000125_pt1 | contig 11885 bp, 7 predicted proteins | sample JTO19cmmetaG_FD_184156 | JGI IMG/M metagenome (GOLD analysis project Ga0209104, IMG submission 184156) | Freshwater bacterial and archeal communities from Indian Creek, Illinois, USA to study Microbial Dark Matter (Phase II) - JTO19cm metaG... | ecosystem: Environmental > Aquatic > Freshwater >... | reverse complement strand
TGGCGGGCGAAAGGGCTATGCCCCTGATGCCTAGCCAGGGCCTAATGACCCTGCCATAACGTACTAGGTCTTCGAGAATGGGCCGGGCGACGTTGATGGGTATGGCAAAACCCATGCCCTCGACACCGGCTGAAGTGATTTTGGCCTGATTAATGCCAATAATTTGACCGCGGGCATTGGCCAAAGCGCCGCCGGAGTTGCCAGAGTTAATGGCGGCATCGGTTTGAATGACGGTAAAGGCGATGTCATCCATGGTGAGCGTTCGCTCCACGGCACTAATGATGCCCGCCGTAACCGTGCGCTGAAACTCTAACCCTAGGGGGTTGCCGATGGCCACCGCTAGCTCGCCGACGAGCAAAGCAGCGGAGTCGCCAAACTCGGCCACTGGCAAGTAACGTTTATCTGCGGGTAGGTCAGCTAGATTGATGCGCAGCACGGCGAGGTCGGTTATGAAGTCGGCACCGACTACCTCTGCTCTGACCTCTAGTCCTTCAGGAAAGACGACGCGCACTTCTGCCGCGCGATCGATAACATGTTGGTTGGTGACAATTAGGCCCGATTTGTCGAAAATAATGCCGGAGCCGGTACCTTGCTGGCGCAGGGGGTTGACACCGCGCGTAGCGCGACCTAGGTTGACGATACCTACGACTGTTGGCCCCACCCGTTCTGCAACTTCAACCACCGCTCCGCGCCCGATCATGTCAAAAAGGGCATTCTGCCCCGTCAAGGGTGGCAGAGTAGAATTAGCAAAATTTGGTGTATTGCTGGGGTTCGGCAACAAACCCCCGAATATATAGCGCGGTGCAACATAGGAACCTACCACGCCGCCAAGTAGAGAGGCCACCAAGGCTACGGTTACCACAAGAAAGAGAGGGAAGCGGCGGCGATAGTAACGCGGCCTGCTGGTAAATTCAGGAAACTCACTCATCTTGCTTTCTCCTTTCATTACGCAATTGTGCACAAAAAGCACCATCTCGGGTGCTCTTGAGCACCGCCTCGGGTGCTCTTGAGCACCCGCTCGGGTGCTTTACACTCTGTTTGGTAGCGCGTACGGGACTCGAACCCGTGATTCCGCCTTGAGAGGGCGGCGTCCTAACCACTAGACTAACGCGCCACGTGATGGCAGGGGATGAAGGATTTGAACCTCCACAAACTGATCCAGAGTCAGTCGTCCTACCGTTAGACCAATCCCCCATACTCGACACAGAGAATTATAGCACCTTAAAAAATCACCGTCAAGAAATCCACATTACCACGAAATGGGAGGCACCGCTACCATCACCTTCCCTCGCTAATTCTATAGTAACACCGCTCTATATAGAATGATAGCGTCAAAATGTGGCGCATTTATGAACAAATTATGAGCATAGTTTAACAAGTTTGCCCCGGGGTCTACTTAATTGGCTTGGGGCCAGCCTTCTGGTACGCCTGAATGCGCGTTGATAAAATAATCGCCATCGCTGGTACGTATTCTCCATACGGGGACCCCGCGCCACGAAGGGTCTATGGCGTCGTAGATGGGGCTGTGGTAGCCGAATTGCATCTCGAGCACCTCCAAGGTGCCAGCTTCCCCTCGATTGAGGCGATGATTGAGCAAACTAAGCACGGCCTCACCTGCCGGCAACACCGGTTTCGCGCCGCCCGCCTCTAAGGCCACGTTGAGACGACTCATCCACATGGCAGCCACCTCGCCACCTTTGACGACGATAATGATGTAGCCTGGAAAGACACGGTTACCCCTAAGGGTTTGCACATATTCGACGCGATAACTCCCCTCGTCGAGAGAAACAACGCTGTCAAAGACAAAGTCCCCTGGGGCACCCATCCTGGCACTAAAGAACTCGCCCGCAATGCGTTTGGCTTCAGCGGCGTTCATGGGCCGCTCTCCCATAGCGACTGCCCGATTGTGGTATGAAACAAAGCCGCGCGTGGTTATGATAAGCTCTTGCTGCCCCAAAGCAAAACTCAGGGGGTGCTCTAAGACAGGAATGTCCTCTGGGGAAGTGCGCACGGCCTCAGGGCCTAAGATTTGCCGGCGCAGACTATTAATTTCCGTCTCGCTAAGTCGCCGCAGCGAAACCTGCGCGAAAGGGGCCCTTAGCGCGACAGCCGGCAATGCGCCTGTCAGCACCACCCCATGGGACTGCAAGGCGCGTAGTACGGCCTCGCTTGAGGCGCGCCCGGTGAGGCCTAGGTACATTTCTAGCTCGGGTACAAAGTAGAGTCGCCCCGCAAGCAGAATATTCAACACCAGAAAGCTCACAATGAGGAGAGTTTTTGCTCGCCGCCAATCCATCCCCGCATCATTCCTCTCTCCTTTAGCGCGGAACTACGTCGCCAGTAAAGGCGTTGACTAAGAAAATCTCTTGCCCTTGTTCTATCACCCACACGGGGTAAAGAAACTCGGCCACTTCGTCAATATGCCGCTGGTAGAAGCCCACATAGACGTCGGTAATGAGCCTATCCTGTATTAGGTTTCTTTCTACTGCTTGAATAGCCACCTCTGGGGCGATGATGCGCGTGGGTGAGGCCCCCGTGTCGATGGGATGATAGACTAAGCGTTCGTAGTCTGAAACATGGCGCTCGTTTACGGTGAGGGCGATCTGCCTCCGCGGCGAGACAAGCGGCACAAAGGCGGTGCGACCATTTAGAGTAATTTGCGCGTAGGGAACAAAGCGGAAAATTATCTGTGGTAGCCCCGACGGGGGAGAAACAACCTCCATATAACTGAGCCGCACGTTCTCTGGCCAACCACCATGGCGCGCCACGAAGTTAAGTCCCATAGCAAGGATGAGGCTGGCGCGAGCGTTAATATCATAAGTGGGGCGAAACCAAGAGGTCGCTACATACTGCACGGCACTGCTGGGGTGCAGGTAGGCATGCCTAAATCCATCGGTAAAGGAAGTGCGGCCGTCACGCTCGCCCACCCTTCGCACCAAGGACCAATCGGGGAAGAAGCCTTGTATCAGCTGGTTGTTCTGGGCCCGCTCGTGCCGCGCCAATAGTTGGGGCCAGAGCCCGGGTTCGGCAGGGACATACACCCAAGGGGCAGCTCGTGTCAGCCACTTCGCTGTGAGCCGGCGGATTGGTTCTCCTGGCCAGTTTTGTTGTGCGTGGGCCAAGTGAAGGGCAGTCTGCTCTCTAACTCGCGAAGGCTGCTCTGGACGGGCAGCGTTATCCCACGCCAAGTAGACGCCGCTCTCGGTGTCCCAAAAATAGACGTGGTTGGAGTGGGTGCTCATCAGCACCCTATCCATAACGTGCTCGGTGCCAAGTCCTGAGGGCTGCACGCTCAAGGCTTCTAGCCACATACGCATTTGCACCCGGCCTGAGAGTTTGACCTCTATGCTGTTGCCAGCATAGGCGCGCTGCCATTCTTGCTCAGTGATAGAGCGCACGGATACCATGTGCCCTCCACTGATAAGTCCCCGAAAAAATTCCCATGTCTCTCTAAAGCCTAGCTGCCCTGGGGCATAAGAGCGCGACCCCTCGATGAAATGTAGGTTTATGGCAATAGGCGCCATCAGTTCAAGGGGCATGGGCTCGGGGAAGTCGCCGCGCTGCGCAGTGGGCAGCGGTGGCGAGTAATTTACTAGCCACAATTGCCCGGTCATGTAGAAGCTAGCTAGAATTAGCACCACTAGCGTCGCGCTTTTTAACTTCTCCCACATCTTAGGTCACCTGCCCATGGGAATTCGGCCTGTGGCGCGGCAGAGAGAAATACACCTCGGTGCCTTTGCCTACCTCACTGTCAATACCTATCGTGCCCCCATGCGCCTCCACCAGTTGCTTGGCAATGGCCAACCCTAAGCCTGTGCCACCAAGTTCGCGCGAGCGAGCCTTATCTACGCGGTAAAAACGCTCGAAAATACGGGGTTGGTCTTCGCTAGGAATGCCTGGCCCGTCGTCCTTGATACCGACCCGCACTGTGCTTTCGCTCACGTGGATTGAAATAACTACTTCGCCGTTTTCATGGGCATACTTTATGGAATTAGCGATGATATTGACTAGCACTTGCTCGACCTTGTCTGGGTTAGCCATAACAAGGGGTACTTCTTCGGAAAAATCCGTGCCAAAACGCACCCCACGTTGGCAGGCAGAGAAGGAGAGCTTCTCTAAAACGTCAATCACTAGTTCATCGAGAAGTACGGGGCGGCACTGCAAGTCATGCCGCTGATAATCGAGCTGGGATAATGTCAAGAGGTCTTTAACTAAGCGATCCATTCTATCAGCTTCTTCTGCAATAACTGTTATAAAGCTACCGGCAATGTCTCGCGACTCGAGTGCCCCAGTGAGAAGTGTTTCGGCATAGCTCTTGATAGTGGTGAGGGGGGTCTTTAACTCATGCGAGACATTGGCCACAAACTCCTGCCGCATTGTTTCGAGACGAGACTCCTCAGTTATATCCTGCATAACGATGATAACCCCGGTAACCGCGCCCTCGGCGGAGTGAAAGGGGGCCGCTATAGAGCGCACTGCGATAGCCTGGGGCGAGCCTATAACCACTTCGGTAAGTTGCGGGCCCTCTCGCTCGAGGAGGCGTTTGATATCGCCAAAATTTAGGCGCTGCAGAATATAGGCCCCTTGCGCGTTCTCGGTCAAGCCTAGCATATGTCGCGCCCTCGTATTGGCGTGAATAACTGTGCCCGTGGTGTCCATGGCGATGACGCCGTTTGTCATCTGGGTGAGTATGGCCTCGAGCTTAGTCTTGTCGTTGCGTAGCTCCGTCAACGTAGCGCGCAGTGTAGCTGTGAGATAGTTAAATACTTCGCCTAGCTTGCCAATCTCGTCAGAGGACTTAACTTTGACCAGAATGTCAAAATTGCCGGCGGCGAGACTCTCGGCCTTGCTGGTAATCTCTTGAATAGGTCTAGTAATTGTCTGGGCCGCGAAAGTACCGAGCAGCATGGTCACGAAGATGGATAGTACGGTGGCATTTAGTAAGCGCACCTGCACCTCGCGGAGAACACGGTAAGTGTGGTCAAGCGGCTCACGTACAAATAAACTTGTGGCCGTAGTATCAACTTGTCCATGGCGTACAGTCATACTTATGGGCTGCGCTAAAGTATAGAATTTGCGGCCGCCCGCTTCTTGCCAGATGGCATCGAGAGCTTCTTGTCCCTGCATGCTCTCTAGAATAACGGCGTACTCCCCTAACACATATAGACCACGCATCGCCTCGGCATTGAGGGAGGTGGCCACAATTCTCTGTTCGGCGGTGAGCAAGAACACGATGGCGTCCTCGTCGCGAGCACGCAAGTCGTTCAGTATGGTCTCTACTCTATCCCGCGGCAAGGGTCCGCGCTCGGCCTCAATTTCTAGCACTCTTAATAGCTGCGCGCCGCGCGTACGCAAAGCGGTACGCGCTTCTTCTAGGTATAACTCTTCGATGCGCTGCAACAAGTAGAAGCTAACAAACTGCATGGCAACAACAATAAGGAGTATGTAGAGGAGTATGAGCCTCCACCTGATACTACGAAACATGCTAGCCCACGTCCGATTCGCGGAAGTAGTAGCCTACTCCACGGCGCGTCAAGACGTATTTTGCATTGCCGGCACTAGGGTCATCCTCGATTTTCTCGCGCAAGCGGCGCACTGTTACGTCGACAGTCCTGCCGTCACCAAAGTAATCATACCCCCACACCTCTTTGAGCAGGTGTTCGCGGTCAAACACACGCCCGCGATGGAGCGCCAAATACTTTAAGAGCTCAAATTCTCGGACTGTCAACTCAATGGGCAGGCCCTCTTTGCGCACCTCGTACTTGACCAGATCTATAATTAGCCTGTCGCAAACTAACGATGATGCTTCGTTTTCGTCCGGAGTACCTAAGAGATGTGCGCGACGCAAGTGCGCCTTTACGCGAGCAACCAACTCACGGGGGCTAAAGGGCTTGGTAATATAGTCGTCAGCACCAAGGTCTAAACCTTTGACCTTGTCGCTTTCACCCTCTTTGGCCGTCAACATGATTATGGGGTTATCTGTCGTGCGCCTTAACTCTGCCAAGACTTGAAAACCGTCTAGCTTGGGCAGCATGACATCGAGAAGTATAAGATCTGGTATTTGCCGAATGGCCATGTCGAGGGCGTCGCGACCATTAGAGGCTAGTTCTACTGAAAAACCCTCTCGCTCGAGGTTGTACTTTACAATCTCGGCAATGGGCTTTTCATCCTCCACAACTAATATTCTTGGACTCAATCTAGCCCCTCCCTTTATGATGCACTACATACATTCGGCATTAGAGGCAATTATCCTGCAAAATTCAGACGCCTCGCTGCCAATGCCCGCGCGTTAATAATCCCCAGTCGTCCATAAGGTTGCCGCGCAGTATCTTCACGCGCTCCTTATCTTCTCTAGCTTCTAGCGCCTGTATATATAGACGCACAGTACGCTCAATAAGTTTCGCTCCTGCCCCCGCAATATCAAGTCGCAGGCGCGAAATCGGCATACCCAGCAGGGAATACAAAACGTCGATGTGACTTTGCACTTGCGAATTTAATAGGTAGGTGCGTCCGGAGTAGTCTTGTGCCAGCGAAAAACACATGTCTTTGCGGTCGCGCAACTCTGCGCCATAGCCACTGTTCTCTAGCACCATCAGTAACTGTCGACTATGCACCACGACCTCGACCTCGACCTCGCAATCGGCTTGCCTGACCATGCGCCGCAGCTCGGCCTGCGATAGCTCTAGCGAGGCCGTGACCGACATAAGCCCGTGCAGGGCCCTGACCGCGTAACTATTTAGCACATTTAGCCCTACATCCCCTCGCACTCGAGCGCCCTGCGGCAAAACTAGCCCCACGCCGCCTAAGGATGAGGCATAGTATACGTAGTCGTTATTTAGATTTCTTTGCCAGGCGTCTTCTTCCGCTGTATGCATAATACGGGGCAGACGCAAGGCCACAGGTATGGGTGAAATGTCTTTTATGGCTCTATAGCGCTGTATTTGCGCCGCTACCTCTTCTTCTGCCCACTCTTTGCCGAGAATTAACTCGCCCGCGCCCGCGCGCGTGGCGGCAAAAGCCTCACTCTCATCGGCCACAGATACCACTAGTACGGGGAGGGATCTCGCCTTTGCTTTCTCGTGCAACAAGTAGGCAGGGGGCACTACTTCTAGCGGAGCGGGGTTCCCCCACAGCTTTTGACTCATAAGCTCTACCGCTCGCCGGCGACAACTGTTAATCTCCCCCATGGACAAGAAAACAAAGGGGTCTACCTCTGACCGCACCTCGCCCATGACAAAGGGCGTTCCCCCCAGCTTGGCCAGCTGTCGCTCTAAGAGCAGCAGGGGAGTGATTTGCCCCTTGGACCTCTCCAATGGTTCCTCGCCAAAAACTGTAACGCTATGTCCGAGACAAGAGAGCGAAACCGAAAGCAAGCCGCCTTCGCAGCCCGTAACCCGCCAATCGGCTGCGGGCGTGGGAGGGGTAAATTTCATAATATCGGCCATGATTTCTCGATTACGACTAGCATTAATCAGGCGGTTTACTGCTTGACCAACTTTGTGACCATTATCGGTAGCGAGCCCAGCCTGGCTGTTGGCCTTGTAGCTTACGGATAGCATTACCGTTTCACCCTGCGAGAAGGCAAGTACATCCCCTGCGTGCACGGCGGTTGTAAAGTTAACGACTGTGTGGGCCTCTCTGGCTTCCACCACTTCCCCTACCTTAACCCCCTTGTGGCCTGAATAATCGCCACTAGAGAGAGAACGCCCTGGTTTGCCGTGAAAATGGCCCACGGTAAAGCCTCGACTAAAGGACTGCGCCAGGCGCAACTCTGCGGCGGGAGTAACTTCGTACGAACCTTTTTCCCAGATATCGTCGATGGCGCGCCGGTAAATGCTGACGACCTCGGCCACATATTCGGGCCGTTTCAAGCGCCCCTCAATCTTTAAGGAAGCGCAATTTAGAGACAGAACTTCATTGAGGTGCCCGAGCAGACAAAGGTCTTTGGGGCTTAAAGGATAAGAATACAGGGCCTCATTGGCACTGTAGGGCAAACGGCAAGGCTGCGCGCACTGACCGCGATTGCCACTTCTCGCACCTAGGAGCGAGCTAAAGAGGCATTGTCCCGAATAAGCGACGCAAAGCGCGCCGTGAATGAAAATCTCACAGGGCAAAATATTTGCATCGGTTATTTCCTTTACTTGCCACTTGGTGAGCTCCCGCGCCAGGACGACCCTTTGTACTCCCCTGTCTTTTAGGGCCCTGACGCCAGAAAGCGATGTTGTGGTCATTTGGGTGCTGGCATGTAGCGGCAAGGCGGGCAAGTATTGCCGCGCAAGGTCTGCTAACCCTAGGTCCTGTACTATAACCGCATCCACCCCAATATTGTGGACCACGCGCAAAAACTCGAGGGCATCTGGCATCTCTTCGTCTTTAAGCAAAATATTGACGGTGACATAAACTTTAACTTTACTGCGATGAGCGAAAAGCACTGCCTGGTCTAATGACTCTAAGGAAAAGTTTTCTGCTCCTTCGCGGGCGCTAAATTTTACCCCGCCGAGGTAGACCGCGTCTGCCCCAGAACTGACCGCGGCCCTTAAAGCTGTAAAGCTCCCCGCAGGGGCTAGCAGTTCGGGTTTCTGCACAACAACTACCTCCCCCTAGTAAAAAAGGCGGCCGTGGCCGCCTACGTTATCGGAAAAAGTTCATAGGATCAAGAGGTCGACCCTGGCGATGAATCTCAAAGTGCAGGTGTGGGCCAAAGCTTCGCCCTGTATTCCCTACCAGGGCAATGACTTGCCCCTTTTCAACCACATCGTTAACCGCAACCAAGAGCCGCGAGGCATGGGCATAGAGGGTGGCATAACCATCGCCATGCTCTATGCGCACCATATTGCCAAAGCTACCCCCCCAGCCGGAGAAGGAGACTATGCCACTATCGGCAGCGCGTATGGCCGTGCCCGTAGGCGCGCCTATATCTACTCCCTCATGAAAGCCGCCCCAACGCTGGCCAAAAGCCGAAGTAACGCGACCGCTGGTAGGCCACAGGAAGGCGCCAGTGCTCAGGGTAGGGGCGAGCTTGGTGCCGCGGGCTACTACTTGAGCAGTAGGGGCCTCAACTTGCACTCTTGTCAGGATATCGCGGGCTACTTCTTTGCCGTTAACCGCTGTGACGCGGGCTACTACCTCTTGCGTTCCCGGCCTGCCTGGTGTACGCACGCGCCTGTCCCAATGCCAGAGATTATTGTCCACCACATTTGTAGTTGCGAAGGGCACTGGTTGATGGTAAGTAACCCTCGTTACGGTCTTTACTTCAAGAAAGGGTTCTTGGATGGTGAGATTCAGCGTGGCGCCTATCTGCAAACGCTCAGGGCGGATATGCGGATTGGCGGCTTCTAGGACACTTACTCTCAAGCTGTGCCGCGTGGCTATGGTCCAAAACGATTCGCCGCGCTTAACGGTGTGCGTTAAGATGCGCTCGCTGCCATGCAGGAGCACATTCTTGGCGGCGGCGGGATCCTGTATTTCTTCTATGGTGCGATACTCTTCAACAATCTCCGTTGCCTGAAGAAACTCGACCGCCTCTAGTTGTACGCGCGGCTGTGTCGGCGTAAACTGACTTTTCACCTGCTCTAGCAGTGCTTCGGCCTCTTCACGGGTGGAGAGGGCCGCGACCGGCATGCCATCGACGACAATTACCGCGGCCTTTTTGCCAAACTGGAGACGAGGAAGAATCTCCTCCTTCAGGCTATCCAGATCATCACTCGACAAACTAAATTTAGGGGTGTAGGCGATGTGGCTTGAAACGCCAACCTCCCAGCCTCGTTCTACTCTGATCTCCTCGGTCTGGGCATCTATGGCCGCCTGAAGCGCTTGGCGCTCACGCACTAAGCCTACGACCTCGCCGTTTAGACTGACCTCCCAGGCTAAAGACTGTAGGGCGAAGATACTGCTCACAACGATAAACACGGCTATGCCAATTACTTTATGCTTGCTTGCTTTGACCCACTGGGTAGAGGTGCTTACTACCCTTTTGATGTCTTGCACCCTTTCATCACCGTCCCTTTCGTAAAAGCTAGCACAATAAACACCAAGCTTCACCTTGTTACTTCGCCACACTAGGCCGCTTTCCTGCTAAAACAATAATTTTAGCCACACTAAGCGGTCAAGAGGGGTATAATACGGCCTATTCGCCTTTCACTACATAACTATGCCGCCCTTGGCCGCAGTACCGCTTGGCACAATATCGCGCAGGCCATGGTAGTTGACAAAAAACCCCCAGCGGGGGGTACATTCTTTTGGAGCGGGTGAAGGGAATCGAACCCTCGTAGCCAGCTTGGGAAGCTGGTGCTCTGCCATTGAGCTACACCCGCGCGCATCTCGTTCATTCTAACATATGCCCCTAGGCTATGCCAAGATAGTCCTTGGGCTATACCAAGATAGCCCTTGGGCTATACCAAGCTAGCGGGCACCAAATGTGCGCAGTAAGTCAACCATAGCAGTATGCCCGCCGGCTTGCGCGAGCGCAATAGCCGTGTGACCCGCTACAGTAGCTGTGACATCAGCTTGATGCAGAAGCAACAGAGAGGCAATAACCAAGCGGTTATCTTGCGCTGCTATAAGCAGGGCTGTGGCTCCTTGCTCATTGGCTAAGTTGACATTGGCGTCAGCTGCGAGCAGGGCCTCGACAATGGCGTAGTGTCTCTCCTGCACGGCTACCATAAGGGGGGTAAAGCCGCCTTCCATCGTAGCATCTACCGCCGCAAGGCTACTGAGTAGCCGAGCCGTGGTCTCTATATGCCCGGATTGCGCGGCCAGATGCAGGGCCGTCGCCCCATTAGGCAGCGTGGCGGCGATATCGGCGCCATTATCTAAGAGATACCCTAGGCTCACCACATCCTGGCTTCCTACGGCCAAGAGAAGAGCAGTCGCTCCGTTCGCATGGAGCAGATTTACGTCCGCCCCCTTGTCAAGCAGGAGCTTGGTCATTTCTGGCAGGCTGTTATGAGCTGCCACGTGAAGCGGCGCCCATCCCTCTTTATTGACTTGATTGGGTGAAACGCCCGCTGTCAGCAAGAGCTCGATTACGGCGCTTTGTCCATACAGCACGGCCGACATAAGAGGGGTATGCCCTGCTTCATTTTCGCTTGAGGTGCTCATACCCGCCCGCACAAAGAGATCTACAATTTCTGTCTGGCCCGCCTCTATGGCGGCAAAAAAACTTTCGGCATCAAATGCCACACCTTGGCGCGTCAGTGCCGTACGTGCCGTTAGCGCACAGCCCGTCAACATACTAAGGGCGATAAGTATTGCTGTGAAGATAAAAACCTTACGCATATGTCCACTCCTACTATTAAGTTTCGTTAAACATTCGCCATCGCGGCAAAAATCCCTGTTCTACAGCGCCGGGAAAAATAGCAAGGGCAATTGGTCGCTGACAACATTGACTACTATCTAGCTACAAACTACCCTGCGATGACATAATCGAAACAAATACAGAAAAGCCTGCAGGAAAACAGACACAAGTTGCGGAATACTTCCATATTGCACAAGGGGTAGGACCACAAGCCCAGTGGTCATGTGCGCTACGGCCCTTGGCAAAAAAGTAGAGGGACATATGCCAGTAAATCCCCAATATTTAGCAAGGAGGGATGAAATCGCTACCCGAAGTGGGAAAGTTGGCTGGTCAATATTAAGAAAAGGACGTGACAATGTGAAACTAATCGGTAGTGTTGCCACTCACCTTGCCTGTCGGCATTTGAGTGGTTTTTTCTTGTCTTACATGGCGGAGTTCTGGGATAATGAATGGCGTGTGCGGATAGTAAGCACATGCCATTCATTATTTGCGAGTAGAAAGGCGAAAGAGCGAACACCTTGGCCAGCCAGCCTCGTTCGCTCTTTCCTTAGGTCGTACAACCAAGATGATTATACTGAGCGAACCGCTA
>Ga0209104_1000123_pt1 | contig 11989 bp, 4 predicted proteins | sample JTO19cmmetaG_FD_184156 | JGI IMG/M metagenome (GOLD analysis project Ga0209104, IMG submission 184156) | Freshwater bacterial and archeal communities from Indian Creek, Illinois, USA to study Microbial Dark Matter (Phase II) - JTO19cm metaG... | ecosystem: Environmental > Aquatic > Freshwater >... | reverse complement strand
CCGCGCAGCCACTCAAATCCCACCCAGCCCGCCCAACCCAAGCAGCGCAATGCGCTCGACACGCCCACGCCGGCGCTGTGCTTGCAACACCTGCAGCAGCTGCAGCAGCTCGCTGCCCGCGCCGCCGGCCAAAGCCACCCGCCCTCGCACTGGGCGGCGCTGCTGCCCGGCTGGCTGGAGCAGGCCGGCTGGCTGCACCGGCGCAGCCTCTCGAGCCCCGAGTTTCAGGCACTGCAAGCGTGGCAGGAAGCGCTGGCCGAACTGGCCCGCCTCGACGCCTGCTGCGGCCCCTTGCGCTTGGGGGGCTGCGTGCAGCGCCTGCAGGCCCTGTGCCGCGAGCGCATTTTTCAGCCGCAAAGCGTGGGCCAGCCGCGCTTGCAGGTGCTGGGCGCGCTCGAAGCCAGCGGCTTGCGCTTCGACGCGGTCTGGGTGCTGGGCTTGCACGCCGCCGCGTGGCCGCCGCCGCCACAACCCAACCCCTTGCTGCCCTATGCCGCGCAGCGCCGCGCCGCCAGCCCCAACGCCAGCGCCGCCGTGCAATACGCCTTTGCGCAGCAGGTGCAGCAGCGGCTGCTGCGGGCCGCGCCGGCGCTGTGGTTCTCGTGGCCGCGCAGCGCCGAGGCGGCCCCGTGCCAGCCCAGCCCCTTGCTCGCGGATCTGCCCAGCGCCAGCGCCAGCACCTGCGACGCAGCGCCGAACCCGCACTGGAGCGCGCAGGCGCTGCGCAGTGGCCAGGCGCTGGCGGCGCGCACCACCCTCGACGACGCTTGGGCACCGCCCATGAGCGCCGAGGAGGCGGCGCGTGGCGGCAGCGCCTTGCTGCGGGCGCAAGCCCTGTGCCCGGCTTGGGCCTATTACCAATACCGGCTCGCGGCGCTGGGCCTGCCCGATGCCGCCGAAGACCTGGACGCGCGCCAGCGCGGCAGCCTGATGCACGCCGCGCTGGCGCGGCTGTGGCAGACGCTGCGCGACTCCGCCACCCTGCACGGCCTGAGCGCGGCCGCGTGCCAAGCCGCCATCGAGCAAGCCTGCTGCGCTGCGCTCGAAGCGCACCTGGCCGACCCCGACCAGCCGCCGCTGTCGACACGCCGGCGCGCGCTGGAGCAGCGCCGCTTGGAGCGGCTGCTGCAGCGCTGGCTCGAGCTCGAGCGCACCCGGGGCAGCGGCTTTGCGGTGGTGGGCATCGAGCAGAACCAGTTCGTGGAGCTGTGCGGCTTGCAACTCAAACTGCAAATCGACCGCATCGACCAGCTCGACGACGGCCGGCTGCTGGTGATCGACTACAAAAGCAGCCCAAGCATCGACACCCGCAACTGGGCCAGCCGGCGCCTGAGCGAACCGCAACTGCCGCTCTACGCCACCTGCGCCGCGCTGCCGTCGGGCCCAGTGGCCGGCGCCCTGTTTGCCAAGGTGCGGCCCACCGACCCCGGCTGGGCTGGGCTGGTGGCCGACGACGCCGCCCACCCCAACCCCAGCGCGCAAAGCGCCCTGCGCTGGGACAGCAGCCGCAACCGCACGCGCTACCCACCCACGCGCTTTCCCTGCTGGGATGCGGTGTTGCAGCACTGGCGCGAGCGGCTGCAGGCGCTGGCCGCCGAACTGCGTGCCGGCGACGCCGCCGTGCGCCTAGCCGACCCAGCGCAACTGCGCCACTGCGAGGTTTTGCCGCTGCTGCGCCTGAGCGAGCGCCGCAGCCAGTGGCTGGCGCTGCAGGCCGAATCTGCCGCCACCGTGGCCGCGCCCGCAGGCGCGCCCGTGGTGTAGCCTCAGTCGTAGCCTCATCAGCATCAGCCCAATCCCAGTCGCTGACCCACCTGCCCACGCTCACGCCACAGTGCACAGCATCAGCCCAACTCCAGACCGCCGCCCCACCCGCCCTAGGCCCACGCCCCAACCATGAACCCCGCCGCACCCGCGCCACAGCCGCCCGCCTCACCTGCCGAGGCCCATTCAGGCGCGGGCACATCCGCTGATCCCGCTGCCGCAGACGACGCCGCTCTGCTGCAGCTGGACGCGGCCAACCGCGAATTGGCCATCGACCCCAGCCGCAGCTTCATCGTCGAGGCCCCGGCCGGGGCCGGCAAAACCGAGCTGCTGACGCAACGCTTCTTGGCGCTGCTGCAGCACGTCGAGGAACCCGAGCAGATCGTCGCCCTGACCTTCACCCACAAGGCGGCGGCGGAGATGCGCGAGCGCATCGTCGGCAGCCTCGAGCTGGCCGCCTTGGGCCACCCCCCCGCCGAGACGCACCGCCAACGCACCTACGAGCTCGGGCGGCAGGTGCTGCAGCACGAGCGCCAGCGCCAGTGGGGCCTGCTGCAGCAGCCAGCACGGCTGCGCATCACCACCTTGGACGCGCTGTGCGGCCAGCTGGCGCGCCAGATGCCGCTGCTGTCGCGCCTGGGCAGCCAGCCCGGCATCGCCGCCGACGCCCAGCCGCACTACCGCCGCGCCGCGCAAGAAACGCTGCGCCTGCTCGATGCCGACGGGCCCTTGGCCGATGGCCTAGAGCGCCTGCTCGAGCGCTTCGACCACCAGCCGGCGCGCTTGGGCGAGCTGCTGCAAGCCATGCTGGCGCGGCGCGAAGCCTGGCTGGCGCTGTGCCACCAAGGCGCCGACCTGCAACAGGCCGAGGCCGCGCTGCGCGACCTGATCGACGACGAACTGCGCCGCCTCGTGGCGCTGCTGCCCGCCGGCTGGCAACCGGCGCTGCAACCGGCGGCGCGCTGGGCCGCCGCACACGCGCTGCAACAGCGCAGCGCCCCAGACGCAGACGCGGCCCTTACCGAGGCGCCCGACCCAGCCTCCCAGCAGCCGCTGCAAGCCGTGGCCGACTGGCAGCAGCCGCTGCGCGGTGACAGCGCCGAGCTGCCGCTGTGGCGCGGCTTGGCCGAGCTGCTGTTGACGCAAAAAGGCGGCCCGCGCCAGAAAATCCCGGCTGCCTACGGTTTGAGCGGCGCCGGCAACAAGGCGCTGGCTGCGGCCTTCAAGAGCGGCCTCGAGGCGCTGCCCGTAGCGGCGGCGGCGGCGCTGGCGCGGGTGCGCTGCTTGCCCGATCCGCGCTATGGCGCCAGCGACCGCGCCTTCATCGCCGACCTGCTGGCCGTACTCAAAGTGGCGGCAGCACAGCTCTGGCTGGTGTTTCAGCAGGCGCGCGAAGTGGATTTCGCTGAAATCGCCCTGCAGGCGCTGCACGCCTTGGGCCGCGCCGAGGAACCCAGTGACCTGCAACTGCAGCTCGACCACCGCCTCAGCCACCTGCTGATCGACGAGTTCCAAGACACCAGCCCGCTGCAAGTCGAGCTGCTCGAGCGCCTCACGGCCGGCTGGCAAACCGGCGACGGCCGCACCCTGTTTCTGGTGGGCGACCCGATGCAGTCGATCTACCGCTTTCGAAAAGCCGAAGTCGGGCTGTTTTTGCAGGTGCGCGCACACGGCTTGGGTGCCATCCAGCCGCAACCGCTGCACCTGTACCGCAACAACCGCTCGCAGCCGCCGCTGGTGCACTGGGTCAACCAGACCTTTGCCCACGTCTTTGGCCCCGACGACGACCACCGCCGCGGCGCCGTGCGCTTCGCCCCGGCCAGCGCTACCCGCGCCGGGCACCCGCTGGCGCGCGTGCAGTGGCACCCGCTGATCGAGCGCCGCGCCACCAGCGCCCAGGCCAACGAGGGTGAGGGCGAACCGCAGCCCGACGACGAGCCGGCCAGCAGCGCCGAGCGCGAAGCGCAGCAGGTGCTGGCGCTGATCACGCAAGCGCGCGCCGACGACCCCGACGGCAGCATCGCGGTGCTGGTGCGCGCGCGCCGCCACCTCGAGGCGCTGGTGCCGGCGCTGCGCGCACTGCCGCAGCGGCTGGCCTTTCAGGCGGTCGAGATCGAAGCGCTGGCCGAGCGCCAACCGATTCAAGACCTGCTCATCCTCACGCGCGCGCTTCACCACCTGGCCGACCGCGTGCACTGGCTGGCGCTGCTGCGCGCGCCCTGGTGCGGCCTGACCCTGGCCGATTTGCACCTGCTGGCCGCCGATGCGCCGCAGCGCAGCGTCTGGCACCTGCTGCAAGACGGCGCCCGCTGCGCGCGCTTGAGCGCCGGCGGGCAGCAGCGGCTGGCGCACCTGCGCGAGGTGCTCGGGCTGGCCTTTGCGCACCAAGGCCAGCAGCGGCCACGGCGCTGGGTCGAGGGCGTGTGGCAGGCGCTGGGCGGGCCGCTCACCCTGGCGCAAGCAGCCGATCTGCACGACACCCAAGCCTACTTCGAGGTGCTCGATCGCTGCACCCGCCACGGCGTGCTGGAACTCGAGCGCATCGAGGCCGAACTGGAGCGGCTCTACGCCGCGCCCGACCCCGACGGCGCCGCGCTGCAGCTCATGACCCTGCACAAAGCCAAGGGGCTGGAGTTCGACACCGTTATCCTGCCCGGGCTGCAGCGCAAAGCCCAGGGCACCGACCGCGCGCTGCTGCTGTGGGACCAGGTGCTCGACGACCAAGGCCACGAGCGCCTGCTCTTGGCCACCCAGCCCGAGGCCGGGCACGACGGCCCCTCGATCTACGACTACCTGCTGACGCTGGAAAACGAGCGCCAGCGCAACGAGGCCAAGCGCCTGCTCTACGTCGGCGCCACGCGCGCCCGGCGCCAGCTGCACCTGCTCGGCAGCGCCGTCCCCAACAGCAAAGGCGATGCCTTGGGCAAGCCCGCACCCGACAGCCTGCTGGCTCTGCTGTGGCCGGTGGCCGAAAGCGAGTTCGAGCGCGCCTGGCGCTCGATCCAGCAACCGAGCGGTTCTGAGGCCGACGTTGGGAATGGCGCGGATGCGGATGCGGCTGCAGCCAGCGCCCCGGCGCGGTCCACCTTGGCCGAGTACGCGCACCGGCTGCAGCGTTTGAAGCAACCCGGCTGGCCTGAAGCGTTGGCGCACCCCACAGCACACCTCGCAGCGGCCGCCCCCTTCACCACCTCAACCACCTCAACCACCTCAACCACCTCAACCGCTTCAACCACGCCCTTCACGCCAGACACCACAGCGCCACCGTCCGCTGCCCCTAGCCCCGCCCCTTGCGCTGCACCCCCCTTGACTGGGCCAGACCATGCCCAAGCGCCCCTACCCCATGCAGCCCAAGCCGCCACCACACCCCAGCGCCCGGCGCCCGCCAGCCCAGCCGAGGCCGCCGCCGTCGGCACGCTGGTGCACCGCTACCTGGAGCTGATCGCCCACGACGGACTGGACGCTTGGCCCAGCACGCGCCTGCCACCGCTGCACGGCGCGATGCAGCAGTGGCTGCGCGCCCAGGGCCTGAGCGCGCCCGAGGCCACGGCGGCCGCGCAGCGGGTGCAGCAGCACCTGCACACCACCCTGAACAGCCCCGACGGCCGCTGGCTGCTCTCGGCCCACACCGACGCGGCCAGCGAATGCGCCCTCGGCAGCGTCGCCGACTTCGCTCCAGAACCGGCCCCAGAGCCCGCCCTCCAACCCGGCCCAGAACAGGGCAATGAACAGCCCCCGAGCAGCGGCCACAGCCCCCACCCCCTGCACGTGATCGACCGCACGTTCGTGCACCAAGGCCGGCGCTGGATCGTGGACTACAAAACCAGCGCACACGAGCCCAGCGCCCAGCGCAACGGCGATCTGGATCGCTGGCGCGCCCAATTGCAGCGCTACCGCGCCCTCTACGACGACGCCCTGCCGGTGCAGTTGGCGGTGTTCCTCACCCACAGCGGGCGCCTGCTGCGCTTGAGTGAAAACCAAGAGTCAACCCCGGTCATGCCCGATTGCCTTTCAGCCTCTGAACCACCCAACACCCGATGAACCGCGCCATTGCCTACGCGCTCGGTTCGGCGCTGCTGTTTGGCGCCAGCACACCGCTGGCCAAGCAACTGCTCGACACCCTGCCGCCACTGCTGCTCGGCGGCTTGCTCTACCTCGGGGCTGGGCTGGGGCTGCTGCTGTACCGGCTGCTGCGCGACCGCGGCTGGCGGCACCCGGGCCTGCATGGGAGCGACTGGGGCTGGCTGGGCGGCGCCATCGCCATCGGCGGCGTGATCGGCACCGCCACGCTCATGTTTGGCCTGCAGCACACCAGCGCCGCCAGCGCCTCGCTGCTGCTCAACCTCGAGGCGGTGTACACCGCGCTGCTGGCCTGGCTGGTGTTTCGCGAGCACGCCAGCGCGCGCGTGGTCACCGGCATGCTGGCCATCGTCGCCGGCGGGCTGCTGCTGGCTTGGCCGGCCGAACCCAGCGCCGCCGCAGCAGCCCTGAGCAACGGCCCAAGCGCTGGGGCCGCTAGCGCCTGGCTGGGGCCGCTGCTGGTGTCTGTGGCCTGCCTGTGCTGGGCCATCGACAACAACCTGACGCGCAAGGTCGCGGCCGCCGACGCCGTGTTCATCGCCGGCAGCCGCGGGCTGGTGGCCGGCTTGGTGAGCACGGCCGGGGCGCTGGCGCTGGGGGCGCCGTGGCCGCCTGTGGGCGCCACACTGGCCGCCATGCTGGTGGGGCTGCTGGGCTATGGCGTGAGCCTGGTGCTGTTCGTGCTGGCGCTGCGCGGCCTGGGCACGGCGCGCGCCAGCGCCTACTTTGCCACCGCGCCCTTCATCGGCGTGGCGGTGGCGCTGCTGCTGCTGGGCGAGGTCACCACGTGGCTGTTCTGGTGCGCCGGCCTGCTCATGGCCGTCGGCGTCTGGCTGCACCTGGGCGAGCGCCACGCCCACACGCACCAGCACGAGGCGCAGGAACACGAACACTGGCACCTGCACGACGCCCACCACAGCCACGCGCACGACAGCGCCACCGCCGCCGGCACCAGCACCTGCGCAAACCCCGGCCTGCTCGGGCACCGGCACTGGCACCGCCACGAACCCCTGACGCACCGCCACCCGCACTACCCCGACACCCACCACCAGCACCGCCACTGATCTGCCTAACGGCAGTCGTGTATGCCCGCCTTGACGCAGCCAAACACCGGCTCGGCGGCCGTGAACGGTGGCGGCTGCGTTGGAGCGGGTGGCGTGCAAACTCCCAGCCACTGAACTGCTGCAAACTGTTACCCTCAAGCCCCCCTGACCACGCAGCCCCAAGCCCACCGCCCCATGACCTGGATCACCCTCAACGGCCTCAGCCTCGCCTACGGCCACTTGCCCTTGCTCAACCGGGTCGATTTTTCGCTCCAAGCCGGCGAGCGCGTCGGGCTGGTGGGGCGCAACGGCAGCGGCAAATCGTCGCTGCTCAAAATCATCGCCGGCCTCGAGCGCGCCGACGACGGCCAAATACAGCGCCAGAACGGGCTGCGCGTGGCCTACGTGCCGCAAGAGCCGGAGCTCGACCCCGAGGCCAGCGTGTTCGAGGCCGTGAGCGTGGGCCTGCAGCGCGTGCAAGAGTTGCTGCAGCGCTATCTGGCGCACGAGAGCGGCTGCGACCTCGACGCGCTGCAGACCGAAATCGAAACCCTGGACGGCTGGAACTGGGAGCAGCGCGTCGAGCAAACCCTGAGCCGGCTCGGCTTGCAGGCCGATGAGCGCGTCGGCAGCCTCTCCGGCGGGGTGCGCAAGCGCGTGGCGCTGGCGCAGGCGCTGGTGGCGCTGCCCGATTTGCTGCTGCTCGACGAGCCCACCAACCACCTCGACCTCGACGCCATCGGCTGGCTGGCCGAGCTGCTGCGCGATTTTCGTGGCGCCTTGCTGCTCATCAGCCACGACCGCGACTTTCTGGACCGCGTCTGCACGCGCACGGTGGAGCTCGACCGCGGCCTACTGCACAGCTACGACGGCGCCTACAGCGCCTTTGAGCGCCTCAAAGCGCAGCGCTTGGCACAAGAGGCGCTGCTCAACGCCCGCGCCGACAAGCTGCTGGCGCAAGAGGAGCAGTGGATCCGCAAAGGCGTCGAGGCGCGGCGCACCCGGGCCCAGGCGCGCATCGAGCGCTTGCAGGTGCTGCGCGCCCAGCACGCCCAGCGCCGCGCCGCCGTCGGGCAGGTGCGGCTGGATGTGAACAGCGGGCCGGGCAGCGGCCGCTTGGTGGCCGAGCTCGAGGGCGTGAGCAAATACTTTGGCGAGGGCCCTGAGCGCCGCTGCATCATCGACAACTTTTCCACCACCGTGCTGCGCGGTGACAAAGTGGGGTTGATCGGCCCCAACGGCGCCGGCAAAACCACCCTGCTCAAGCTGATTCTGGGCCAGCTCGCCCCCGACAGCGGCCAAGTGCGCAGCGGCAGCCGGATCGAGGTCGCCTACTTCGACCAGATGCGCGACGCGCTGGACCTCAACGCCACGCTCGAAGACTTCATCAGCCCGGGCAGCGAATGGATCGAGATCGGCACGCGCCGCATCCACGTGCGCAGCTACCTGGGCGACTTTTTGTTTGCCCCGGCGCGCGCCCGTGCGCCCATCAGCGCCCTGTCGGGTGGCGAGCGCAACCGGCTGCTGCTGGCGCGGCTGTTTGCGCGCCCGGCCAACGTGCTGGTGCTCGACGAACCGACCAACGACCTCGACATCGAAACCCTGGAGCTGCTCGAACAGCTCCTGACCGAGTTCGACGGCACCGTGTTTTTGGTCAGCCACGACCGGCGCTTCCTGGACAACGTGGTCACCAGCACCATCGTCTATGAGGGCGCGGGCCAGTGGCGCGAGTACGAAGGCGGGGTCGAGGACTGGATCGCGCAATCGATGCGCGTGCACGGCGCCGCTCCGGTCTGGGGCCGCAGCGGGTCGGGCAGTGCGGGTGCGGCGAATCAGCCCGGCAGCAGCGGTACGGGAAACGCCAACGCCAACGCCGGCACGGCCCGCACCGCAGCGCCGGTTGCGGGCCAAACCCCTGCCCAAGCCTCTGCATCCAGCTCCACTGCGGCCTCTGCACCGGCCCCCAGCGCCACCCGGCGCAAGCTCAGTTACAAAGAGCAGCGCGAGCTCGAGGCCCTGCCGGCGCGCATCGAGGCGCTGGAGGCTGAACAAAAAGCCATCGACGCCGAGCTGGGCGACGGCTTGCTCTACGCGCGCCACCCAGAGCGCGCCGCCGCCCTGAGCCAGCGCCACGCCGCCATCGACGACGAACTGCTGCAGGCGCTGGAGCGCTGGGAGGCGCTGGGCCAGCCTGGCTGACGGGTCCCGGTCGCCTCGGCGACGCGCTGGAGGCATCAGGCGTCAACTGGTGGCGCCATAAAGCACCACAATCGCCCCCATGGGAACCCTCTACTTGGTGCGCCACGGCCAAGCCTCGTTTGGCAGCGACGACTACGACCGCCTCAGTCCGCTCGGGCAGCGCCAAAGCCAGCGCCTGGGCGAGCACTGGCGCGCGCACGGCCTGCATTTCGACGCCGTTTACACCGGCACCCTGCTGCGCCAGCGCCAAACCTGGGCGGGCATCGCGCAGGGGCTGGGCAGCAGCCTCGAGCCGCATGAGTGGCCCGAGCTGAACGAGTACGACAGCGCCGCCCTGATCGACGCCCTGCACGCCCACCCCAGCGCCCCGGCGCACACCCCGCAGGGCTACCGCGAGCATTTTCGGCTGCTGCGCGACGCGCTGCGCCAATGGTCGGCCGGCGTACTGACGCCGCGCGGCATGGGCAGCCACGCGGATTTCGTCGCTGGCGTCAACGCCGTGCTGGAGCGGGTGCGCACCCTGCACACGGGTCGGGTGCTGATCGTCAGCAGCGGCGGCCCGATCGCCACCGCCGTGGGTCAGGTGCTGGGCACCACGCCCGAGACCGCGATCGAGCTCAACCTGCGGTTGCGCAACACCGCGCTCACCGAATTCGATTTCAACCCCAAGCGCCACACGCTGGTGAGCTTCAACACCCTGCCCCACCTAGCACAGTCCGATCAGGCCGCCTGGGTCAGCTACGCCTGAGCGGCGCAGAGGCCGCGGGCTCGGGCAGTACCTCGGGTTCGGCCTCGGACTGCACCTCGGGCTCGGCACCCTCGTCGAGGTCGAGCGCCAGCGCCAGCGCCGGGGCCAGCTCGGGCGCGCCGTCCTCGCCGTCCTCATCCTGCGCATCGGCCTCGGGGCTGCCAGGTGCGGTGCGCGCCAGCTGCTCGATCACGCTGGCCGACAGCTCGAGCCCGATCAGGTCGATGCTGCCCAGCCGCACCCGCACCGGCGTGCCGCGCTCCAGGCCGGCGCTGCCCGCGGCAGGGAGCACCAGCGGCAGGGTGTCGGCGCGCACCAGCCCGTCTTTGATGACGCTGGCGCTCAGTTCGCCGATCTGTTGCTGCTGCACGTAGCGCAGCGTCCAGTAGCGCTCCATGGCGTTTTGAAACTGCGCGTAGCTGGTGTAGGTGGCGTCGAAAGCGCTGATGATGGCCAGCAAAGCGGTGTCGCGCGGCTTGAAAGGCGCCGCCAGCGCGGCCGCCTTGCCGTGGCGCGCGCAGGCCAGCAGCTGCCACTGGTTGACCAGATCGGTGTAGCGGCGCAGCGGCGAGCTGCTCCAGGCGTAGCAAGCCACGCCTAAGCCGGCGTGCGGCAGCGCCTTGGCCCCCATGCGCACCTTGATGCCCGGCGCCAAACTGGCTTGGCTGCGGTAAATGGCGGGCACGCCGCAGTCGGCCAGCCACTGGCCCCAGGTGCTGTTGGCCAGGATCATGGCCTCGGCCACCATCAGGTCCAGCGGTGCGCCGCGGCTGCGGGTGCCGATCTGCACGCGCTCCTCGCCCGTCGGGCCCTCGGGCGGCACGTCTTGCAGATCAAAGGTGTAGTCAGGGCGGGTGAAGGTCTCGGGTTTGCCGCGCACCAGCTCGCGCCGGGCTTTGCAGTGCAGCGCCAGCCGGTACAGAAAAGCCAATTCGGCTCGCAACGCCAGCACCGGCGGCGGCAGCGGCGCGCCAGCCTCGGCCGCAGGGTCTTGCAGCCAGGCGGCGGTCACGCCTTGGTCGATCTGGTCGTGGCGCAGGTTGTGCGCAATCGGCACCTGTTCGATGCGCGTCTCGAAACCCTGCAGCTCGAGCGTGGCGGCATCGAGGCGCAGATACAGCGACAGCGCCGGGCGCGCGCCCCCGGCATCCAGCGTGTAGGCCTGCACCACGGCATCGGGCAGCATGGTGATTTTGTGCCCCGGCATATAGACCGTGGACAGGCGCTGGCGCGCCACCTCGTCGAGCGCGCTGCCGGGCTCGATCGCCAGCCCCGGCGCCGCGATGTGGATGCCCAGCGTGACCACGGCGCTGCCCAGGCCCTGCAAACTCAGGGCGTCGTCGATCTCGGTGGTGCCCGAGTCGTCGATCGAAAACGCCTGCACCGGCGCCAGCGGCAAGTCCTCGGGCAGCGGCGGCAAGGGCGGCAGGGGCCCAAACCCCACGCCCTTTGGGAACTGGTCGAACAAAAAGCGCTGCCAATGGAATTCGTAGGCGTTGCGGATGGCGCCGGCGCGCTGCAGCAGCAGCAACGGGGCGGTGTGGGTGCTGCGCGCGGCGTGCACCACGGCCTTGTACTCGGGCGCGTTTTTATCGGGCCGGAACAAAATCTTGTAGAGCTGCTGGGCCACCGCCGGCGGGCACAGGCCCGCAGCCAGATCGGCTGCCCAGGCCTCGGTCTGGGCCTGGATCTGTCTTTTCTTCTCGAGCGCCGCCAGCGCCTGCTGCACCACCTCGGCCGGGGCTTTTTTGTAGCGGCCTTTGCCGGCGCGCCTAAAGTAATGCGGGGCCTCGCTCAGACGCAACAAGGCTGCGAGCTGCTGCGCCAGCGTGGGCGGGTCTTGAAAATACTCGGCCGCCAGCTCGGTAAAACCGAACTCGGCCTCGGGGGCAAACTCCCACGCCAGCTCGAGCTCGATCTGGGGCCGCAGCGCCTCGGCCGCCTGCAGCAGCGCCGCCGGCTCGGGTTGCGCAAAGCGCAGCAGCACCAAGGCGGCCTTGACCTTGACGCGCTTGCCCGATTCAAGCTCGACTTGCAGCGCGGCATCGGATTCGGACAGGATGCGGCCGGTGAGCAACTTGCCGGCTTCGTCAAACAGGGCGTACAAAATGGGGCTTTCTGGGCGGGGATGGGTATGAGCAGCAACGGCCCCGAC
>Ga0209104_1000112_pt1 | contig 12744 bp, 13 predicted proteins | sample JTO19cmmetaG_FD_184156 | JGI IMG/M metagenome (GOLD analysis project Ga0209104, IMG submission 184156) | Freshwater bacterial and archeal communities from Indian Creek, Illinois, USA to study Microbial Dark Matter (Phase II) - JTO19cm metaG... | ecosystem: Environmental > Aquatic > Freshwater >... | reverse complement strand
TGCCCGGTGAGCATGTGCACTTCGTCGATCATGAACACCTTGAAGCGCCCCTGCACCGGCTTATAGACCGCCTGCTCCAGCAGCGCCTGCACCTCGTCCACACCGCGATTGGAGGCGGCGTCGAGCTCGGTGTAATCGACAAAACGCCCGGCGTCGATCTCACGGCAGGCCGGGCACTGGCCGCAGGGTTCGGCCGTGATGCCCCCGGCGCCATCGGGCCCGGTACAGTTGAGCGACTTGGCCAAGATGCGCGACACCGTGGTCTTGCCTACCCCGCGCGTGCCAGTAAACAGGTAGGCGTGGTGCAGGCGCTGGCTGCGCAAGGCGTTGCCCAGTGCTTGCACCACGTGCTCTTGGCCCACCATCTGGGCAAAGTTCTGCGGCCGGTACTTGCGGGCCAAAACGAGGTACGACATGCGCCCATTCTATTCTCTGGCTTACAATCAGACCCGACGGGCCTTCCCGCATGGTGAAGCGGCCAACCGGGTCAGGTGGGGAACCAAGCAGCCCTAACTGTGAATCCAGTGCCGGGGTCGAGGCTCGTCACCCCCCAATTTCCTTCTTTTCCCGATCCAGACGCACAATTAACTGCAGCGATGCAACGACGAGGCAAACCCACATGGCCAACCCCCTGATCAAGCAAGTCACCGACGCCAGCTTCGACGCCGACGTGATCAAGTCCTCCCTGCCGGTATTGGTCGATTTTTGGGCCGAGTGGTGTGGCCCCTGCCGCACCGTCGCCCCCATCCTAGACGAGCTGGCCACCCACTACAACGGCAAGCTGCAGATCACCAAAATGAACGTCGATGAGAGCCGCCAAGTGCCGGCGCAGTTTGGCATTCGCGGCATCCCCACGCTGATGGTCTTCAAAGACGGCAAGGTCGCAGCCACCAAGGTGGGTGCCCTCAACAAAGCGCAACTCAGCGCCTTCATCGACTCCAACTTGGCCTGATTGGGCGCTCGCACCGCCCCCCACACAGTTCGGGCGCTGCGCGCGCAGCGTGCGGGTTGGGTTCCGTTGGCGGCTGGCGAGTTGCTTGTTTTTGTTCGCCCACTGGTTGCAAAAGGCATAGCTGCCCAGCCAGCATTCCCCCTTGTGCCCTATCGTGTCTCCTTGTGCCCCCTTGTGTATTGGGCACCCGCGCCAAGGGGATTTTCCTGTCATAATCCGGCTGGCTTCCCGAGCATGGCGCCCCTACAGGCCCGCTCCGAACTGCCCGCCCCCTAAACTGCCCTAGGCTGCCGCTTCCCGGCTGGCCCTGTCTTGCAGAACAGTCCCTGATTTTCCCGTATCCCCTTTTTTCCCCGACTCCTCGCAGGAGCGCACCCCATGCATCTCAACGAACTCAAGGCCTTGCACGTCTCGGAAGTGCTCAAGCAGGCCGATGCGCTGGAAATCGAAAACACCGGCCGCATGCGCAAACAGGAGCTGATGTTTGCGATCATCAAAAAGCGCGCCAAAACCGGCGAGCAGGTGTTTGCCGACGGCGTGCTCGAGGTGCTGCCCGACGGCTTTGGTTTCCTGCGCAACATGGACACCAGCTTCACCGCCTCCACCGACGACATCTACATCTCGCCCAGCCAGATCCGGCGCTTCAACCTGCACACCGGCGACATGATCGAAGGCGAGGTGCGCACGCCCAAAGACGGCGAGCGCTACTTCGCCCTCAACAAGCTCGACAAAATCAACGGCCTGTCGCCCGAGCACAACAAGCACAAGGTGATGTTCGAGAACCTCACGCCGCTGTTTCCGCAGCAGCAGATGCGGCTCGAGCGCGAGATCAAGACCGAAGAAAACATCACCGGCCGCGTGATCGACCTGATCGCGCCCATCGGCAAGGGCCAGCGCGGCCTGATCGTGGCCCCGCCCAAGAGCGGCAAAACGGTGATGATGCAGACCATCGCCCACGCCTTGGCGGCCAACTACCCCGAAGTCACGCTGATGGTGCTGCTGGTCGATGAGCGCCCCGAAGAAGTCACCGAGATGCAGCGCACCGTCAAGGGCGAAGTGATCTCGTCCACCTTCGACGAGCCGGCCACGCGCCACGTGCACGTGGCCGAAATGGTGATCGAGCGCGCCAAGCGCTTGGTCGAGCTCAAAAAAGACGTGGTGATTTTGCTCGACTCGATCACCCGCTTGGCGCGCGCCTACAACAACGTGCTGCCGAGCTCGGGCAAGGTGCTCTCGGGCGGCGTCGATGCCAACGCCTTGCAGCGCCCGAAGCGTTTTTTTGGTGCCGCGCGCAACGTCGAAGAAGGCGGCTCGCTGACCATCATCGCCACCGCCCTGATCGACACCGGCAGCCGCATGGACGAGGTGATCTTCGAGGAATTCAAGGGCACCGGCAACTCCGAGCTGCACCTGGACCGGCGCCTGTACGAGAAGCGCGTCTTTCCCGCCGTGCAGCTCAACCGCAGCGGCACGCGGCGCGAAGAGCTGCTGCTGGCACCCGAAATTTTGCAAAAAACCCGCATCCTGCGCCAGTTCATGTACAACATGGACGAGATCGAATCCATGGAAATGGTGCTCAAGAACATGCGCCAGACCAAAAACAACCACGAGTTCTTCGACCTCATGCGCCGCGGCGGTTGAGGTTCCGGCGGTTGATCGGGTTTGTGCTCACCACCACAGCCAGCGGTTATAATTCGAGTTTTGCGGAAAGTGCTGCTGGATGGGCCGGCAGTGGCTGCTGCGTTGGCCTTTGCGCCCCATTTGATAGGTAACGCCATGAAATCCGGCATCCACCCCAACTACCGCGAAGTCTGCTTCGTCGATTTGTCGAACAACCAGCAGTTCGTGATCCGCTCCTGCGTCAACGCCCGCGAAAAAATCACCCTCGACGACGGGCGCGAGCTGCCGCTGTACAAGCTCGACACCTCGAGCGAATCTCACCCTTTTTACACCGGCACCCAAAAGAGCGTGGACAACATGGGCGGTCGCGTGGAAAAATTCCGCAACCGCTTCGCCCGCACGGCCAAGTAAACTGGTTGGCCGCCGGCGTGCCACCGATGAGCAGCCGCAAGGCTGCTTTTTTGTTGGCCCCTGCCACCGCCACCCAGGCCAGTTTTAGCCACCCGTGAACCACCCCAGCCCCGCCCTCGTGAGCCAGCACGCCGCTAGGCGCTTGCCGCGCTGGGTATTGTGGACGCTGGGGCTGCTCTACATCCTGCCGGGCTTCATCGGCCGCGACCCGTGGCGCAACGCCGATCTGGCCTCGTTGGGTGTGATGCGCGAGCTCGCCGCCCACCCCAGCCAGTGGCTGCACCCGCAGCTGCTGGGCGAAACGGCGCTGGCGATCGGCTGGCTGCCCTACTGGCTCGGCGCGCTGGCCATCCGCGCCCTGCCGTGGTTGCCCGCCCACCAAGCGGCCCAGCTGCCCTTTATGGCCTTGCTGGCCCTGACCCTGATCTCGACTTGGTACGCCGCCTACCACCTCGCGCGCCTGCCCGGTGCCCAGCCGGTGGTTTTTGCCTTTGGCGGCCAGGCGCACCCCACCCACTACGCCCGTGCCTTGGCCGATGCCGCCTTGCTGGCCTTGCTGGCCTGCCTCGGCTTGGCCCTGCTGGCGCACCAGTCGAGCGTGGATGCGGCGCGGCTGGCCTTTGTGGCGCTAGGCCTGTGGGCCTGCGCGCGCAGCTTTCATTCGGAACTGCGCTTAAGCACCACCCTGGCGCTCTGGGGGCTGGCCATGACTGGCTTGGCCTTGAGCGGCGCGCCGGGCATCGCCCTGTTGCTGCTGCTCGGCGGCGAGTGCGCGCGGTGGTGCGGCACCTCCAGCCCTGCCAAACCCTCGCCAGCGCTGCGCATTTCTATGGCCGGCTTGGCGCTGGCGCCGGCCGCACTGGTGTACGCCATCGGCTGGCCCGCGGGCTGGCTGGACTGGACCGGCATCCTGCCGCACTGGCAGCTGGGGGCTTCATGGGAGAGCCTGGCCCGGCTGTTGCTCTGGTTCACTTGGCCCTGCGCCCTGCTGGCTGCCTGGACGCTGTGGAAATGGCGCCGGCAATGGCGCAGCCCACACTTGCTGCTGCCCCTGCTGTGGCTGCTCGGGCTGCTGCTGGCAACTTTTGCCCACCGCGGCAGCGACCGCATCTTGCTGCTGGCGCTGCCGGCCTTGGCGCTGTTGGCGGCTTTTGCCTTGCCCACCCTGTCGCGCAGCGCCGCCGCTTTGATCGACTGGCTGGCGATGCTGCTCTTTAGCGCCTCGGCGATCATCATCTGGATCATCTGGGTGGCCATGATGACGGGCGTGCCCGCCGAACCGGCCGAAAACGTGGCCGAACTGCTGCCTAATTTTGTGCCGCAATTCGAAGTCCATCTGTTTGCACCAGCGGCCATCCTCACCTTGGCGTGGCTGGGTGTGATCGCCTGGCGCACCGGCCGCCACCAACCCGCGATCTGGAAAAGCCTGGTGTTGTCGGCCAGCGGCATCACGCTGTGCTGGTCGTTGTTGCTCACGCTCTGGTTGCCGGTGCTCAACCACGGCATGGGGCTGGCACCGATCAGCCAGCGCGTGGCCGCGCTGACACCGGCGCAGCAGTGCGTGCTGGTGCACGGGCTGGCGCACGAGCAGATCGCCGCCTTGCAGTACCACGGCGGCCTGCGCGTGCAGCGCATCAGCGGCGGCGCGGCCGATGCGCAATGCCCGCGTTTGGTGGTCAGTTCCGAAGCCTTTGTGACCCTGCACCAGCGGATCGACCTGCGCCAGTGGCAACTGCTGCGCGAGGAGCCGCGCCTGCGCCCAAACCGCGACGTCTGGCTGGTGTTCGAGCGCCGCTTGGGCGATGCAGCGCAGCAGTAGCCGCAGCAGTAGGCCCGAGCACACCATGCCGCGAGCGCGGCCAGGCTAATCGCCGTGGTTCAGAACCCGGCTGGGCGGCAAGATGATGCGAAAAGTCGAACCTTGGCCCGGCGCGCTCTCGATCTGCACCTGGCCGCCATGGCGCTGCGCCACGTGCTTGACGATCGCCAAGCCCAGCCCCGTGCCACCGGTTTCGCGCGAGCGGCTGCGATCGACACGGTAAAAGCGCTCGGTCAGGCGCGGCAGGTGCTCGGCCTCGATGCCCGGTCCGTCGTCGCTGACATAAAAACCGGCGCCGCCGTCGCTGTTCAGGGTCCAGCCGGCGCGCACCTGCGCGCCCGCCGGGGTATGGCGCACGGCGTTGTTGAGCAGGTTCGAGATGGCGCTGTGCAACTCGGGGCGCGCGCCCGCAATCAGAAAAGACGGGCCGCTTTGGGCCAGCACCTGATGGGGACCGCTGCCCAGCACCTCCGACAGCGCCTGCGCCTCGCTGACCACCTGCTGCAGCATGGCTTGAGCGTCGATCCACTCGCCCACACCGGGCACCGGGCTGCCTTCGAGCCTTGATAAGGTGAGCAGATCGCTGACCAGGCTTTGCATGCGCTGCGCTTGGGTGCTCATCAATTCGAGGTACTCGCGCCGCTCGCTGGCCGACAGATCCAGCGTTTGCAAGGTCTCGATAAAACCGCTGACCACGGTCAGAGGGGTGCGTATTTCGTGCGACACATTGGCCACGAAATCGCGCCGCATGGCTTCGGCCAATTCAACCGCCGTGATTTCGCGCGTCAGCATCAGACGCCGCCCCTTGCCGTAGAGGTAGAGGTTGATGGAAATGCGCTGCGGGTGGCCCGGGGTGGCGTCGCGACCATCGATTTCGACCGCTTGGACGTAATCGCCCTGCACCAAATAATCGATGAATTCGGGTGCGCGCACCAAGTGGCGTATGGGTTGTTTGAGATCGCGCTTGGGATCAAAACCCAGGTGCTGGGCCGCCGTGAAATTGCTCCACTCGATGGCGGACGACTTATCGAGCAACACCACGCCGATGGGTGAGGCCTGGATGGCGGCCAAAAATTCTTGCAAACGCGCCTCGCTCTTGCGCGCCTTGCGATTCAGGATTTTGAACGATTTCCGAGCACGCTCGACCACCTCGGCCCACACACCCACGGCGAGCGGAGGCGCGGCTGCGCTGCCATGGCGCAACCAATCGAGCACGCGCCGCGCCCGCAGCGCATCGAACACGAACCACAGCAGCGCCCCGCAAGCGCTGCCCAGCACCGGCAGCCAACTGACAACCCCAAACGCCGCTGCCAACGCGCCAGCAGCCAGCGTAAACGCCAGCAGCTCCAGCAGGCGTCGCATCATGCCTCGGCAATGTCGGGTTTGGGCTTGGCCTTGATGGGGTTGGCCGTGATGCGGTAGCCGGCGCCACGCACCGTTTCGATCATGGCTCCGGCAGCACAGAGTGACTCGCGCAGGCGTTTCACATGCACATCGACAGTGCGCTCTTCGATGAACACATGGTCACCCCAGATGCGATCGAGCAAAAAGCCGCGTGTGTGCACCCGCTCGGGGTGTTTCATCAGGTAGTGCAGGAGTTTGAATTCGGTCGGGCCGATCTTGAGCTCGCTGCCGCTCAACATCACGCGGTAGGTCGAGGCATCCAGCGTCAAATCGCCCAATTGCACCGCATCGTTGACGATCTCGGGCGCACGGCGCCGCAGCACCGCGCGTATGCGCGCCAACAACTCCTGCGTAGAAAACGGTTTGGTGACGTAATCGTCGGCCCCGGCATCGAGCCCCTGCACCTTGTCGGACTCCTCGGTGCGGGCGGTGAGCAAAATGATCGGCACGGTTTTGATGCGCTCTTGCAAGCGCCAGCGTTTGGCCAACGCCACCCCACTTTCGCCGGGCAGCATCCAGTCGAGCAAAATCACGTCGGGCAGCAACGAATCGACTTCGCGCTGCGCCGACTCGCCATCAAAGGCCACCGTGGGTGCAAAGCCATTGTGGCGCAGGTTGACGGCGATCAGTTCGGCGATGGCCGGCTCGTCTTCGACCACCAGCACCCGGGGGAGTTTTCTCATTGCAGGGCCGATTTCCTTTCCTCTTCGCTGGCGTGGCGCACGTCGGCACCTTTGACGACGTAAATCGTGGCTTCGGCGATGTTTTTGGCGTGATCGCCGACGCGCTCGATGGCCTTGGCCAAAAACAACAGATTGAGGCTGCTGCCGATGGTGCGCGGGTCTTCCATCATGTAGGTGATGAGCTTGCGCGTGTAACCGGCGTAATCTTCATCGAGCCGGTCGTCCGAATTGATGACCGTGTTGGCCGCATGGGCATCAAGGCGAGCAAAAGCGTCCAGGGTTTGGTGCAGCTGCTCGATGGCATACGACAAACTGGATTCCAGATCCCCACTGGGCAAGGCGCGCGGCGCCCCGGCCTGAATGTGCGCCCGAATGAGCTTGGCAATGCGCGCCGCTTTGTCGCCCACCCGCTCGAGGTTCATGACCACACGCGACAAGGCCACCAGCAAGCGCAAGTCGCGCGCCGTGGGCTGGCGCCGGCTCATGGTGCTGGTGATTTCGTAATCGATTTCGACTTCAAAATTATTCACCAGCGCCTCTTGCTGGAGCACCTGCTGCACGGTCTCGAGGCTGAGGTGATGCAAGGCGTATATGCACTGGCGCAGCTGGGATTCGACCAAGCCGCCCATTTCGAGCATGCGGGCGGTGGCGTGGGCCAGTTCGGCTTCGAACTGGCTGGAGAGCAGTTTTTCACTCATGATCAACCAAACCTTCCTGTGATGTAGTCTTCGGTTTCCGTGCGCTTGGGTTTGAAAAAAATCTGTTCGGTGGCGCCGTATTCCATCAGTTCACCCAGGTACATGTAGGCGGTGTAGTCGCTGCAACGCGCCGCCTGCTGCATGTTGTGGGTGACGATGGCGATGGTGTAGTCTTTTTTGAGCTCGTGCACCAGTTCCTCGACCTTGCCGGTCGAGATTGGGTCGAGCGAGGCCGTGGGCTCGTCGAGCAGCAGCACCGAGGGCTTGACCGCCACGCTGCGCGCGATGCACAGGCGCTGCTGCTGTCCGCCCGACAGGCTCAGGCCGCTTTGTTTGAGCTTGTCTTTCACTTCGTTCCAGAGCGCGGCTTTGCTCAGGGCCCACTGCACGCGCTCGTCCATGTCGGCGCGGCTGAGTTTTTCGTAGAGCTTGACGCCAAATGCGATGTTGTCGTAGATCGACATCGGAAACGGCGTCGGTTTTTGGAACAACATGCCGATGCGCGCGCGCAGCAGGTTCAAGTCCTGCTTGTCGTCAAGGATGTTTTGGCCATAAAAGCTGATCAGGCCATCGGCGCGCTGGCCGGGATACAGACTGTACATGCGGTTCAGGGTGCGCAGCAGGGTTGATTTGCCGCAGCCCGAGGGGCCGATGAAGGCCGTGACCTTGCGCTCGATGATGTCGAGGTTGACGGATTTCAGGGCGTGAAAGCCGCCGTAGTAGAAGTTGAGGTTGCGCACCTCGATGGCGTTGCGCGGTTCGACTGAGGCTTCAGACATATGCGGATTTCCTGATTTCAATAGGACTTAATTTAGACTTTGACGCGCTCACGGAACACGATGCGTGCCGTGATGTTGATCGCCAGCACCGTCAGGGTGATGAGCAAAGCGCCCGCCCAAGCGAGTTCGTTCCAGTTGTCGAACGGGCTCATGGCCATGTGGTAGATCCAGACCGGCAAGTTGGCCATCGGGCCGTCCATGTCGAGGGTGAAGAACTGGTTGTTGAGCGCGGTAAAGAGCAGTGGCGCGGTCTCGCCGCTGATGCGCGCCAGCGCCAGCAGCACGCCGGCGTCATCACCACCATGGTCGCCACCTTCCAGTGCGGCGCGCCGAGCGCAAACGCGGCCTCGCGCAAACTTCCGGGGATCATGCGCATCATGTTTTCGGTGGTTTTGATCACCACCGGAATGGCGATCAGCGACAGCGCGATCATGCCAGCATAGCCGGAAAAATTGCCCATGGTCATGACCACGACCGCGAACACGAACAAGCCCAGCACCACCGAAGGCGCCGAGAGCATGACCTCGTTGACGAAGCGCGTGACGCTGGCGGTCTTGTTGGCGTCACCAAACTCGGCCAAGTAAATGCCGGCTAAGACACCGATCGGGGTCGAGATCAGCACCGCGCAGCCGACCATGATCAAGCTGCCGACGATGGCGTTGCGCAAGCCCCCGCCCGGGGTGCCGGGTGCCGGTGTGTCTTGGGTGAAGATCTCCCAGTCGAGGGCGTAAAAGCCATTCGAGAACAGCACGAACAAAATCCAGACCAGCACCGCCAGCCCGATGACCGAGGCGACGCCAGAAAAGGCCATGATGGCGGCGTTTTTGCGCCGGCGCTGGTTGTAGAGCGATTGGTTGATTTGCATATCAGTATCCTTTGCTGCCCTTGCCTTCTTCGACGTGCAATATCAGCAGCCGCGCCAGCGCCAGCACCACGAAGGTCAGGATAAAGAGCAAGAAGCCGAGCGCAAACAGGGTGTGCATGTGCATGCCAAAGGACTCGGCAAACTCGTTGGCCAGCGCCGAGGTGATCGACACGCCCGGCGCGTTGATGGTCTCGGGGATGCGGTGTGCGTTGCCGATGACGAAGGTCACGGCCATGGTCTCGCCCAAGGCACGCCCTAGGCCCAGCATCACGGCCCCGACCACGCCCTTGAAGGCGTAGGGCATGACCACATGGCGCACCACTTCGGTGGTGGTGGCACCCAGCCCATAGGCCGATTCGCGCAGGATTTGCGGCACGACTTCAAAAACGTCGCGCGTGACCGCCGCCATGTAGGGCAGCACCATGAACGACAGGATGATGCCAGCGGCCAAAATGCCCAGCCCGTTGGGCACGCCGCCAAAGATGGCGCCGACGATGGGCATCCCGGCCATCAGCTCTTGCACTGGGATCTGGAAGTAGTCGGCAAACAGCGGCGCAAACACGAACAGGCCGAACATGCCGTAGATGATGGACGGGATGGCGGCCAGCAGCTCGACCGCCGTACCCAGCGGCCGGCGCAGCCAGACCGGGCAGGTTTCGGTCAGGAACAACGCGATGCCAAAGGCCAGCGGCACGCCGATGATCATGGCAATGGCCGAAGTGGCCAAGGTGCCGATGATGGCCATGAGGGCGCCAAACTGCTCGTTGACCACGTCCCATTCGGCGGTCCAGATGAAGGCAAAGCCGAACTCGCGAAACGCCGGCCAGGCGTTGATAAACAGGGTGGCGATGATGCCGATGAGCGCCATCAGCACCAACACGGCAAAGGCTTGCGAGACGCGGTAAAAAAGAGCGTCGTGCAAGCGCTGGCGCTTGGCGATGGCGAGCACGTGGGGGTGGCCCAAGTCGTGCGCTTGTATAGGGGTGGACATAGGGGGGTCGAGCGTCGTAGTGGAACTGGCACCTATCATAATCAGCCCATACTAGGTAGATAAATTGCAATCCGCCGTGCGCCAGAGACGGCACGGCGGATGCACCGCTGTTGCCGCACAACGGGCGCGCGGCAACGTCATCGGCAGCGACTTAAGCGCGGCGAATCTGGCTCCAAACCCGGGTCCGAATGGCTTCGGCCAAGGTGTCTGGGATCGGCACGAAGTCCATCTCCAGAGCCAAGGGGTCGCCGCTGCGGAAAGCCCAGTCAAAGAAGGCCAGCACGGCGTTGCTTTCGGCCACGTTGGCCGGCTGCTTGTACATCAGGATGAACGAAGCCGTGGCCATGGGCCACGAATTGGCACCGGCGGCGTTGACCATCGACACCCCCATGCCCGGCACGCTGAACCAGTCGATGCCGGCGGCGGCGGCCGAGAAGGTGCGGTCATCGGGCTGGACGAAGTTGCCGGCGGCGTTTTGCATCGCCATATGCGGAATGTTGTTGCGCCGCGCGTACGAGTACTCGACGTAGCCAATGGCCCCGCGGGTGCGCGCCACGATGGCCGACAAGCCTTCGCTGCCGCGGCCACCAATCGACGAAGCCGCCGGCCAGCGCACGGAGGCACCGCGGCCAATGCTGCTGGCCCACTCCGGGCTCACGGCCGAGAGGTAGTCGGTGAAGACGAAGGTGGTGCCAGAGCCGTCGGCGCGGTGCACCACGGTGATGCCCTGGTTCGGGAAGGTGCGGCCGGGGTTGACGGCGGCGATGCGCGGGTCGTTCCAGTTGACGACACGGCCGCTGAACATGTCGGCCAACAGCTGGCCGGTCAAGCGCAGCTCGCCGGGGCGAAAACCCTCGAGGTTGAACATGGGCACGACACCGGCGATGATGGCCGGGAACTGCACCATGCCGTCGCGCTCGAGATCGGCGCCCGGAACGGGAGCGTCGGTGGCACCAAAGGTGACGGTGCGGGCGCGAATCTGGCGGATGCCGGCCGAGGAGCCGATCGACTGGTAGTTCAACTGCACACCGGTCGCGGCGCGGTAGGCTTCGGCCCAACGCGAATAAATCGGGAACGGCAGCGACGCGCCGGCGCCGGTGATGATGGTCGAAGCGGTGGCCAGCTTGGTAAAGCCGCCGGTCATAGCCAGCGCAGCGGTGGCGGCCACGGTTTTCAGGAAAGTGCGTTTCATCGGGTTCCTTGGGAGGAAGGTTTATGGGACATCCTTGATCCTATGCATGAATTGTGGCAGTTTTGTGACAGTCTGTTGAATTTTTGACCACGAAGTGTCACAAATCGGCCCCTTGCTAGCGGTTTCCCCTGATCTTTCTCAGATGACAAGCGCGTGAAATCCCCGCTCGACTGGGTTACAGTAGCGTCATTGCCCCCAGCCGCCATTCTTCGGCTTGGTTTTTACCATCGATTACCCCCAGGAGCACCAGTGCCGACCAATCACAAGAACCGCAGTGCCGAGCCCCGCAGCATCGCTGCCAACCACCCGTTCGAGCACCAGACCCCAAGTCGCACAAAGCAAGACTCGCGTTTGGCCGACGCAATGGCTTTTCTGCGCGGCTTCATGGCGCAGCCGATGTCGGTGGCCTCGGTGGTGCCCAGTTCGCCCTATCTGGAACAAGGTGTGGTGCGCGCCTGCGACTTGGCGCGCGCGCGCTGCGTGGTCGAACTCGGGCCCGGCACCGGCGGCAGCACGCGCGCGCTGCTGCGCGCCATGTCGCCGCAGGCGCGGTTGTTGGCGATCGAGCTCAACCCCGAATTCTCCAACCGACTGCGCCAGCGCAACCAAGACCAGCGGCTGCTGGTACAAGAAGGCAGCGCCGCCGACCTAGGGCTGCACCTAGAGCGCTGGGGCCTGCCAGCGCCCGATGTGGTGGTCTCGGGGATTCCGTTTTCCACCCTGCCGGTGCCGGTGGCCCAGAGCATCGTTGCCGCCATCAAGGCCCATTTGGCCCCCGGTGGCCGTTTTGTCGCCTACCAGTTCCGCGTTCATGTGGCCAATTACACCACGCCGGAGATGGGCGAACCCAGCTTCGAGTGGGAATGGCGCAACGTGCCGCCGATGCGGGTGTTTCGCTGGCAACAACCCTGAAGCTTCGCTGGGCACCGTGGGCTGCTGGGGCGCTGGCGGCCTGTTTACTCCCGTGCGCCCATGCACACTGATTGATGCACGGCACCATCGCGCCCCATGACGCTGCCACCGCTGTTTGAACTCTTGGTGCTGCTGGCCGCTGCGGTGGCGGCGGTGGCGCTGTTTCAGCGCACCGGCATCCCGGCCAGCTTGGGCTATCTGGCCGTGGGCGCCCTGCTCGGGCCCTATGTGGCCGGCCTCATCAGCCACACCGAGACCATCCGCTTGGTGGCCGAGTTCGGTATCGTGTTCTTGCTGTTCACGATCGGGCTCAATTTTTCGCTGCCGCAAATCTACGCCCTGCGCCACACCGTGCTCTGGCTGGGCACCGGGCAGGTGGTGCTGACCACGGCCGTGGTGGGGCTGGGGGCCTGGGGCT
>Ga0209104_1000108_pt1 | contig 12942 bp, 9 predicted proteins | sample JTO19cmmetaG_FD_184156 | JGI IMG/M metagenome (GOLD analysis project Ga0209104, IMG submission 184156) | Freshwater bacterial and archeal communities from Indian Creek, Illinois, USA to study Microbial Dark Matter (Phase II) - JTO19cm metaG... | ecosystem: Environmental > Aquatic > Freshwater >... | reverse complement strand
GCCCCCATGTCCTCCGGCCTCAACCCCGCCCAACTCCAAGCGGTCGCGCACCACGGCGGGCCGTGCTTGGTGCTGGCCGGAGCCGGCTCGGGCAAGACGCGCGTGATCACGCACAAGATCGCGCGCCTGCTGCAGCAGGGCATGGCGCCCGAGCGCATCGCCGCCATCACCTTCACCAACAAGGCGGCGGCCGAAATGCGCGAGCGCGCCCGCGCGCTGGCGGGCCGCGCCGCGCAGCAGGTGCTGATCTGCACCTTTCACGCCCTCGGCGTGCGCCTGTTGCGACTGGACGGCGCGGCGCTGGGCCTCAAACCGCAGTTCTCGATCCTCGACAGCGACGACGTGGCCTCGCTGCTCAAAGACTGCGGCGCCAGCACCGATTCGGTCACGGCGCGCCATTGGCAGTGGACCATCAGCGGCTGGAAAAACGCCGGCCTCGACGCCGCGCAGGCGCTGGCGCAGGCCGGCGACGAGGCGCAGCGCCAGATCGCCCTTGTCATGGCCAAGTACCAAGAGCGGCTGGCGGCCTACCAGAGCGTGGATTTCGACGACCTGATCGGCCTGCCGCTGGCGCTGCTGCAGCGCCACCCCGAGGTGCGCGCGCGCTGGCAGGCGCAGCTCGGTCACGTGCTGATCGACGAATACCAAGACACCAACGCCACCCAGTACGAGCTGCTCAAGCTGCTGGTGGGCGCGCGCGCCCAGTTCACCGCCGTGGGCGACGACGACCAGTCGATCTACGGCTGGCGCGGCGCCACGCTGGACAACCTCAAGCGCCTGCCGCAGGATTTTCCCGCTCTGCAGGTGATCAAGCTGGAGCAGAACTACCGCTCCACCGGCGCCATTTTGCGCGCCGCCAACCACGTCATCGCCCCCAACCCCAAACTCTACCCCAAGCAGCTGTGGAGCGATCTGGGTGAGGGCGAGCCGGTGCGCCTGCAAGCCTGCGACCACGAGGAGCACGAGGCCGAGCGCGTGGTGGCGCGCATCCAGAGCCTGCGCGGCCCGGCCTCGGGCAGCGCGCACAAGGCCTACAAAGATTTTGCCGTGCTCTACCGCGCCAACCACCAGTCGCGCCCGCTCGAAACCGCGCTGCGCAAGGCGCAGATACCGTACCAGGTCTCGGGCGGCACCGGGTTTTTTGAGCGCGCCGAGATCAAAGACCTGTGCGCTTGGCTGCGCCTGATGGCCAACCCGGACGACGACCCGGCCTTCCTGCGCGCCGCCACCGCCCCCAAGCGCGGCATCGGGCACCAGACGCTGCAGCAGCTGGGCGCCTTTGCCAGCCAATACAAACTCAGCCTCTACGAGGCCCTGTTTGCGCATTCCCTGAGCGCAGCCATGCCAGCGCGCGCCCTCGCCACCCTGCACGAGTTTGGGCGCAGCCTGAATGACTTGCAATACCGCGCCCGCCACTGCCGCGGACTAGAAGCGGCGGCGGCCTTTTTGGCCGACTGGCTGCAAGGCATCGGCTACCAGCAGCACCTGCTCGACCACGCCGACAGCGCACAGCAAGGCAGCGCCCGCTGGAGCAATGTGCTCGATTTTTGCGACTGGATGGCGCAGCGCTGCGCCGACCCAGCCGCGGGCGACGCGGCGGCGCCGGGGCGCGCACCGCAGACCATGCTCGATGTGGCGCAGACGGTGGCCCTGATCACCACCTTGCAAGACCGCCAGCAAGAGCAGGACGTGGTCACGCTCTCAACCCTGCACGCCGCCAAGGGGCTGGAGTGGCCGCATGTGCAGTTGGTGGGCGTCAACGAGGGGCTGCTGCCGATGCGCCCCGACGACGAAGACGCCGCCGCGCTGGCGCAGCGCCTGCAAGAGGAGCGGCGGCTGATGTACGTGGGCATCACACGGGCCCAGCACACGCTGGTGGTGAGCTGGCTCAAGCGGCGCAAAAAAGGGCGCGAGACGGTGCCGGGGCAGCCCAGCCGCTTCATCGCCGACATGCAGCTCGACAGCGCCCCGGTGCGCGAGGACCCGCGCGCCAAGCTGCGCGCGCTGCGCGCCGAATTTGCCCAGCGCGCCCAAGCGCAGCCCGGAGCCGGTACAGCCCCGCCGGTTTCGCCCTAGTGGAAACAACCGATGGCCAGCGCAAATAAGATTCACTAGAATAAACGAACCCCATTTCGCGCACACGCCATGAAAGTTTTTATCACCTATTGCTTTCGAGTTTGTGCGGGCCTCGGTCTAGCGGGCTTTGGCTTGGGCTTGTTGGCCGCCGCTGCCCTGCCGGCTCAGGCCCTCGAGCGGCCGCGCGAGCGCGTGGTGCTGACCATCACCGGCCAGATCGGCGCGACCAATCAGGGCTCGGCGGCGGTGTTCGACATGGCCATGCTCGAAGCCTTGCCACAGCACCGTTTTGCCACCCGCACGCCGTGGGAGCAGGGCGTGGTGCGCTTCAGCGGCCCGCTGCTGCGCGACGTGCTGGCGCTGGTGCAGGCGCGCGGCCAGCGGCTGCACGCCACCGCGCTCAACGACTACCGCATCACCATCCCCATACAAGACGCGCGCGACTTCGATGTCATCATCGCCACGCGCATGAACGAGCAGCCGATGCCGGTGCGCACGCGCGGCCCCTTGTTCGTGATCTACCCCTTCGACTCCGACCCCCGCTTGCAAAATGCGCGTTTTTATGAGCGCTCGATCTGGCAATTGCGATCGATCGAAGTGATCGAATGAGCCTTGCAGTCGGCACAGTCCCATCCACCGGCGGCCGCCGTTTCGGTTTTTGGCTGGCGCTCACCACCTTCGTCATGGCGCTGGGCTTGAGCGTCATGATGGTGGCTTTTGTGCGCCAGACGCAAGCGGTGGCAGACACGGCGCGCCTGCAGGCAGACTCCATCACCGCCCTTACGTTTCAGCTCGAGCGCGAGTTTTTGCGCCTGCGCCACCAGCTCCACCTGAGCCTGGCGCAACCCGAGCAGGCCGACTGGGCGCAGCTGCAGGTGCGCCATGAGATTTTTGCCAGCCGCGTGGGCCTGCTGCACGATGGCGCCACCATCGCGGTGTTGCGCCAGCGCCCCGAGTTCGACGCCATCGCACCCAAAATCAAAGCCTTGCTCGAGCGCGCCGACCCCTTGCTGGCCGACCCCGAGCGCCACCAGCCGGCGTTGCAGCAGGTGCTGCAAGAAATGGAGGCGCTGGGCCCCGAGGTGCAGGCGCTGAGCGTGGCGGCCAACAGCCTGATGACGCACCTGATGGACGACAAGCTCGAGCAGGTGCGCACGCAGCAGCGCTGGATCAACCTGCTCATGGCCTTTCAGGTGTTGCTGCTGCTGCTGGCCCCCGCCGCCTTGTGGGGAAGGCACCGGCGCTTGCAGCGCGAGCGCTCGCAGCTCGAAGCGCTCAATGACGCGCTGCAGCAGGCCAAGACCGCCGCCGAGCAGGCCAACCGCGCCAAAAGCCAGTTTGTGGCCAACATGAGCCACGAATTGCGCACGCCGCTCAATGGCGTGCTGGGCATGCTCGATTTGTTGCTCGACAGCCCGCTGCCGCCGGCGCAGCGCGAGCAGTTGCGCACGGCGCAGCAGTCGTCGGCGCACCTGTTGTCGATCTTGAACGATCTGCTGGACCTGTCGGCGCTCGATGCCGGGCAGATCAGGCTGCAGCCGGAGCCGGTCGATGTGGTCGCTCTGGTGCGGCAGTGCCACGGCTCGCTGCGCGCCCTTGGCGAAGGAAAAAACCTGCACCTACCGCTGAGCCTAGGCCCCGATCTGCCGCCCTGCGTGCTCACCGACCCCAAGCGGGTGCGTCAGGTGGTGCTCAACCTGCTGGGCAACGCCATCAAGTTCACACCCAGCGGCAGCGTGGCCGTGGCGCTGAACTGCCAACCACAAAGGGGCTTGGCGCATTGGACGCTGACGGTGCGCGATACCGGGATCGGCATCGACCCAGCGCTGCATGAACAGATTTTTCAGCGCTTCGCCCAAGCCGACCGCAGCAGCACACGGCCCCAGGGCGGCAACGGGCTGGGGCTGGAGATTTCGCGCACGCTGGCGCAGCTGCTCGGGGGCGACATCGCGCTGCGCAGTGCGCCGGGGCAGGGCTCGGTTTTCAGTTTTACCTGGGTGGCGCCCCTGTGCGCGGACGTTGTGGGCCCGCAGGCGTGTCAAGAGCCACTGGCTGCCCATTCGGCACAGGCGCTGGCGACCCACTGGGCGCCTGCAGCCGCTCCAGAGGGCCGGCGCGTGCTGGTGGCCGAAGACCACCCGGTGAACCGCCAGTTTCTGGCCCTGTTGCTCGAGCGCATGGGCTTGCAGCCGACCTTTGCCGAAAACGGGCTGCAGGCGCTCGATCTGGCGGCGCGCCACGATTTTGATTGGGTTCTGATGGACATCCACATGCCCGAGATGGACGGTCTGGCTTGCGCCCGCGCCATTCGCCAGTTGCCCGGCGCGCGCGGCCGCGTGCCGATCATCGCTGTTACAGCCGACGTCATGAACGAGGCCGGAGAGCAGGCGCTGGCAGCGGGCATGGACGCCTTTTTGAGCAAACCGCTGCAACGCCTGGCGCTGGAGCAAACCCTGAATCGCCTAAAAGGCGCCCGGATGAGTGCAGACTAAACTGTGGTCGCTTTCACCAGCCCAGCCCCAAGCGCAGCGGCAAGAACACCGCCATGCCGCAGACGATGGTGCCCAGCACGCCACCGCGCCAGAAAAACCAGGCCACCCCGGCGGCGGCGGCAAACAGGCGCGCATCTTGCCAGGTGTCGATCAACTGGCCTTCCAGCAGCACCACTTCGGGTGCCACCACGGCCGCCAAGGCGGCGATCGGGGCGTAGAGCAGGCCGCGCTCGGCCCAGTACGGCAGTTTCCAGTCGCGCTCGCTGATAAAGAAAAAGCTGCGCGTGAGCACCGTGACCAGCGTCAGGGCGGCGATGGCCAGCAGGGTGGGCCAGTCGAAATCGCTCATGGTGCGCTCGGTGGGTTGGGTGGGATAGGCGGCTGCGGGCGCAGCGCGCGCGGGCCGTGGGCCTCGATCAACAAGCAAAAAGCCACTGCGGCGGCGATGGCCACCACGATGTGCAGCTTGAGCGGCAAGGCAAAAGCGGCCACCGCCGCCGCCCCCGCGACCCCGGCCGCCACCACCCGCAGCGTAGATGTGGCGAGCGAGCAGCCGACCCCGATCAGGGCCAGAATGCCGGCAAAGCCCAGTCCCCAAGCCACCGGTATGGTGTGTGCCAGCGCCACCCCGAGCAAGCTGGCGCCCATCCAGCTGAAGTAGTTGACGCAGCAGTGGCCGGCCAAGTAGGCCATCTGGCGCTGTTTGGCTTCCAGTGTGGCGCCCACGGCGTGGTAGCGGCGCACAAAAAACACATAGCTCATGTCGCCCGTCAGGTAGCCGGTGATCAGGCGTTGGCGCAGCGGCTGGTGCATCATGAAGGGCCGCAAATGGGCCGAAAACACCACGAAGCGCAGGTTGACGCAAAACGCCGCCGCCAGCACCACCCACAGCGGCGCACCCGCTGTGAGCAACGGCAGCACGGCCAACTGGGCGCTGCCGGCAAACACCAGCAGCGTCATCAGCACCGCCTCGAGCTGGCTCAGGCCCGCCGCCACCATCGCCACCCCGGTCATCAACCCCCAGGCGGCGACCCCGGCGGTGACGGTGGTCTGCTCGCGCACGCCCTCAGCGAACTCGGGCCAGCGGCGGATGTCGGCGCGCCAGAACATTTCAGCCAGCTCCGCCCAGCACGGTGCCCACGGACAGCGCGTGCCCGGCCAGAAAGGGGGCCACCGCCAAGCGCTTGCCGCCGGCGCGCTGCAGTTCGGTCAGCACCAGCACGCCGGCGCCGGTCTGCACTTGCACCCCGCTGGCGTCGGCGGCCAGCACGGTGCCGGGTGCGGCCGCTTGGGTGCCGATCGGAGCCGCTGGCAGCGCGTGCGCGCCCCAGACCTTGAGCGTGGCGCCCCCGAGCAGGGTGCTGGCCCCGGGCGCCGGATCGAAGGCGCGCACCCGGCGCGCGATCTGCGCTGCGTCGTGTCGCCAGTCGATCTGGGCTTCGGCTTTGTCGATCTTGTGGGCGTAGCTCACGCCCGCTTCGGGCTGCGGCTGCGGCTGCAAGCGGCCGGCCTCGGCCTGCTGCAAGGCTTGCAGCACCAACTGCGCGCCCAGCTGCGCCAGCCGGTCGTGCAGGCTGGATGCGGTGTCGTGGGCGGCGATCGGCAGCGCCTGGCGCAGCAGCATGGGGCCGGTGTCGAGCCCGGCGTCCATCTGCATGAGGGTGATGCCGCTCTCGGCGTCTCCGGCTTCGAGCGCGCGCTGGATCGGGGCGGCGCCGCGCCAGCGCGGCAGCAGCGAGGCGTGGATGTTCAGGCAGCCCAGACGCGGCAGCGCCAGCACCCAGGGTGGCAGCAGCAGCCCATAGGCGGCCACCACCGCCACGTCGGCAGCGGCCTGTTGCATGGCGCTGCGCGCCTGCGCGGCGTCGTCGGGGTATTTGCCATCCAGGCGCAGGCTGCGCGGCTGCGCCAGCGCCAAGCCGTGTGCCAGCGCCACCTGCTTGACGGCCGAGGCCTGGGGCTTGAGGCCACGCCCGGCCGGGCGGTCGGGCTGCGTGAGCACCAAGGGCACCTCATGCCCGGCGGCCAGCACGGCGCGCAAGGCCAGCGCGGCAAATTCCGGCGTACCGGCAAACAGCACCCGCATAGGGCTCTTGGGCTTCAGAGCGGCACCGCACGGCGGCCCGTGCGTGCGCTGGGGCGCTCGGCTTCGCCTTCGCGCTCGGCCTTGAGCAGCTTGGCCTTGATGCGGGTGCGCTTGAGCAGCGAAAGGTATTCGACAAACACCTTGCCCTGCAAATGGTCCATCTCGTGCTGGATGCACACCGCCAGCAGCCCCTCGGCCTCGATCACACGGCTGTGCCCGTGGGCGTCGAGGGCGCGCACACGCACCGCCAGCGCGCGCTCAACGCCGTCATAGACGCCCGGCACCGACAGGCAGCCTTCGTCGCCCTTGCGGGTTTCGGGGCTGGCCCACAGCAGTTCGGGGTTGATCAGCACCAGCGGCTGGTCGCGCGCCTCGCTCACGTCGATGACGATCACGCGCTCGTGCACATCGACCTGGGTGGCGGCCAGCCCGATGCCGTTGGCCTCGTACATGGTGGCCAGCATGCGCTCGATCAGGGTGTGCACGCGCTCGTCCACCGCCGCTACCGGCTGCGCCACGCGCAGCAGCCGCGGGTCGGGGTACTTGAGGATGGGTAAAAATTCGGCTGGGTTCATCGTTGCAACAGGGTGGGCCCGCCACCGGGGCCACAAAATGTCGTTATTTTCGCCATTTTTGGCGGTCGCTGCACGCGACATGCGGCTATTATCATTGCTCTTGGGGCCAAGGCTGAATCAGTGCAGTTGAGGCCCTGTGCGTCTCTCGTCAATTTCACCACCCAAGGGCCGCTGCGCCGAGCGCAGGCAGGCCGTGGGCAGCCAACGGGGCTTCAGACATGCGAACCACACCTGCACCCGCCGCTCTCCACCGCACCGCCCGTTGCAGCCGGGCCGTGCCCGCCTTGGCCTTGCTGCTGGCCAGTGCGTGGGCGGGCGCGCAAACTTTTCCCAACCTGCCCATCAGCCCGGCCCAGCGCGACACCGCGCGACAGGTGGCGCAAGCCGGGGTGCCGCTGTCGGCGCTGGCGCCCAATGCGCCCGAGCGCCACACCGTGCGCCGGGGCGACACGCTGTGGGACATCTCGGCGCTGTTTCTGCGCCAGCCCTGGCGCTGGCCCGAGCTGTGGGGCATGAACCTCGAGCAAATCCGCAACCCGCACCTGATTTTTCCCGGTCAGGTGCTGGTGCTCACGCGCGTGGGTGACCGCGCCTTCTTGGCCATCGACGCCGGCGCGGCGCCGCCCACGGTGCGCTTGTCGCCGCGCATCCGCGCCGAGGCCTTGGCCGAGGCCGCCTTGCCGGCCATCCCCGCGCAAGCGATCGCCCCGTTCCTCAACGATTCGCTGCTCTTGAGCGCTGACACCCACGCCCGCGCGCCGCGCATCGTGGCCGCGCTGGAGGGGCGCACCCTGCTCAGCCAGGGCGATCGGGCCTATGCCCGGGGCCAGTTTGGCGCGCTCGACGCGCTCGAAGGTGCGCCGCTGCTGCTCGCCGAGCCCAACCCGGTGCAGCGCATCTACCGCAACGCCGAGCCCCTGATCGACCCCGACAGCGGGGTAAAGCTGGGTTACGAGGCGCAACTCATCGGCACGGCGCAGCTGTTGGGCAACGAAACCGTGCGCACGCACACCCGTGCCGACGGCCAGACCGAACAACGGGTGGAGCCGGCCGCGCTCGACATCACCGCTGCGTTGACCGAAATCCGCATCGGCGACCGGCTGGTGTCCACGCCAGCGCAGATCACCCCCAGCAGCTACGTGCCCCGTGCGCCGCAGATGCAGTTGGCCGGGCGCGTCGTGCGCACGCACGCCCATGTGCAGCGCCTAGCCGGCCAGCACCAGGTGGTGGTGCTCAACCGCGGCAGCCGCGATGGGCTGGAAGTGGGCCATGTGCTGGCCCTGCAGCGCAGCACCGTGCCGGTGACTGACCGCACCGACAGCGCGCGCGCCACGCTGCAACTGCCGGTCGAGCGCAACGGCCTGATGATGGTGTTTCGCACCTTCGACCGCGTCTCCTACGCGCTGGTGTTGCAGGTGAGCGATGCGGTGCGCAACGGCGACCACTTCGCTACACCCTAAAAACCCATGACTGCCCAGCCCGCAGCCGATCCAGCCACCGCAGACACGGCTGCCGAACTGGCCGCCTGGCTGCGCCTGACCACCACCGCCGGGGTGGGCGCGGCCACCGCGCGCAAGCTGCTGGCGGCCTTGGGCTCACCCCAAGCGGTGTTTGCGGCCGAGGCGCAGGCGCTGCAGGTGCTGGTGGGCGAACGGCTGGCCGCTGCCTTGCGCAGCCCACCGGTGCACGGCAGCCGCATGCTCGAGCAAACCTTGGCCTGGCTGGCCGGCGCGCCCAACCGCTACTGCCTCGGCTTGGGGCACCCGCACTACCCGGCGGCGCTGCTGCAGACCCCCGACCCCCCGGTGCTGCTGTACGTACAAGGCCAATTGAGCGCGCTGGCGCAGCCCTGCACCCTGGCCGTGGTCGGCAGCCGCAACCCCACGCCGCAGGGGGCCAGCAACGCCCATGCCTTTGCCAAGCAGTTGGGGGCGCAGGGGTTTTGCATCGTCTCCGGGCTGGCGCTGGGCGTGGACGGCGCGGCGCACCTGGGCGCGCTCGAAGCCGGTGCGCCCACGGTGGCGGTGGTGGGCACCGGGCTGGACCGGGTCTATCCGCGGCAGCACCTCGAGCTGGCGCGGCGCATCGCCGACCACGGCGCGCTGCTGAGCGAGTACCCGCTGGGCACGCCGCCGCTGGCACCCAATTTTCCGCAGCGCAACCGCCTGATTGCCGGCCTGAGCCTGGGCACGCTGGTGGTGGAGGCGGCGTTGGAGTCGGGCTCGCTCATCACCGCCGAACTGGCGGCGCAGTACGGCCGCGAGGTGTACGCCATCCCGGGCTCGATCCACGCGCCGCAGTCGCGCGGCTGCCACGCCCTGATCCGCCAAGGGGCCAAGCTGGTCGAGACGGTGCAAGACGTGCTCGACGAGCTGCGGCCGCAACACAGCCCGCCCCAACCGACGCAGGGCGTATTGGCCTTGGGCGAGTGCGAGCCAGCAAAGTCCGCACCACAAGACGGCGCAGCCAAGGCAGGCCGAGCGGTGCCGGAGGCTGCGGGGCAGGGGCAGCCAGTTGAGCCCGAAAGCGCGTTGATGCAAGCGCTGGGCTATGACCCGGTGGGGCTCGATGCCCTGCAGGCGCGCTGCGGCTTGCCCACGGCCGAGCTGCAGGCGCAGCTGCTCGAACTCGAGCTGCGCGGGGTGGTCAGGCGCCTGCCCGGCGGCCTGTTTCAGCGCCAGGCGCTGGCTTGAGGTGCTGGCTCAGACCTGCGCCCCGGCGTTCGGGTCGTCGGGGTTTTCAGTGGTTTGCGCCACGGGCTTGATCAAATCCTCGCGCTTGATGCCCAGCGCCATGGCCACGCCGGTGGCGACGAAGATCGAGGAGTAGATGCCAAAGAAGATGCCGATGGTCAGCGCGAGCGCAAAGTAGTGCAGCACCGGGCCGCCAAACAGCAGCATCGAGATCGCCATCGTCTCGGTGGTGCCATGGGTGATGATGGTGCGGCTCATGGTGCTGGTGATGGCGTGGTCGATCACCTCGCGCGTGCTCATCTTGCGCTGGCGCTTGAAGGTTTCGCGGATGCGGTCGAAAATCACCACCGATTCGTTGACCGAGTAACCCAGCACGGCCAGCACGGCGGCCAGCACGGCGAGCGAAAACTCCCACTGAAAGAACGCAAAAAAGCCCAAGATGATCACCACATCGTGCAAGTTGGCGACGATGGCGGCGATCGAGAACTTCCACTCGAAGCGAAAGGCCAGATAGACCGTGATGCCGATGATCACGAACAGCAGCGCCAGCATGCCGTCGGTGACCAGTTCCTGCCCCACCTGGGGCCCAACGAATTCGGTGCGGCGCAGCTCCACGGTGGGGTCGTGTGCGCGCAGCGCCTGCAGCACCGACTGGCTTTGCTCACCCGCGCCCACGCCGGGCAACGGCGGCAGGCGCATCAGCACCTCGCGCGCGCTGCCGTAGTGCTGCACCAAGACCTCTTCGTAGCCCAAGCCGGCGAGCGCACCGCGCACCACCTCGAGGTCGGCGGGCTGCTGGTAGGCCACTTGGACCACCGTGCCGCCGGTGAACTCGACCGACAGGTTGAGCCCGCGCGTGACCAAGAAAAACACCGCCAGCGCAAACAGGGTGAGTGAGATCGCGTTCAGCAGCAGCGCATGGCGCATGAACGGGATGTCTTTTTTGACGCGGAAAAATTCCATTTCTTGCAACCTCTGGCGGTTTAGTCGGTGGCTGCAGAGCCGGGTTTGGGCGCGCCCGGTGCCGGCGGCTGCCAGACCGTGCCGATCGAGATGGTTTTGAGCTTTTTCTTGCTCCCGTACCAAGCGTTGACCAGCCCGCGCGAGAAAAACACCGACGAGAACATGCTCGTCAGGATGCCGATGCAGTGCACCACCGCAAAGCCGCGCACCGGTCCAGAGCCAAAGGCCAACAGTGCCAACCCGGCCAGCAGCGAGGTGACGTTGGAGTCCAAAATGGTGCCCCAGGCGCTGTCGTAGCCGTTGTTGATCGCCATCTGTGGCGAGGCGCCGCGGCGCAGCTCTTCGCGGATGCGCTCGTTGATGAGCACGTTGGAGTCGATCGCCATGCCCAAGGCCAGCGCCATCGCCGCCATGCCCGGCAGCGTCAGGGTGGCTTGCAGCATCGACAGCACCGAGACCAGCAGCACCAGGTTGAAGGTCAGGGCAATGCTCGAGAAGGCCCCGAACAGGCGGTAGTAGATCACCATGAAGATCAGTACCACCAGCAGGCCGTACATCACGCTGTCAAAGCCCATGCGGATGTTCTCGGCCCCCAAGCTCGGGCCGACGGTGCGCTCTTCGATGATCTCCATCGGCGCCGCCAGCGCGCCGGCGCGCAGCAGCAGGGCCACGCTTTGCGCTTCGAGCGAGGTCATCTGACCCGAGATCTGCACCCGGCCGCCGCCGATCTCGGTGCGGATCACGGGTGCCGTGACGACTTCGCCGCGGCCGCGCTCGAACAGCAAAATGGCCATGCGGTTGCCGACGTTGGCCCGCGTGACGTCGCGGAAGATGCGCGACCCGGCGGCGTCGAGCGACAGGTGCACCGCCGGCTCTTGGGTCTGGCCATCGAAGCCGGCTTGGGCGTCGGTGAGGTTTTCGCCGGTGAGCACGACTTCGCGCAGCGTGATCACGGCGCGCCCTTCGCGGTCGAGGTGGCGCTCGGAGCCCAGCGGCACCGGGCCTTCGCCGCGCTCGGCGGCGCGCCCGGCCGGGCTTTCATCGACCATGCGCAGCTGCAGCGTGGCAGTACGGCCCAAGATGTCTTTGGCGCGCGCGGTGTCGAGCACGCCGGGCAGCTGCACCACGATCCGGTCTGCCCCTTGCTGCTGGATCACCGGCTCGGCCACTCCGAGCTCGTTGATGCGGTTGCGCAGCGTCAGGATGTTTTGCTGGATCGCCTTGGCTTGGATGGCGCTGCTGGCATCGGCGCTCAAGCTGCCGACCAGCATGGGCTGGCCATCGACCAGCTGGCGCTCGAAGATCAGGTCGGTGAAGTTTTGGCGCAGGGTCGGCAGCGCCGCCTCCAGCGCCGCCTCGTCGCGAAAGCGCAAGGTCACCGCCAGGCCTTCGCGGCTGATGCCGGTGTGGCGGATGTTTTGCTCACGCAGGGTGGTGCGCAGGTCGCGCGCCAGCGACTCGGTGCGCTGCTCGAGGGCGCCGGGCATGTCGACTTGCATCAGAAAATGCACGCCGCCGCGCAAATCCAGGCCCAGGTACATCGGTTGCGCGTTGAGCTGTTGCAGCCAGCGCGGGGTTTGCGGCACCAGGTTGAGCGCCGCCACGTGGGTGGGCTGGGCCGGGTCGGGGTTCAAGGCGCGGTCGATGGCGTCGCGCGCTTGCAGCTGGGTTTCGGCGCTGTCGAACAAGGCCTGAATGGTCTGCTCTTGGAGCACCAGCGATTGGGCGCTGATCTGGCGCTCGGTCAACGCCTGCTCGATGCGCGTCAGGGTGGCGTTGTCGATGCGCACGCCGTGCTGGCCAGAGGAAACCTGCACCCCTGGGGCTTCGCCATACAGGTTGGGCAGCGCGTACAAAAGGGCGATCAGCAGCGCCACCACGATGGTGACGTACTTCCACAGCGGATATCGGTTCATGAGCGGGCGGCCCGGTTAAAGCCCAAAAGCCGGGCGCACGGGCCCAGCCTTTGGATGAAAAAACACGGCAAGGCCGTTTACTGAACCGTGCCCTTGGGCATCAACTGCATCACAGCGCTGCGCTGGATTTGGACTTCGATG
>Ga0209104_1000099_pt1 | contig 13947 bp, 18 predicted proteins | sample JTO19cmmetaG_FD_184156 | JGI IMG/M metagenome (GOLD analysis project Ga0209104, IMG submission 184156) | Freshwater bacterial and archeal communities from Indian Creek, Illinois, USA to study Microbial Dark Matter (Phase II) - JTO19cm metaG... | ecosystem: Environmental > Aquatic > Freshwater >... | reverse complement strand
AACCTCGCCGCCTTTCACGACATAGATTTTGTCTTCAATTAGATATTCTCCATCTGGTAATTGCATTTTATTTAGTTTTAATTGTTGCGAAAGTTTTAAACCAAGAAAGCCCTCGATGGAGAATCCGATTTGCTCCTTGGCAACCAGCTCTTCGAAATAGTCTTTGTCAGTTACCTGGGCTGTCAACATGAGAGTGCCTTTCGGGACCTCGATGCCAAATGTGCTGAATGCTTTGTCTTGGGTTGGGTTGTCCACTATCCATGTTTCAAGGATGTAAGCTGGCACCTTCTTATCAGTGTCATGCTCCAGGTTGAAGATATCACGATTGCGGAGGTCAGCCATGAACTTGGTGTGAATCTGCTCGATGACCTCTGCTGTGAACTGCACATAATACTCACCATCTTCAGCATTATTTCGGTAGATGTCCATAGGTATCATTGCCGGTGCTGTGATGCGGTACTTTAGATCGTCAGCGAAAATCATTTTTTTCTCTGCTCCGAATGCCATCCCTTTGACCTTAATAGCTGGAAGATTGGTGAACGCAATCATCTCGATTCCCAAGTTCTCGCCATCGGCAAACTCATCTTCGATAGTAATTTTGTAAACTGGAATATCTTTGGTCATGCTTATATTGCAATTTTTGTATCTTTGTTCATAAATTGATATTATGATACAAGTATTTGACCAAGAGTTACCAAACAAAATGGATGAGCTCACGATTGAGCAGTTCGAAAAAATCAGCCAGATTCTGAACAATCCCGACTTCGACAACATTGAGAGATATGTTGAGATGTTCAAATACCTCGGCATTAAAGAGGAGCTATGGGATGACTACCCATTCAGCAAGTTTGTGGAGCTGATAAAAGAATTCAACCTAAACTCATTCACACCAAGTGAAGCAGTGACAACAGTCGAGATGGATGGCTACACATACGAGGCGCAGCTCAAGCTGTCAGTCAAAGAGACCAAGCTCATCGAGAAGATTGTGAACACCAAGCCAAATCACTACCTGAGTGATATCATGGCCATCATGTTCAAACGCACTGACCTATCCAACACCGAGCACTTCACCGATGCCCACCTCAAATATAAGGCAAAGTTATTCCGCACTCAGAAGGCTGAGTTGTGTGTGCCATACATTGTATTTGTGACTGATAAAATCGCTGAATATGCCCAGGCCAACACTACCCAAGGGGTGGAGCCAAGTCAGTCTTGAGCAGTTCATTGAGCTGAGACAACTCAAAGCTGAAGATGGTGTATTCAACCACAACATTGATATCCTCTGTGCGCTCACCGATGGGCTGCCAGAGGACTTCGATGACCTCGATATCGCAGATGTAGCCGAAATCTTCAAGAATCTTCCATGGCTCTACACTGAGCCGAGCAAATTGTATACTGATAGGATAGGTAAGTTCTATCTCAAGCCAATGACTGACCTGACTCTCGGTGAATTCATCGACCTGGAGCACTATTTCACCACTGACTATCTTCAGTACCTGCCCAACATCTGCGCTCTGCTGTATCGAATCCCCGAAATTGTGGAGGACAATGTGGTTGCAAAGTGGGAATCAACTGATTTCAAGACCTCAAGTCGGGTGCATTACTTCCTTGACCAACCAATCACCAAGATGTATGGGGTGCTGACCGAGTATATCAAGTTCAGAGATAGCTTCATCACCAGCCACAAGAACCTGATGAGCGAGCAAGTGGGTGAAGATGTCAATGATATCACTGACCCCGAGGAAAAGAAGGAAGCAGAACGTGAGAAGTCATCTCAAAAGTGGGGATGGGAGCAGCTCATTTGGTCGATGTGCAATGGTGACCTCACCAAATATGACCAGGTGATCAACATGAAGCTCGTGCTTGTGTTTAATTTCTTGGCGATGAGAAAGGAGCTGGAGATTTAATAGTCCAGTGCGTAGTTGAAATCTCCGTATAGCGGCACAAAGTCATAAATCACCTTGGGCTTTCTGCGCAATAAATTGCCAAGCTCCAGGATTGGGAATCTCTGAGCCAAATCAGCCACATACATTCCATACATTTCACCAATCAAGCCATTCATCTCGAGGGCATCATTGAATTTTCTGACCAATCTGAAGGGCGCAATGCTCTCGGTGCCGTTGTTTAGATATCCAAAATAGTAGGCGGCAAGGATTTCGATGCGGATGTTGCCCTCGGTTGTCACCTTGGCATTGATGCGCACAGAATCATACAGCGTGTATGTGTCGATGAGTGCTTCATCCTTGATGACTTTCTTGAGTGTGTTGGCTACTCTCCTTCTGAGGGGATACTTGTAGTTATATTCGCCAGTGTTTTTGTACCTTGCCATTACTTATATTGCAATCAGTCTGCAATTTGTTTAGGAATCTGACAATCGGTCCATGAATCCATGGTGAATGTGATGGTCATGAGCCATCCAGCAGCATAGTCAAGAAGGTCGTTGTTGAGTGGCACCAGAGCCGGGAAGCCTACCACATCAAAATCACGATCATCAAGATTGAAAGTGTAGTTCAAATACAAGTCCATGAGAATCTGATGGCAGTCACTCAGGATTGTGTTGATGTTGGCACGGTCCTTCTGGATGATGTCGAAGCAATAAATCTCCAGTGTGAAATCATTGGTGTTGTCAGTTGGAATCGCATCAATTGGCACGATGTAAACAATCGGATATTTCTCATCCTTGGTGGCGAAGTTGAAGAGCTGCTCTTTGAAGTCAGAGCCAACCTTTTTCACCTGGAGGTGTGCGTTATAGAATGCGATGATTTCGTTGATGAGTGCTTGGTAGCTTATCATAGTACTGAATTTTTCATGATTTTGTTGACCTTACTTTGTGTGGCTGTCATCTCGGTCTCACTGACCACAGCTGTGACCATTATGTTCTGACCTGACTCCATGCCATTCGGAGCACCAACATTGTTGGCTGCGTTGCCTTGGCCGAATAGATTACCAGGTGTGAATGCTGGCACGGCTGAGTTTGTTCCACCACCACCGCCACCACCTACTGATGGAGGAGTTGGAGCTGCACCACCACCTAATGCTTGCAATGCCTTGGCTGTGGCTGCGATGTTGCCAGCGATGCCGATTGCTGTGGAGATATTGTTGAGCGCAATGACTGGAGCTGCTGCTGCACCTGATGTGGCGATTGCTTGAGGTGTTGCCAATGCTCCTACATTCGCTGCCTTGTTGGCAATTATCATCTTGGCGATACCGATGGCTGACTCAGCGATGACTGCTGCCTTCTGCACACCTCTTGACTTCTCAAATATACCGGCAATCAATTTCACTCCTTGAGAAGCTACCTCGAGACCTTGCTGCTGAATCGCTCGCTTCTGCTCTTCGACTGCTGCCGCTGCTGCGATTGCTTTGTCATCCGCTGCTTTCTGGTCCTCGAAGGCTTTCATGTTTGCCTCACCTTGAATCTGAAGCTCCTTGGTGCGAGTGTCAACCAATCCAGCAACTATTGTCTTTGAGGTATTGGTAGCCAACATTTCGCTGGCTTCAGAATCTTCCTTTCTAATTTTGTTTATCTCAAGAGCTTGAGCTTTCTCAAGTGTTGTGACATCGAGATTGTATTTTTTAGCCTCTGCAATCAGTGCCGCATACTTGGCTTTCGTATCATCAATCTCAATTTGAGTTTGTGTTTTGGTTGAATCAGTCAGCAACTTGTTGGCTGCAGCAATCTCTTTTTGAATCGCTGCTCTTCCTTCCTTGTATGCCTTCTGTGCTGCCTCTCTCCTCTGCTTTGCCTCCTCTGCTTTCTTATCCTCTGCCGCTTTCTCTTCTGCATCGTCAGCAATTTGAATCAGCTTGCGCTCTTTTGAGCCATCCTTGATGAGCTTATTCTCTTCCTCGATTCGCTTGCGTAGTGCCTTGCGTCTTTCAATGCTGTCCTTGTCTGACAATCCCTTGAGTTCAGCATACTCACTGCGAGCATCTGCCAATCTTTTCTTGGCTGCGTTGCTTACTGCTTTTGATTTGTCCAGCTCGAGTTCAGTGGTGTCCTTGCCTGCTGCCTTGGCTTTGGCAATCTCGATATCGTATGAATCAGAGATGGCAGCAACTCGCTTCTCAGATGACTTGAATGCCTTCTCATTGGCTTTCTCCATCTTGCGAGCGTTCTCCTCTGCTGCGTAGCTTGTGAGCCCGAGCCAATCGGTAAGCTCCTTGAATGAATCGATGAGCAAATTGATTGGAGCCATCAAGAAGTCAATGGCTTTCTGGAGCACACCAATCTTATTGAGGAAGATTCCGATGCCGACCACAATGGCTGTGATGACTGCGACCAATAAGAAGATTGGATTGGCGAGAATCTGCATCCCGAGCTTGATGAATGCGCCACCCATAGTGGTGACAGTACTCGTGAGGCCCTTCAATGACTTGCTGATATCGCCAGCATTCAGACTACCAAGTGACTTGCTGAATACTTGAGCTTTTTGTGATGCCTCTTCGAAGTCGAGTGACATCAATGAATCCTTGATGCCGCCAAATGAGTTGGATATCTGCTCGAATTTAGACCCCGAGGCGAACACATTCACGGCATCATTGGCATCCTTGATTCTATCAGCTACCTCACCAGCTCGGGCAGCGAGAGCGGCCATTTGTTCCGGGTCAGATGCTTCTGCAATGGATGCCTTGAGTGAACGGAGCTCTGCCTTCAGTGACTGAACACCGGAGAGCTTGAGAGGAATTTCTATTTCATTAGCCATATATGCGGACTTCGAGAGGTGAGTTTCTTAATTGTGAATCAGTGTGTGCGTGATTCTGTGTTTTGGTTGTATGCACTACAATGTTGCCATCGCTGTTGACATAGGCAGAAGCAAGGTAGTCATGTTCTACATTGCCGATTATGACGAAAGTGTTTAGAGCATCGAATGCCCTGGTCGGCGTGCCGAGATATTGACCAGTTGCGGTGCGTGTCCAGGTGATTGCTCCGATGTTGTCAGCCAATACCACTGCGCTTGGTGCAGCAGTGCCGCTCTGCGTTAGCAATGCCACATAAGTCTGACCGACAGCAGCAGCTCCGTTGATTCGTGGTGTGATGATACCATCCTCCTGGAGCGTTCTGTTGTCACCGATGACCACGCCTCTGAGACCATCACCGATGTTGTTGCCCTCACCACGCACGATGACGTCAAGACCAGATAGGTTGACATTTGCCTCTGTTGATCGTGTGGCTAAATTGGTGGTGTGAGTTGTTGCAGTGATTGGCGGTGATGTGGGTGTGCCAGGATTCGTTACGAATGGAGCAAGCTCAATCTCAGTGTCGATGCTGATGAGCTCCACTTTGGTTGGCACCTCTGCATTGGCATCATAGTCGATGACCTTGTTGATGTTCCACCATGAGTTGTCGATGCGGATTTTGTCGTTGAGCTTCAGCGTCTGGATATCTGCCTCGGTCAAATGGAAGTAAGCCACCAACATCTTGCCGACGTTTATCTGGTTGACTGTCCTTCTCCAGTACAGATTGTAAAGGTTGTTCGCAGTCAGTGTGCTCGGTGTGTAGTAGTAGTAGTCGCACGTTGCAAAGTTGATGTCGAATGTTGGAGTGAGCGCATCATCAAAGTGACCAATCATCGGATAGGTAGTGAGACCGAGCTCACCCGTGGTGCCGTACTCAATCAAGTCCCATGGGCCGCACGTCTGCTCTCCACCATCATACAAGATGCGGATGTTGGTCTTGGGTGCTTCACCATTCAGTGACGGCACATAGGCATCGAATGAAGTGGAAACCACTGGAGTCGGTGAGAATATGAGCTCCTTTGTCTCAGTGTCACGCACATATTCGTTGTCAAATGTGTACTCAAGCTGACCATAAATCTCATCAGTCATCTGTGTATATACAGTATTCGGTGAGTCGTTGTCGGGCTTGTATGTGAGCTTGAGCTTCTTAGATGAGAGGTCGGGAAGGAAGATGAGATTCTGCTCCCTGTCCTTCATTAGCTTGGCCGACCAATCCTTCTCTGCTCCGCTGTCATAGTATTCGTCACGATGGCGAAGGATGAGCTTGTTGGGTTGGTCCGTATCAGTGTCAGCATAGAGGTTGTACATCTGGAAGATGGACTTCACAAAGTCGCTCTGCTTGATTTTGAGTGGCACATATTGGTTGATGTCCAGGATGCCACCAATCACTTGCACGTTTGCAGTTGGAAGTATCTTGATTCGCACCGAATTGATTATCAGCTCCACGTTTACGGGAAGAGCTCCAGTGAAATCACAATATCCGTTCTGCCATCCAACCACGATATTGGCTACTTGACCAGCTGTCAAAAATGGCGGCAGAGTTCCATCACTTAAAAGCGCAGCACTGCCGGTGACAATTCCGCTGGTTAGAGAAGTGACTCCCACTGGTATGATGCTTCCCTGGTTGATGACTTGCTCGGATGTTAAATTTGAGAACTGACCATTGTATCCAAGTATGCTGAAGCCAATCACCGGGGTTGCCTTGAATGGTGACAATGAGTTGAGCACAACCGTTGCATTGGTGTTGTCAATTTGGAATTCAAAGTTGACCTGGTACTCCAGGATGTAAGCCTCACCAGCAGCAGCATTGGTTGAGATAGGTACAGTGAATTCACCAGTGGTCGGATTGAATGACCCTTGCACGTCAGTGATTTCAGTCCACCCGGTAGCATCCTCTCGGTAGTTGTTGGCAATCGCTGCATCAACTGATACAGTGAATGGAGTGTTGTTCTCCTCCTCCACCAAATAGTCCTGGTTGTCGAAGGTGTTGCTATCTCCGTTGTATGGGATAAGCAGCTTGTCGAAGCGAGCAGATGCCAGGTCACTCCATTGGTATTGAAAGCCAGCATTTGAGAAGATACGATCAAGGTAAGTTTTCGCATAGATGGCTGGCTTCATCTGACGCACGTTGTATAGGTTGTCAGTGTCATACGGCAGCACATACTTGAAGCCATCAGTGACAGTGTTGTCGAATGTGGCCACGATGTCAGCAGCAGAGAAGGTGTGGTTGAGGTCAGTGAAGTCCAGAGCAGTCAGTTCCTGGTTGGCTATGGCTGTAAAGAATTCGACCCTCGTGTCTTTGATGAGGACCTCATACTCCACGTCTTGCTCATAGGCATCGGTCTGCTGATTCTTGTTGACTGAGAGCAGCTGAAGCAGTGCATCCTCCATGATAGGCACATTGTTCTGAATGACGCTGCACTTGGTCAGTGCGTTGATGTCAAAGGTGCCAGCCTGGATGTTCACATCATAGTAGTGGTTGAGCAGCTCATTGTTGTTCTTGCTACCAACCAAAGTGATGGTCTTGGAGAAGGCTCCGCTGCGCTTGGTGAGGTCACGAATGTCCCCGACTGCGAAGTTCAAAGGAAAGACAGTGCCTTCCTTTACATCAAGGAATCCGTTCTCAAGTTGTATTCTAACCATTTATGTTGTCCTGATTTGCGAGGCGCACGCTGATTGAGTGGCGCATCAAGTTCTTATTGCGTTGGTTGAGCATTTCGTATGCGTTGTTCTCCACTATACATGGCTGATAAGCTGTGGACTCAGGAATGTGTATCGGACAACCATCCTCATCAATGAGCGGAACACCATCTTCTGTGGTGACGTAGTTGACAATCTTGAGGAATGTCTGTGGCGATGTGACCAGCTCCTCGAAGTAGGTTGCCATCTCTTGGGTCATCCAGTTGGTGTTGAGGTCGATGCGCTTGATGAGATTCAAGTTGAATGTGTTGAAGCCAAACTCCTCGGTCTTGTATGTCCACTGGTCTGATGCGTTGACGTAGCCAGTGACATCTCTGTTGTACATATCACGGCTGATTTCTCCACGCTCATAGCTCTTGAGCTGGAAGGCGAAGGATGACCATGAACCTAATCGGTCAAGGAATAGCACATGATACTCTGAGATGAGCACTCGGCGGTCGATATAGATGCGGTACTTGACCGAGTCTTGCAGTGGCAGTGTGGCTCCGCTACCGAAGTACACATCATACCACTCGGTGTCGTTGTCTATGAGGTCACCAGCACCCACCAGGATACCATAGTTGTTCGGGCCACATGGCACCTGAAGTATGTCATCCATTGAAGATGGTGCCTTGTAGAATGAGGAGCCATTGCTGTTGTCAAAAATGATGCGGTCAAATCCCTTTGGATTCTGAAGGTTGAGATATAAATCTTGACCCAGGGTGCAGTGGAAGTTCGCTGTCGGCTGATTGGTCAACCATTGCTTGGTGACTCCGTTGAGTTTGTAGTCATTCTTATCATACACTGTCCAGTCCAACCATCTGAAGGCTCCGTTGAATACGCTGTTTCCATTCAGCTCAGTGATGTCACGCACGATGGTCTTGCGCTTGTCAGCATAGCTCACCGAGCCATTGATTGTAGCGTCAGTGATCGTGGACCAGTTTACGTTGACAACGAATACCGAGCCCGTTGCACTGACCACGGTGTGCAGTCCTTCGAGCTGTGGGTTGGCTACTCCACCATCAGCTTGTGTGATGATGACCTGGTCACCTGGTGCGAACGAGTTTGCCACGTTTATCTGTACACTGCCACTTGCATTCGTGAGGCTGCTCGTGTAGGCCACCTCGGTGACATACTCCTCACCGATGTTGACGTCAAAGTTGAAGTATGAATTCGGTGCGCCATAGCTTGAGGTGAGCTCTGTGTTCAGGTCCCAGGATACTTTGCTCTGGAGCAGCTTGGATAGGTCCTCCTCGCCATAGCCCGTACCGAATGTTGGAAGCACTTTGTACTCCGCAATCTTGTTAGCCGTGCCAGCCTCATACACATCAAAGATATATCGAAAGCCAGCCAAGTTCTTGTTGGTGGAATCGATGATGAACTTGAGTGGGTTGTATGCTGGGCTGAAGGTCTGTGGCCTCGCTATGGTTGTCTGAGCCATTACTCCCCTTTTAGTGCTTTCAATTCAGCGTACAAAGCAAGCAACTCAGCTTCTTTTTGCGCTACTAATTCCTCTTGTGTAGGTTCGTCAACCTCTATAAATTCAACGCGAACAAGTCCGTTGTCGTCGTATATTTCTTGTCTTACTTGTGGCATAGTTAAAGTTTTAAGCTGGTGTTAGTCCAATCCATTGAGGGGGTGCCGTGTTTAGTGTAGCAGTTGTAATGTTTGCTGGCGCTGAGCCTAATGCCGCTGTAACGTTATAACCATTTGCCCCATTAACAGCACTTCCCGTTTGTGCAAATGCGTAAACAGCGGCAATGTTATTACAAGTAACATTTGCAGTTACTGCGCCACCATGAAAACCAAGCCAATAAGTTGTTCCCGCATTAAATGTAAAAGTTGTTGTTGCAATTTTAAAACCAATTGTCGACAGGTTTAAGTCGGCGCTTTCGTAAAGTTTAGCGTTTGGAAATCCATTGTTATCCGAATAAATCAAAAGACGGCAAAGAGAACCAACCCCCAAGATATTACAATACATTAAAATTTCCGAAATTGTAAAAGTATTTGCTGGTATAAATGGCACTAATGTGAGCCTTGCCAAAGTGAAACTTGCCCCAGTTGTTGAAGCACCAAGCGAATAGCTTAATCGCCTACCGCTTATTGGCTTAGGAATAGCATGAATACCACCACCACCACCACCGCTATATTGCGGAATGTTCAAAGTGTCAGCAATCAAAGTAGCTGGGCCGCTTGTTCCCGTTGTGGTGAGAGTCAAAGCGTTTTGCTTGTCGTTGAATGTTGACCAATCCGATGAGGTTAGGTAGCCGTCGTCAAATGTAGTAGCTTGTGTAATTGATATATCAGGAGTAGTACCGCCACTTGATACAATCGGTGCGCTGCCCGTTACGGCGGTTACACCACCGCCAGCAACAGCATCGATTATTTCTTGACCCGTGATTGATCGTGTGACGTAGCTGCCACTCTCCAGCGTTGAGACTTCGAGTAGGTCAGTTGCTTCCAGGTCTGCTCCTTTCGGAGTCATCTGGGATATCTTCTGTGTTCTAAATGCCATCTTATGCGAGTACTAATTCGACGCCTCCAAAGCCACCAGCTCCAACAATTGTAATTCTTGCAAAGACCTCATTGTTTTTCGGTGTTATTCTTACACCATCAGGCAATAAGTTGACACTTAAATAATCGCTTTTAACGTCAATGTATTCACCATCTCTAATCACTTCTATGGCTTCAATTCGTATGTTCGAACCTCTTATGATTATTTGGTCAACAGCTCCAGTATATGTAGTGCTGGTAACTCCAGCGTTCATATAATACGTTCCGTTGTTTGCGACTAATTCGCCGATTAAGTTTGCGCTCATGTTTTTCTTTATATTGCAGTTTGGCTGCCAAATGTTTAGAAGGCGAAATATGAGTCATCGGTATAGTACTCCTGGCGAATGTGCGTGGCAGCGTATCGGATGGCATCCATGGCATCATCGAAGAGCTTCACGGGCTCATCCATGATTTGGTCTCCGACCTTTTTCCACTTGTAGTTCTCGTATTCTTTCTTGAGTCTTGGCTCATCCTCGCAGACCACTCCAAATGTCTTGATGTTGTCGATGCCCTTCTTGACCACCTTGTTGGCATTCTGCACGTCATAGCCAGCATTGTTCATCTCGGCAATTATTTCGGGCCGTGCGTAGTCAGCCACGATGGTGACGTGCTTCTCGATGCCCAGGTTGCCAATCTTGTCGATGAGGTTGGTGGTGGTCAGGTAGCTTTCATAGATGACTGGCTCGATGTATATGTCATTGTCGCACCAGTATACCCTCATCAGGGCAGTCGGGTGATTGTATCCGAAGTCAAGGCCATATACAAAGTTCACGAACCTTGCCGGGCGATGCTTCACGAAGGTCCAGTTGGAGTAGATGTTGCTCTTGCTGATGGCTTTCTCACCGAGGGCATAGATTTGATACAGCGACTCATCGGTGCGCTTGAGGTCCTCAATCTGTCGCTTGATGCTTTCGGGGAGGAATGGGTTGTCTTTGTACGTTGACTTGATGATGATGCTCTCCTCCATCGGCAGCTCATACAACCAGGATGCTGACTCACTCGGGTTGTAGTCGAAGATGAGCTTTGTCTCGGTCCTCATGTTCAGCTGCTGAAAATCTTCGAACCATAGCTCATTGGCTTCATTGCACCACCCAAGGTCCCTCTTGCGACCCCTGATTTTTTGCTCATCATCCACGCTGAAAAACTCCACGATGCTTCCATTCGGGAAGGTGTAGATGTGCTCTGACTTGTTGTGGCTCGTCACCTCGTATATGCCCATCTCCTTCATGATTTCAAAGAAGTCACGCATCACCGTTGCCCTGAGAGCTGGGAAGGTCTTGCGCACGATGCTGACCACCTTGCCAGGATTCTGCAAGCAGTACACCACGATCATTTGGCAGAGCGAGTAAGTCTTGCTGGAGCGGCTACCACCCTCATTGATGATGAACCTGATGCTCGGGTCAGCCAGGGCCGTAAAGTTTTTCTCGAAGATGACAGTGCTGTCGATTGTGATTTCAGCCATAGCTCAAGTTTAGGCAATGCGGCAGCCATAGGACAGTATTCTCTCCTATGACAGCTGACAGCAAATATACTAAATATATTACTCTGTCGGTTTAATTATATTCACCTTCACCTCGGAGATACTTTGCCCTCCAGAAGTGATGTCAGTCTTTTCAGTCAGACCATTCAGTCGCTGAGTGATGGATGCGTTGAACTGCCCAACCATGCCGCCCTGAATTTGGTCATTTCGAATTTCATCGCTTATGCGCGTGCAGATTGTCGTAAATGCTGAATATCTCCCTCCAGTGTTTGCGAAATAATCGTGCACCACAAGTCCATTGTCGTGTGCAAATACTCTGAAGCCACTCATTGTGAGCGGTACCTCTAATGGAATCGGTTCAGCCTTCCCAGTCTTATTTGAAAGTGAATACTGATATCTTGGATTGTCCTTTACTTTTTTTCTGTACTCAACAAAAAGCTGATAAAGGTCATCCGGTGTTTCGAAGTTTCTTGGTCTACCAGCCATTATATAATTTTTAAACTTTTTAGTTTACTTTCTGCCCAATCAAGTCCAGTCTTGCCACCCCATAAAAGGAATGAAACGTATCCACAGTCCTCTGGTGCTGAATCATCGAATGTTGGTTCTGCCCTGGATAGGTATGAGTACATCCTTTTGATTGTATCGATTGAAATGGGCTCCTTATTTGCGAGCTGCTGTCCTCTGACCTTACCGACTTGAGTGGCGCACTTGTTGCCGAGCTCTTTGTTGAGTTCGATGCCTCTGCGTGCGTTGTTGCGCACTGAATCGGGATAATCGGAGTAGCTATCCTCTGCGAATGCTTCCATGTATTTTGACAATGCTGTCATTTTTGACTCTTCCCACATGGAATTGCACACAGCATATCGCTGGTCATTCTCAGGAAAGTCCTTGAGTGCCTCTTCATCGCCCATGCAGCGAGTCAGGAAGTCATCCTTTGATTCAGATGGTGTCGGTTTTGGCATTGGTTCTGCGTTTGCGTTTTGGTTTAATTACTTTCGGAGCTTCAGTCTGCTCATCTGCCTCGATACCTTCATATCGGATTGGTGCAGTTGCTGTCTCCTTCTCAAATAGATATGCGAATCCTATGCTCACATAGTAGTCATATTTATTCATATCTATATTGTCAACAACTACGGTTATGTTTCCGAGAGCTGTGTTTTTCATTAGGGTCATCCCCTTGTATTCACTTTTTATCTTCATTGTGTATGATTTTTAGTGTTGTTTTTATGTCTGCGATGAGGTAGTGTGCTGATGTCACTGGGATGTTGAAATACTCGGCCATAGATCGTGCTGTTGTGAAGTTCTTATCGAAGTAAGCCTTGGCCACTGCAATCTTGACGTTGTCTGTGAGCCCATCTCGGTAGATGTCCACCGATGACTTCCATCCCTGGTATTGCTGCTCGATTGCGATTTTGTAGTTGAGGTCCTCCCCATCATCGAAAGTGTCAGGAACTGCGATTTCTGATGCCAGGATTCGCTCATCTTTGTAGCTGTCGACATTTTTCCAAATGACTTGACGCTTGATTGAGTTAAGGATATAACTCTTGACCTTCCCAACATCCTCTGTATTGTCATTGATTTCGATGCAGTGCAGATATGCGTTGGAGATGACCGTATCGATTGTGAGTTTCGGATTGTACTTGGAGCAGAAGTACCTGGTGTATCGGTACAGCTCCTCATAGTGAGACGATATGTAGCGGTCAAGAGTTGCCTTCATACCAATTTATGAATTCCTTGTACCATATTTTGCGTCTCAGCTGGGAGCAGAAGCATTCACGATCAGGCTGTCCGGTCTCTGCGACCTTGATGCGCTTGAGAACGTTCAGCGTTTTCTTGCTGTATCGCTCTGTCTCGGGCATTTCCCTGACTGCTGTGATGATATCTATTTGCTCTCTATCCATTCGCTGATGATGTAGGCACCCATCGCTGTGATTGCTGCCGTATATATATTGCCTGAGAGTATCAGCGCAGTCCAAAATGACGTACACTTCCAGCAACCAAAGCCAGCATGAATGTAATCACCGAGCTTCCCCTTGGGAATCACCTTGATGAATAGTAGGTCAATGACCCAGTGCAGAGGTTCGAAGTTGGCGATGAGCCACCCGAGTGCCAGGTATGATAGTATCAGTTCCATACGTCAAAGATAAAATTAATAATCAATATGATAGCTACTGTGGTCACGAGTATCATCGTGGCGAGTGCTGCGCAGTATTCGTCTTCGGGTTTCATTGTTCCTCGTTTACGATTTCTAATCTACCATTGATTGAATATCCAGTCAACCAAATCAGCTTTTCAAGGTGAAAAAGCAAGTCTTCTAAAGTTACGTCTTCGTGGTCAAATTCATACGATGCCTTATGACCGTAGTGTGTGATTTCTATTTTCATTGTTCTTGTTGTTTAAAGGTTGTTTCACTAATTTGATATTCATTCCATTTAAAAGGATTTGTTGTATCAATTTCTCTCCACATTCCCACTATTCCAAACATAATTAAACCC
>Ga0209104_1000098_pt1 | contig 13956 bp, 16 predicted proteins | sample JTO19cmmetaG_FD_184156 | JGI IMG/M metagenome (GOLD analysis project Ga0209104, IMG submission 184156) | Freshwater bacterial and archeal communities from Indian Creek, Illinois, USA to study Microbial Dark Matter (Phase II) - JTO19cm metaG... | ecosystem: Environmental > Aquatic > Freshwater >... | reverse complement strand
TTTTGCGCTCAGGCAGTACAAAACTTAGCCTAGCACAAGTGGGCCTGGCCGATGCTCCGCGCCAGCAACTAGAAACGATGCTTAAGAGCGCTTACGGCATGGTGCTTGTGACCGGACCCACTGGCAGCGGCAAGACTACCACGCTCTACTCGGCGCTGGGCCTCCTGCATACTGCAGACCGCAATATTATGACGGTAGAAGACCCAGTTGAGTTTCGCGTGTTGGGCATCAACCAAGTGGCCGTCAACGCGCGCATCGGGCTCACTTTTGCCAATGTGCTGCGCTCCTTGGTTCGTCAAGATCCGGATATTATCATGGTTGGCGAAATTCGCGACAGCGAAACCGCCGATATTGCTATTCGCTCTGCTCTTACGGGGCACTTGGTGCTGTCATCCCTCCATACCAATGACGCCCCTAGCACCATCACGCGCTTAGTGGACATGGGGGTAGAGCCTTTCTTGGTGGCCTCGGCCTTGCTGGGCATTGTGGCGCAGCGCCTGGTGCGCCGCCTCTGCGAGCACTGCCGAGTGAAAAAAAACCTGCCAGCCGGCTCTCCACAGCTTATTGCACTCGGCATCGAGGCAAAAAGGGAATATGAGTTTTACTTTCCCAAAGGATGCGAGCGCTGTAATGGCGAAGGTTACAAGGGACGTCTCGGTATTTTTGAAGTGTTGCCCATCACGGAGGAGCTGCGCGAGTTAATCTCCAAGCGCGCCACCCTGAGCGAACTTAGGCGGCACGCGGAAATAATGGGGGTAGAAACTTTTCGCCAAGATGGCCTGCGCAAGGCAGAGCAGGGCGCGACGACCATCAGTGAGGTCTTACGCATGACCTACCAGGAGGGATAGTATGTCGGAAAATATGTTTCACATTGACGAACTATTACGCCAAGCCAGCCAATTGCGCGCATCCGATATTCACTTTACGGTCGAGTTGCCCCCTATGCTCCGCATCGACGGAGGCCTAAAGCCTGTGCCGGGCATGCCTGTTTTAAAACCACCCGACACCGAAAGGGTGCTTTTAGAAATGCTAAGTGCTCTGCAGCTGGCCGAGTACCGGCAGCAGGGCAGCGTCGATTTCTCGCGCAGCTTGCCTGGTGTGGGACGCTTTCGCGTTAACGCCTATCGGCAGCGCCATGCCGCGGCCTTAGCGCTACGCCTTATCCCTATTGGCATCCCGCAACTTGCCACTCTTGCCTTGCCCAAGGTGATAAGCGAGCTTGCCCGCAAGCATGCGGGTCTAGTCATTGTCACGGGGCCGACAGGGAGCGGCAAATCGACTACCTTGGCCGCCATGATTGGGCAGATTAACTCCGAGGAGTCGCTACACATCTTAACCCTCGAGGACCCCATCGAGTTCTTGCATCGCCACGAAAAATCAATGGTCAATCAACGCGAAATTGGTCCCGACACCCCCTCTTTCGCCTCTGGCCTACGGGCGGCGCTGCGTGAGGACCCCGATGTAATCTTGGTGGGTGAAATGCGCGACTACGACACCACGCAAATTGCCATTAGCGCGGCGGAAACAGGGCACTTAGTGCTCACTACCCTGCATACCCCTTCCGCCTCACAGACCATTGACCGCATTATCGATATTTTCCCCCCCCCATCAGCAGTCGCAGGTGCGCATTCAGCTGGCCGCTTCACTGCAAGGCGTGGTGGCGCAGCAGTTACTGCCACGCGCCGACGGCCCGGGTCGCGTCGCCTGCGTAGAGGTGCTCTTGGCCACCCCCGCCGTGCGAAACCTCATCCGCGAGGGCAAGACGCATCAGCTGCCGTCTATCATCCAGACTAATTCTCGCCTGGGCATGATAACCATGGACGCGTCGCTCCGCGACCTGCGCCAAAGAGGCATTATCAGTCAAGAAACGTACGAAGTTTATTCGCAAGAATTTACCCTGATGAAAATTTTGGAATAGGGGGGAGGCAATTGCCCATTCTCTATGACTACCGCGCGCGCTCGGCGGCGGGGGAACAACAAAAAGGTCAAATCGAGGCTGAGTTTGAGCATGAAGCGCTCAACAAATTGCAGGACAATGGCCTAGTAGTAGTCCACCTTGAACAAAGCCGCGACATCAAGACCTATTTCTCGCGCGACAGCAAGGGTAATGTGGTCATTTTTGCCAAGGCCGTGACGCCAAAAGACCTGGCCATTATGTCACGCCAGCTGGCGGTACTGTATGGGGCAGGGGTAAGCATTTTGCAGAGCTTGCGCACCGTCGCGCAGCAAACACGAAATGAGCGCTTAAAGGGTATCATGCAGCAAGTCAGCGGCATGGTCGAAGCGGGTCAGGGCTTAGGGGCCAGCCTGAAGCGCTTTCCCGAGGTCTTCCCCCCGCTACTCTACAATATGATTGCCGCCGCTGAGGTTTCGGGCGCTCTAGAAGAAGTCTTAAATCGCGCCGCGGACCATTTTGAGCGCGACTACGAGCTAGAGCAAAAAATTAAGTCGGCCCTGAACTACCCCAAAATGGTTTTCATCGCCCTCTTTGTGGTCGGTGGCTTTCTTATCACCTTCGTCGTGCCCAGTTTCGCCGGGGTCTTTGCCATGTTAGGGGCCGACCTGCCCTTGCCCACCCGCATCCTTATGGGGGCCGGCGATTTTATGCAAAACTACTGGGTTTGGCTCTTGCTCGTCATCTTTCTCTCCGTAATCGGCCTCAAGGTCTATGCCCGTACCAAGCCCGGGCAACTCTTTATGGACAACCTAGAACTGCGCTATCCCATACTGGGCGACATCACCAAGAAGCAATTAGTCTCCCGCTTTTGCCGCAGCCTAGCCACCCTATCCCGTAGCGGCGTGCCCATCATACCCGCCCTAGCCCTAGTCCGCCAAACCCTCGGCAACGCCGTCATCAGCGAATCCCTGCGCCCCGCGCAAGAAGCCGTGCGCATGGGCGAGCCCGTAGCCCGCCAGCTGGAAAAAACCGGCTATTTTCCACCCCTCGTGATCCAAATGATCAGCGTGGGTGAAGAAACAGGTAATTTCGACCAAATGCTCGAAAAATCTTCCGACTTTCTCGACTCCGAAATCCGCCACACCACCGACAACATGACCCAACTGCTTGAGCCCATCATCATCGCCTTCCTCGCCCTAGGCGTCGGCTTCATCCTCATCGCCATCGTCATGCCCATGTTCGACACCTTCACCCTCATAAACTAATGTTTTTCTGCAAAACGCAGGAATTCAGACTTTCCCGTAGTATAATCGATTATACCCAAACAATCTAAGGGAGGTAATAAACTATGAACCTAAACAAAAAATCACGTCAAAGCGGCTTCACCCTAATCGAACTCCTAGCAGTAGTAGCCATCCTAGGCATCCTAGCCGGCATCGCCATCCCCCGCATTTGGGGCGCTATGGATGGGGCCCAGAGAGGGGTCGACCAATCGAACATCATGTTGCTTCAATCGGCCATCGAGCAATGGGGAGTCCTGAACAATACCGGCAATTCCGGTGGAGGTTGGGCACCATTGACAAATGACACCACCCCGACACCCGGTCAGGTGGTGCCTGTCCTCACATCAGGAGCGGTCGAAGGCACATCCACTAGCCTAAGTCCTCTGGTACCTACATTTATGACTAGTTTACCCATTGTGAATCCTGCCCTTCGTACAGGAACCCCACCTTTCACAGGCTATGGATTGCGCTTGACATCGACTGGAACTCCTGAACGCTGGTCCGTCGAAGTTGTGCGAGTTAATTCTGCCGGGGTTGTGGTCAGTCCATAATTTCGCCTATCGAAATATCACTGGCCCGAGTAGCCTCGGGCCTTTCCCCCCCAATTCATTCCAAGTCTCCCTCCCCCCGCTCCCATCCCTTTCTTCTATCTAACATCTAATTTCTCTTCTCTTGCCTCTAATCTCTCACGTCTAACCTCCAACCTCTAACTTCCAACCTCTAGTTAAGGTGGTGTCCCCATTCCAACCCTACTCTGGCTCCTCGTGGGCTCATTTTTTAACGTTGTCATTCACCGCTTGCCCCGCGGCGAGAGCATTGCCTTTCCTGCTTCTCACTGCGTGCACTGCGGGGTTAGACTTTCGGCCAAGGAGCTAATCCCATTTTTTTCTTACGCCTGGCAAAGGGGTCGCTGCCGCCACTGCAGCAAGCCCATTTCTTTGCGTTACCCCCTAGTCGAAGTCTTGACCACGCTCTTGCTTGGCCTTACTTGGTACTTACACCATGGTAAGCCTGTCCTCTATGCCTACCTTATTTTTACTTCCCTCCTTATTGTCATCAGCTTTATTGACCTTGATTTTTTCATCATCCCTGACCAGCTCCTCGTAGCCGGCCTAGGTGTTTGGTTTTTGCTACAGATTTTTACCCCCTTTATCTCTTGGACAGATGCTTTAGGGGGCGGGGCGCTATCCTTTGCCCTGATGCTTGTCATCTATGTGCTGTCGCGCGGGGGCATGGGTTTTGGCGATGTAAAATTGGCGGGTTTAATCGGCCTGTACCTAGGCACCGCGCTTTCCTTGCTGGCCCTTGTCTTGGCCTTTGTCTTGGGTGCGACTGTAGGAGCTGGGCTACTGCTCCTCGGCCTTAAAAAACGCAAGGACCCCATCCCTTTTGGGCCTTTTCTCGCCTTGGGCGCGTTCTTGGCCATGGCCTGGGGGCCAGAATTTTTAAGGTGGTATCAACTCTTTTTCGGTCTGTGAGGATGATGTCGCATGACAGAAGACAGCGCGCAGGGCTTTTCGCTCATAGAGGTACTGGCAGCGGTGGCCATTTTAGCCTTGGTGGCGCTACCGCTACTTGGCATGTTTACGGCCGCCATGCAGAGCGGGCATGCAGCGCAGCTGCAGACCTTGGCGACTCTACATGCGCAGCAGTTAATGGAGGAAGCAATGTCTATTGCCCCTACCGCGAGGGGTGTCTTACCATCAACAGTAAGCGGTGCCATCAATTTCGGCACTGTGGCCAATTTCTTTACCTTTACAAGGGTCTTAGAAGCAGACACCGTAGGCCTCGTACGCATTACCATAACCATTACTTGGACCGAGGCGCGGGGACAGCGTTCTTACAGGGTGGTGACTTTGGTTGAATAGACAGTCTGGTCTGACACTAATGGAACTGCTCGTCGTTATGGCCATCGTCTCTATAGTCGCCGTCTCCGCTGGTAGCATGCTGGTGGCTGGGATGCGTACCTTTCAGGCGCGCCATGTCGGCAACATGGTGGTTTCCGACATGCGTTTCGCCATGGAAGTGATGGCGAGGGATTTGCGGGCGGCGACCGCTGTACGCAGGGTTTCTCCTAGTCATATTGAGTTCACTAGTCCGGGGGATGCTTCGCCTTTTTCGCGCAGTTTTCACCAGAGCACCAGCACGATTATGCGCAAGCAGGGCACTAGCCTGTCGTCGCTGGTTGACAATGTTGATTTGCTTACCTTTGCCTTCGATACGACTACTATTAGCATTGCCATAATCAGCGTCCCCGCGGTAGACGGCATTGCAGGGAGCGGTTTGCCCTTGACTTTGACTACACGCGTCATGAGGCGTAACTAAATTGAGGGCCACATGCTAAAGATACGCAAGCTGTCGCCTTCATCTGAGCGCGCATTCACCTTAATCGAAACTCTAGTAGTCGTAGCGATACTTCTTATTTTTGTGGGGCTAGCTATGCCACGGGTAGGCAATGCCTGGGTCGAACTACGCTTAATTTCTGAGGCGCGTCATGCCCATGCATTGGCGCAGGCCACACGCCAATATGCGATCATGCGGGGTGCAACTGCACAGATATCTTTTGCTAACCTAACAAACCAGCCTGCTGCTATTTTGGTGACGGACCATTCAGGCACCCTCCCTGTGCCAGTTTTCGAAACGCATATGCTACCCATAGGATTCAGATTTGTCTACGTAGGTCATCAGCCCAAAATCGTAGCCTTTAACTCGCGAGGTGAGGCCGATTGGCCGTTCACCAGTAGTAATGCGCCGTATCGAGTTATACTCCGTGCCCCTAATGGCCAAGAGAGGCATTTGCTTTTTCACCGTGCTGGGCGGATCATGCTACAGAAGCCGCAATAATTGCCCTACTAAGTCCAAAGTTTTTTGCGAAGTTGGGGTTGTGATAGGAGGTACCTGTGCCAATGACTTTTTTCACTGCCAGTAATGCTGGACTCTTAGTTCTAATTTTAATAATTCTGCTTATTGTCGCCGGGGTCGTGGTTCTGCGCTCCCGCACGCGCGTCAGGACTACCTTGGGCATTGATGTTGGAAATGCGCAAATTAAAATTGCCGAGTTAAGTTTGGGAGCGAGCCCTGCGCTACTGCGCTATGTGGTCGTGCCTACCCCCGCCGATGCGGTAGAAAATGGCTTGGTCAAGAATGGTGATTCATTGGTGGCGGCTATCGCCGGTGCTCTTAAGGCGGGGGGTTTTCGCACCCGGCGCTGCACGGCTGTTTTGACGGGGCAGAATTTGCTGCTGCGGCATATTGACTTGCCGGCCATACCCGCGGGGGAGTTGCGTAATGCGATAAAATGGCAGTTTGAGCAGTTCTTTCAGATACGGCTGGCGGAGATGCTCACCGACTACCAGGTCATTTCCGCCGGCCCCGGCCAGCCTTCGACCGTCCTCCTCGTCGCTATGCAGCGCGAGCCCATAGTTTCCCTAGTTGAACATTTGCGACGTGCTGGTCTTGGGGTCGATGGCGTAGACATCGAGTCGCTGGCCATACAGCGGGCCATCGGCTTAATAGCCTTGGCGGAAAAGAATAATAGCACGGAGGCCGTCGTGGATTTTGGGGCCGGCACTACTAATATAAGTATTTATCATCAGGGGCTGCTGCAGGCCAGCCGCATCTTAAACATTGGGGGCAATGACTTTACTAGCACCATTGTCTCGCGCCTGAATTTAGGCTGGGACGAGGCCGAGGCCCTTAAATTGCGTTATGGGCTAGACACCGCGTCGGAGATTGCTCCGGCCGTTATTCATGTGCGTGACCGCTTATTTAACGAAATATACAAGACGCTTGATTTTTACTTTGCGGAGCACCGCGGGCAGAAGATGGCCAAACTGACTATAGTGGGTGGCGGCAGCAGCATGGAGGGCATGGCAGTGCAACTGGACCACTACTTGGGCGAAAACCAAGCCATGCTGCTGGAGTCCTTCTTGGTAGAGGCTTTTAATCCTCTGGATTTTGTGATACATAAATTGTCTTTAGACGAAGCCAAGCTGATTGGACCAGCACTGGCTGTAGCTATCGGGCTGGCCCTTGACGAGGTGACAACACGATGAAAGTAAATTTACTGCCGCAAGAATTGAGACGTCGGGCTGGAGTATCACCATGGCTGCGCTACTTGGGCGGTTTTATCATTTTCTTGGTACTTGTCCCCATGCTCTACACCATATGGCTGTACCTAGACGTGGCGCGGCTCGCGCGGGCCGAAGCTGTGCTCGCGACCCGCTTAGAGCTGCTAAGGCCTCTAGATGCACTGCAGACGGAGCGCAATGCCCTGGCCCAAGAAGTGCAGGTACTAAGGCAGGCTGTTGGAGAGCGAGAACATTTTATACCCAGCATCTACCTAGCGGAGCTGCTTAAGCTCTTGCCGGCGCAGACCGTGATGGGGAATCTCTCGCTAAATAAGGATGTGTTGAGTTTTAGTGGCACTGTGGGCAGTTACACCGAAGCCGCTTACTTGCTCGTTCTTTTCGAGTCATCACAGCTTTTTGCTAACCCCGTTCTTTCCGGTTTGACTGCGGCCGAGGCCGGTTATAGTTTTAGCTTCACGGTGGAACTGGCCGAGGGTGTAGAATGATGAAGATGAACATTAGCCCACGAGAGAAGCGGTTATTGGTCGGCCTTCTCGTTGTGGTCCTCCTTTTTGGCTACTACCTCTTTGTCCTAGAGCCACTATTAACTAGACAAGGGACTATCAGTGCTGCGGTGGCTAGCAAGCAGGCCGAGGTAGACCGCCTGTTGCCGCTCGAAGCACAGGCCCCGGCCCTTAGGCAAGAAATTGTCGCCTTGCAGAGTGATTTAGCGGCTTTGCAGGACTTAGCGCGGCCCTTGCCCCTGCCTGATGTGCTCCTGACATTAGAGCGTCTAGCCGATACTTGGCAATTTGAACTGGCCTCTCTCGGGCTGCAGGGCATAGTGCCTGAGACAGGGGGGGCGGTCTCCTTGCGTTTCGCGACGCCGTATGCCTCATTTACTGGCTTCCTCCTGGACCTAGAGCGTCTAGGGCATACTTTTGCCCTGACCTCGTTGGGGCTTTCTTCAACTGGGGAAGTGGTCAATGTCGACCTCACCTTTAGCATCTACAGCGGACTCATACCGCCACGGGCGGATATAGTGGTGCCATGGCGCGTTTCGCCCTTCAATCCAAGGTGATAGTCTCGGTAGGCATGAGAGCCGCCTGCTTTTCTGCAGGTGGCTTTTATGCCTACTCTGTAGTGTACAGGCACATGGCCTAGTTTGGCTACGATTTCAACCACAGAGGTCACAGAGGCGCACTCCTTCTTTCTCTCTTGCTTTCTCTGTGTACTCTGCGGGTAACTAGAGGTAGGAGGTTAGAAAGTGGAAGCTAGACGAGTCTGGCGAAAATGCTTTAACAGCACAACACAGAGGCATGGGAAAAAGTAAAATAAGACGCTTAGGATACAATGCTTATGGTTTCAGTATTGAACTCCATGTTCCTCTCTTGCTTTCTCTGTGTACTCTGCGGGTAACTAGAGGTAGGAGGTTAGAAAGTGGAAGCTAGACGAGTCTGGCGAAAATGCTTTAACAGCACAACACAGAGGCATGGGAAAAAGTAAAATAAGACGCTTAGGATACAATGCTTATGGTTTCAGTATTGAACTCCATGTTCCTCTCTTGCTTTCTCTGTGTACTCTGTGGTTAAAAAAGTTCCCTTTTCAGACTTTCCTAAGGCAGCTCGTTAGGTGTCAACGGGAATGCAGGTAGAATGTAGGCCAGGAGGAGTGTAATGAAAATAATTCTCATCGGCATGATGGGTAGCGCCAAAAGCACCGTGGGGCAGCTTCTAGCAGCAGAGTTTCGCTGTGCGCACCTTGACCTGGACAATTTAATCGAAGAACAGACAGGGCAGGCCATTCATGAGATTTTTGCCTTGTGGGGCGAGGGACACTTTCGCCAGTTAGAGTCAGAGGCCATGCTTGCTCTATCCAGGAGCGCGCCGCCCGCGGTGATTTCTTTAGGCGGCGGGGCCATACTGAACAAAGAGGCGATGGACGCCTTAAGAAAGACGGGGAAAGTGATTTACTTGCGCGCATCTCCCTCACATCTGGCCATGCGCCTAGAACATAGCACCGAAAAACGTCCCCTGCTGATGGACGCCCCGGACCAACTCGTGCGCCTTACGGAAATTCTCGCCGTGCGTCGCAGCATCTACGAGGGGTATGCGGATTTAATTCTTGATTCCGACGAGAAGACCAGTGCGATTCTCGTCGAAGAAATTTTGCGGTGGTGTAAGAGTGTCAAGGTAGAGGGCAGGATTTTCTGACCTAGTTAGAGAAAGTTCTTCTAGTGGTAGATTCAATCGAGGGGGTAGTTCTGTTGCCAAACGCCTTAGTTATCCATGGCCCTAACTTGAATATGTTGGGGCAGCGTGAAAAACGCATTTATGGGGCCACCACTTTGCCCGAGCTAAACAGCATGTTGGTCGCGGAAGCCACTACTTTGCAGTGGGACCTCAGTATCGTGCAAAGTAATTCCGAGGGGGACATAGTTAGCGCCATTCACGAGGCCCTCGGTCGCTACGAGTGCATTATTATTAACCCCGCGGCCTATACCCACTATAGCATCGCCATTCGCGACGCGATCGCCGCCTGCAATGTTCCGACCATTGAGGTGCATCTCACTAATATCTACAAACGCGAGGAGTTCAGGCACAAGTCGGTTATCGCTCCCGTTAGCGTAGGGCAAATTAGCGGTTTTGGCCCTTATGGTTATGTGCTCGCCCTGCAAGCCGCAGCGAATCTTATGGGCAGGTCGCCTGCCACACAAAGCCAGTAGAGGAGGAAAATAAATGCAATCGAGACTTGAGCAACTGCGCCTCGCGCTACCTGAGGGTGTCGACGCGCTTCTCACCTTAAGGCCTGACAATCGTACTTACATCAGTGGCTTTACCGGTTCTAATGCCTATGTGGTCGTCGGCCGTGAAGTGGCCATGCTCCTCACTGATTTTCGTTATGTCGAGCAAGCCACCTTGGAATGCCCCAATTTTGTGGTCAGTGACTATGCCCCTGAACTGACCGATAGCTTAAACGAAGCCCTAAGGGCGGCGAACATTAAGGCGCTGGCCTTTGAAAGTGATTTTGTCACCGTCAGCCAGTACGAAATGCTTAAGACTAAGTTGACGGTAGAACTAGTCCCCACCACTGGGCTAGTAGAGAAGCTGCGCCAGACCAAGGATGAGGGCGAGATTTTAGCTATGCAGAAGGCCGCCTATATTGCCGAAGCCGCTTTAGCCGAAGTTTTGCCCCTTATTAAGGTCGGTGTCAGTGAAAAGTATATCGCCATGAATCTCGAGTTCACTCTCAAGCGTTTAGGCTCCGAGCGCCTGCCCTTTGATATTATTGCCGCTTCTGGTCCGCGGTCGAGCCTGCCGCATGGTCGAGCCTCTGAGCGTATTATTACGGCCGGAGATTTCTTGACGCTTGACTTTGGCGCTGTGTACAATGGGTATTGTTGCGATATGACCCGCACTTTTGTGGTGGGTGCCGACCCGACGCCAGAACAAATTGAAGTTTATGGCACGGTACTTGAGGCGCAAGAAGCAGCGCTAGCTGCCCTGCTACCTGGAATGCTAGGCCGCGAACTAGACCAAGTAGCGCGCGCTATAATCACCGCGCGCGGCTATGGGGAGCGTTTTGGACATGGCCTAGGCCACGGAGTAGGCCGCGCTGTGCACGAGGGTCCAAGCGGTGGCAGCAAGTCCGAGGACAAATACCTCCCCGGCATGGTCATCACCATTGAACCAGGCATTTACTTGCCCGAGTGGGGTGGGGTGCGCATTGAAGATATGGTGCTCATCACAGAGGATGGCTACCAAAACTTCAATAGTTATGCCAAGCAACTGACGAGAATCGGCTAGTCACAGACCAGTAAAAGCCCTAGATGTAGGAGGATGCAGTAATGATTTCAACAAGTGAATTTCGCACGGGCCTAACGGTGGAGGTTGATGGTATAGTCTACCAGATCATCGATTTTCAACACGTCAAACCAGGTAAAGGGGCGGCTTTCGTGCGCGCCAAGCTAAAAAACGTCATGACTGGCGGTGTGCAAGAGATGACCTTTCGCGCCGGCGAAAAAATAAACCGTGCGCACGTCGAACGCCGCACCATGCAGTACCTCTACGATGCGGGCGATTTTTACACTTTTATGGACACCGAAAACTATGAGCAAATGAATGTCAATCACTCCACCATCGGAGACGACATTAAGTATCTTAAGGCCAATGAAAATATCACTCTCCTCATGTATCAAGAGAGGGTTATGGGGGTTGAGCTGCCCTTTTATGTTGAACTTACTGTTGCTGATACTGCCCCCGGCTACCGCGGCGACACGGCCACTGGAGGCAGTAAGCCTGCGACCATGGAAACTGGCTTGGTTATTAATGTGCCCTTCTTTATCAATGTCGGCGACAAATTGCGCATCGACACGCGCACTAAAGCGTATCTCGATCGGGCTTAAAATGCGGGAGGTGCATCAATATGCTATTGACGGGTGCTGAATTACGCCAGATTTTTGCTCTTACCTCTCCCTTTGCGGCGAATGGGCAGCTGAAGCCAGAAGAAGAGCGCGTCACCCTCCTCGCCGCCAATGCTAATTTTCCCCTTGAGTTGCAATTTCGTGCCTTTGCCATGGCCGCGGCCATGGGGGATGGTTCGCCCATCATTGTGCAGATTAGCCAAAACTCTGCCGAGGCGGCCGCGGGGGACCCCGGCAAGGTTTTGCCCCTTAAGGGGGTGCAGCACTATAGTCCGGATACTACCGTTGTACTTGGGGCGCAAATTGCCGCGGCGGAGCTGGCACGTTACGCGCGCGAGTACAATGCGCCTTATATCGCACTCTCGCTCGACCATTTTAAGGTGCCGGCCTTTCCGCAAGAGATTTTGCCACAGCCAGAGGGCCTCAATTACGCGCTGGCAGAGGCCAAAGTACAGCATGCCCTCGACTACATGCTGCCCGTATTTGGCGACGAGGCCTTGCTCGATGCCCCTACCATGGAGCTTTACTGCCACTACTTACTCAGCCCGGCCTATGTGCGCTTTAAGCGTGATTTCGCCCGCATTGTGGAGCTGGTGCGCCCGGCCTGGGGCATGATCGATACCGAACACCTGCCGCCCGCCCTTGATTTTGTCGTAACGCGGGACATCCGCGATACCGTGCGCCACATCGTAGGCAACAAAGAGATAATTATTGAAGCCGAGTTTGGGGCGACCGGCACCAGTGGTCAGGCCTTAGACTACAAGGCCTTACGCGGTAGAGAGTTAGAGCAGTTCGCGGCGCAAGTAGTGTCCTTTATTCAGTATACTGGGGCCGATGCCATCGCCTACCCCATTGGTATGGAGCATGCCGCTAAAAAGGATAAACGGCATGAACCCGATATCGAGCGCATTGAGGTTGTGCAGTCGGCTCTCTACAAGGCGCTAGGTAGGTACATACCTTTCGCCCAGCACGGAGGTTCTGGTGCGGCAAAAATTGCCCGCGGTTTAGTGGGCAAAAACAATGTCAACACCCATTTTCTCGTCGATGGTTCTCTCGCGGTAGGCGAGTATGCTGTCGCCCATATTGCAGCCATTCGTGCCGGCGACAAAAAATATTGCGGCCCAGCTATTTTTACGCAGTACATGCAGGCCGTGGCGGCAGCGGCTCTAGGCAAACTAGGCGAAACAGGCAGCCTCAACCTAGGTCGCCAACTAAAGGAACACCTCACTGTCAAGGCGGGCAAGCTGCCTGCGGCCTCGGTTGGTACACCCATGGGAGCATATGACGAGTAAGGGAGGGTTCTTAAGTGGTATTACAGATTCCACGTCCCACTATTGAGCGCCTGCCTCTTTACTTGCGTTGCCTCATACGCCTAGCCAGTAGCGGGGTAGAAGTCGTCTCCAGCGAGGAGCTCGGCAAATTGCTTGCCATCACCGCAGTACAAATTCGTAAAGACCTGGCTTATTTTGGCGAGTTTGGGCGTCGGGGAGTGGGCTACGATGTTTCGGCCTTGCTGGGGCAAGTGTCGCAAATACTCGGCGTCAACCGTGCGCGCAAGCTGGTTTTGGTGGGGGTGGGGCACCTTGGTCAGGCTCTCGCCAACTACGATGGTTTTCGTGAGCATGGTTTTAATATCTCCGCCGTTTTTGATGCTGACCCGAGCAAAATCGGGTTGACCATTGCCGGGCAACGCGTCTTGCCGGTGCATCGCATTGCTGAGATGTTGCCCCAGATGGGCGTTGAGATGGCCATTCTCGCCGTGCCCGCTCATGCGGCGCAAAAAGTTGCCGACGCCTTGGTGCTAGCCGGTATCAAGGCCATCTGGAATTTCGCCCCAGTGCGGCTAATCGTGCCAGAGAATATTGAAGTGCGGCAAGAAAATATGATTGTGGGCCTGCTCGCCCTGTCGTACTACTTGGCGCAGCATGACCGATAGGCAGCAATAGCACCAACCAGCGCCCAGGCGCTGGTTGGTGCTATTGCTCAAAAGAGGTTGCAAAAACAGTGTTGACCGTAAAAAGGGCCCATGCTACAATACACGGGTATAGTGATATTTTTCACAAAGACTAAATTATCCGACAAATCATGTGCGAGGTGGGACACCCATGTTGACAGTGGCCGAACTTAACGAGATTAGATCCCGAGTGAGAAAACAGCTGCGCGTGCGCACCAATGGGTCGGCAGTGAAAGTTGTTATTTCTTCAGGTACGACAGCCATCGCCGCCGGTTCTCGCGCCGTGATGGCCGCTGCCCTTGACGAAATAGCGGCCAAGGGGCTTCATA
>Ga0209104_1000097_pt1 | contig 14003 bp, 11 predicted proteins | sample JTO19cmmetaG_FD_184156 | JGI IMG/M metagenome (GOLD analysis project Ga0209104, IMG submission 184156) | Freshwater bacterial and archeal communities from Indian Creek, Illinois, USA to study Microbial Dark Matter (Phase II) - JTO19cm metaG... | ecosystem: Environmental > Aquatic > Freshwater >... | reverse complement strand
AAAATGTTTCTCATGGCGCGCGAACTGCCCCGCGTCACCTTGGTCACCGTGATCGAGGAGCCCGGCAGCAACGCCAACTCGGGTGACGAGCTGTTCAGCGCCCAGTACCAAGAGCAAAAAGCCGGCACCGAAGCGGCCGCCGCCGAACTGGCCTTGGCCGGCTTTGCGACCCGGGTGCTGGTGGCCGAGGGCGATGCACGCAAGATGCTGCTGCAAGCCACCGAGCAGCACCGGCCCGACGTGCTGGTGATCGCGCGCCACTCGTACAAGCCCGATGGCAACTTCATCGCGCGGCGCATCGACGCGCTCTTCGACGAGCTCGACCACATGACCTTTGGCACCGTCAGCGCCTTCTTGGCGCGCCGCGCCCAGTGCCCCTTGCTCATCATCCCGACCCAAGAAGGCTAAGGGCCAACAACCCGCCAGCCCATACCCATCACGCAAGTCGCCGACTTATTTCGCTACAAAAACCCGGAAATCAAAGCCCTCCACCTGACGTGGATCGCTTTTTTCATGACCTTCTACGTCTGGTTCAACATGGCGCCGCTGGCGGCCATGATGCTCCAGTCCGAAGACTGGCTGACGCGCGAGGACATCCAGATCTTTGCCATCGCCAACGTCGCGCTGACCATTCTGGCGCGCGTCTTCGTCGGCATGGCGCTGGACCGCTGGGGTCCGCGGCGCGTGTTCTCCGTCCTGCTGGTGGTCATGGCCATCCCGACCTTCGTCTTCGCCTTTGGCGACAGCCGCGAGGTGTTGTTCGTCTCGCGCTTGGTCATGTCTTGTATCGGGGCCTCGTTCGTGATCGGCATCCACATGACGGCGCTGTGGTTCAAACCGCGCGACATCGGTTTTGCCGAAGGCTTCTACGCCGGCTGGGGCAACTTCGGCTCGGCCGGGGCGGCGCTCACCATCCCCTCGATCGCCCTGTTCGTGTTTGGCGGCGACGACGGCTGGCGCTACGCCATCGCCATGTCGGGCACCGTGATGGCGCTGTATGGCGTGTACTACTGGTTCGCCATCACCGACGGCCCCAAGCCCGGCACCCAGCGCAAGCCGCGCAAGGCCTCGGCGCTGGAAGTCTCGTCCTACGGCGACATGGTGTTGCACATCCTGTTCACCATCTTCCTCACCGGCGTGCTGGCGATCGTGGTCTATCGCATCCATCTGTCGGGCTTCATCAGCGACAACTTGTCCTACGCGCTCTATCTGGGCATCGCGCTCATCATCATCTACCAGGTGGTGCAGATTTTGCGCGTCAATCTGCCCATCCTCAAGCGCGGCGTGCCCGAAGACGACCGCTACCCCTACAAGTCGGTGGCGGCGCTGCACGTGACCTACTTCGCCAACTTCGGCGCCGAAATCGCCGTGGTCTCGATCCTGCCGATGTTCTTCCTCATGACCTGGGGTTTGTCGCCGGTGCAGGCGGGTCTGGTGGCCTCGACCTTCGCCTTCGTCAACCTGGTGGCGCGTCCGTTGGGCGGGCTGGTTTCAGACCGCTTTGGCAACCGGCGCTTCGTCATGGCGGCCTACATGTTTGGCATCGGGTTTGGCGCGGTGCTGATGGGCCTGCTCGACAGCAGCTGGCCGCTGGTGATCGCGGTCTGCTTCACGATCCTGTTCTCGGTCTTCGTGCAGGGGGCCGAAGGGGCGACGTTCGGCATCATCCCATCGATCAAGCGGCGCGTGACCGGGCAGATCTCGGGCATGTGTGGCGCCTACGGCAACGCCGGCGCGGTGTTCTACCTGTTCATCTTCATGTACGTCACGCCGCAGCAGTTCTTCTTCATCATCGCCGCCGGGGCCTTCATCAGCTGGCTGGTGTGCGTGATCTGGCTGCAAGAGCCCAAGGGCGGCTTTGACGAGAACTACGTGCTGTCGTCGGTGGACCACGCGATCGCCGAGGAGAACCGGCTCAAGGAAGACGCGCGCAGCCGCTTGGGCCAGTTCCTGGCCGGCAACCAAGGCGTGGAGCTGAGCCAGAAGAACGACGGCTTCCAACTCACGGCCAAGTTCCGCGACCTCGACGACCTGCGCACCTTGGTGCAGCAACTCGAGCAAAAGGGCCTCAAAGGGCATTAGTTCCTTCGACCGATGGCGGCGCCGCGTGCCATCGCTCTTTCAGAGTCGGCGCGCCAGCCCCTTCGAAGGATGTTCAAGTCGTGCCGCAAGCGGCACAGTCGAACCCAGCCACCGGGGCGTTTGCGCCCCCAGCGCCTGCAACCGATTACGCACGCGCTGCAGCTCATTTTTAACGGAGAGCACAGTATGAACAACCGAACCAGCGCCCAGTCGAAACCGATCTGGTCGCCCAACGTGACCGAATGGCGCCCCGAGGACCCGGTTTTTTGGAACAGCCGCAAGTGGCTGGCGATCCGCACCCTGATCATCGCCTTCTTGGCGCTGCACTTGGCGTTTGCGGTCTGGTTTACCTGGAGCGCGCTGGTGGTGCGCCTGCCGGGCTTGGGCTTTCAGCTCACCGTCGATCAGCGCTTCTGGCTGCCGGCGATGGCGCTGCTCATGGGCGCGGTGGCGCGCTTTCCGCACACCTTTTTGGTGCTCAAGATCGGCGGCATGTGGACCACCTTCATCTTCACGCTGGCGCTGCTGATCCCGATCTTTGGCATCGGGCACGTGGTGCAAGACCCGACCACACCGTTCTGGGTGCTGCTGTTCTGGGCCGGTGTCGCGGGGCTGTGTGCCGGTGGGCAGATCTCTTCTACCGCGGCCAACATCAGCCTGTGGTTTCCCAAGCGCATCGGCGGCTCGGCGCTGGGCTTCACCATCGGCTTTGGCAACCTGGGGGCCTCGACGGCGCAGTTCTTGGTGCCCGCCGCCATCGGCGTGGGGCTGTTTGGCGCCATTGCCGGCGACTCGATGATGTTCAGGGTGCTCAACCCAGCGACGCTCGAGGTGGTGCGCGAGGTTCTGATGTACCCACAAAACGCGGCCTACATCTGGCTCATCCCGACCCTGATCATGGCCGTGCTGGTGCTGTTTGGCATGAAGAACCACCCGGCGCGCGGCGACTTCATGGAGCAGATGCAGATCGTCAAGCTCAAGCACACTTGGGTGCAGACCATCCTCTACACCTTCACCTTCGGCACCTTTTCGGGCTTTGTCGCCTCGACGCCGCTGCTGATCCGCGAAGTGTTCCACGGCCTGCCCAACGCCCCCGACCCCCTCGCCTACGCTTGGATCGGGCCGCTGGTGGGGGCGCTGATTCGGCCCCTCGGCGGCATCTTCTCCGACAAGTTTGGCGGCTCGAACATGACCATGCTGGTGTTCGCGATCATGGCCAGCTCGGCCATCGGCCTGACCTTCCTCACCGCACCGACTTCATCCGAGCAGTTCACCCTGTTCTTCATCGTGCTGCTGGGCATCTTCTTGGGTGCTGGCATCGGCAACGCCAGCGTGTTCAAGCAGATCGTGATGATCTTCGAGCCCAAGCAAGCCAGCCCGGTGCTGGGCTTCACGGCGGCCGCGGCGGTGCTGCTGCTGGGCTTTTTTGTGCCGATCCTGTTTGGTCGCTCGTTTGCCATGACTGGCAGCCCCAATGCCGCGCTCTATTTCTTCGCCTTCCTGTACTTCGTGGGCATCGCGCTCAACTACTGGTACTACTGGCGCAAAGGCGCCGAGAAGCCCTGCTGATCCCGCCCAAGCCACCTTTCACACTGGAGACCCAGCCATGAGCCATTTCCTTGACCGTTTGACCTTCTTCAAGCTGGCACGCGAACCGTTTGCCGACGGCCACGGCCGCACCACCGCCGAAGACCGCACCTGGGAAGACGCCTACCGCAACCGCTGGGCGAGCGAGAAGATCGTGCGCTCGACCCACGGCACCAACTGCACCGGCTCCTGCAGCTGGAAAATCTACGTCAAGGGCGGCATCGTGACCTGGGAGACCCAGCAGACCGACTACCCGCGCACGCGCTGGGACATGCCCAACCACGAACCCCGCGGCTGCGCCCGTGGCGCCTCCTACAGCTGGTACCTGTACAGCGCCAACCGGGTCAAGTACCCGATGGTGCGCGGCCGGCTGCTGGAGCGCTGGCGCGCCGCGCTCAAGGTGGCCAAGACGCCGGTCGATGCCTGGGCGCTGATCGCCGACGATCAGGCGGCGCGGCGCGACTACCAGCAGGTGCGCGGCATGGGCGGCTTCGTGCGCTCGACTTGGGACGAAGTCAACCAGCTCATCGCCAGCGCCAACGTCTATACGATCAAAAAATACGGCCCCGACCGCATCATCGGTTTTTCGCCTATTCCCGCCATGAGCATGGTGTCCTACGCCGCCGGCTCGCGCTACATGAGCCTCATCGGCGGCGTGAGCATGAGCTTTTACGACTGGTACTGCGACCTGCCGCCCGCCAGCCCGCAGATCTGGGGCGAGCAGACCGACGTGCCCGAATCGGCCGACTGGTACAACTCGGGCTACATCATCGCTTGGGGCTCGAACGTGCCGCAGACGCGCACCCCGGACGCGCACTTCTTTACCGAGGTGCGCTACAAGGGCACCAAAACGGTGGCGGTCACGCCCGACTACTCCGAAGTCGCCAAACTGTCCGACATCTGGCTGCACCCCAAACAGGGCACCGACGCGGCGCTGGCCATGGCCATGGGCCACGTGGCGCTCAAGGAGTTCTACTTCCCCGACAGCGGCGTGCGCAGCGCCTACTTCGATGACTACGCGCGCCGCTACACCGACTTGCCGCTGCTGGTGCTGCTCAAAGAGCAAACCCTGCCCGACGGCAGCACCACCCTAGTGCCCGACCGCTACCTGCGCGCCAGCGACTTCAACGGCAAGCTCGGGCAGACCAACAACCCAGAGTGGAAAACCGTGGCCTTCGACAGCAACGGCAAAGCGGTGCTGCCCAACGGCTCGATCGGCTTTCGCTGGGGCCCCGAGGGGCGCGCCGACCAAGGCAAATGGAACCTCGAGGCCAAAGAAGCGCGCGCCAACGAAGAAGTGCGGCTCAAGCTCTCGGTGCTTGAAGACGGCGCCCAAGAACACCAGATCGCCGAAGTGGCCCTGCCCTACTTCGCCGGCCGCGACGTGCCGCATTTCAGTTCCAACAAAATGGGCGGAGGAGACATCAACCGCGTGCGCGTGCCGGTGGTCAAGTTGCCGCTGAGTAAAGAAGACGGCGCGCCCCAAGCACTGGTGGCGACGGTGTTCGACTTGCAGGTGGCGCAGTACGGCATCGACCGCGGGCTGGGCAGCGGGGCCAAAAACTACGACGACAACGCCCCCTACACCCCGGCTTGGCAAGAGGCCATCACCGGCGTGCCGCGTCAGCAGGTGATCACGGTGGCGCGCCAGTTTGCCGACAAACGTTGGGCAAGAGAAGCTGCGCCCGCAGTCGGGCTGGATTCCGCTGGCTTTTGCCACCGACTGGTCGCGCCCACCGCGGCAGCAGAACTCGACCTCGTTCTTCTACGCCCACACCGACCAGTGGCGCTACGAGCAGATCGGCGTCGCCGACATCCTGTCGCCGCTGGCCGACCCCAAAGCCTACGGCGGCAGCCTGATCGACTACAACGTGCGCGCCGAACGCATGGGCTGGTTGCCCAGCGCACCGCAGCTCAAGACCAACCCCTTGCAGGTGGTCAAGGACGCCGCCGCCGCCGGCATGGACCCCAAGGACTACGCCGTCAAGGCGCTCAAGGACGGCAGCCTGCAGATGAGCTGCGAAGACCCGGATGCGCCGCAAAACTGGCCGCGCAACCTGTTCGTCTGGCGCTCGAACCTGCTGGGCTCGTCGGGCAAGGGCCACGAGTACTTCCTCAAGCACCTGCTGGGCACGCAAAACGGCGTGCAGGGCAAAGACCTCGGCGCCGCCGACGCCAAGCCGACCGAAGTCGCTTGGCACGCCCAAGCGCCCGAAGGCAAGCTCGACTTGCTGGTGACGCTCGACTTTCGCATGAGCACCACCTGCCTGTACTCCGACATCGTGCTGCCCACGGCCAGCTGGTACGAGAAAAACGACCTCAACACCAGCGACATGCACCCCTTCATCCACCCGCTGTCGGTGGCGGTCGATCCGGTCTGGCAGAGCCGCTCCGACTGGGAGATCTACAAGGGCCTGGCCAAAGCGTTCAGCCAGGTCTGCGTCGGCCACTTGGGCGTAGAAAAAGAGCTGGTGCTGACGCCGCTGATGCACGACAGCCCGGCCGAGTTGGCGCAGCCCTTCGACGTCAAGGAGTGGAAAAAAGGCGAGTGCGATTTGGTGCCAGGCAAGACCGCACCGGCCATGACCGTGGTCGAGCGCGACTACCCCAACACCTACAAGCGCTTCACCGCGCTCGGGCCGCTGCTCAACAAACTGGGCAACGGCGGCAAGGGCATGGCCTGGAAGACCGAGACCGAAGTCACGCAGCTGGGCGAGCTCAACGGCATCACGCTGGAAGAAGGCCCGACCAAAGGCATGCCGCGCATCGTCAGCGACATCGACGCCTGCGAAGTGATTTTGCAGCTGGCGCCCGAGACCAACGGCCACGTCGCCGTCAAGGCTTGGGAGGCGCTGTCCAAGGTCACCGGGCGCGAGCACGCGCACCTGGCGCTGCACCGCGAGGACGAAAAAATCCGCTTCCGCGACTGCCAGGCGCAGCCGCGCAAGATCATCAGCTCGCCGATCTGGTCCGGGCTGGAATCCGAGAAGGTGTCGTACAACGCCGGCTACACCAACGTGCACGAACTGATTCCATGGCGCACCCTGACCGGACGCCAGCAGTTCTACCAAGACCACGCTTGGATGCGCGCCTTTGGCGAGGGTTTTTCGAGCTACCGGCCGCCGGTGGACCTCAACACCACCGACGCCATCCACAACCGCAAGCCCAACGGCAACAAAGAGATTTTGCTCAACTTCATCACCCCGCACCAGAAGTGGGGCATCCACAGCACCTACACCGACAACCTGATGATGCTCACGCTCAACCGCGGCGGACCGGTGATCTGGTTGTCCGAAGTCGATGCCAAGGCCGCCGGCATCGAAGACAACGACTGGGTCGAACTGTTCAACGTCAACGGCGCCATCTCGGCGCGCGCCGTGGTCAGCCAGCGCGTCAACCAGGGCATGGTGATGATGTACCACGCGCAAGAGAAGATCATCAACACGCCGGGTTCCGAAATCACCGGCCACCGCGGCGGCATCCACAACTCGGTCACGCGCGCCGTCACCAAGCCGACGCACATGATCGGCGGCTACGCGCAGCTGAGCTGGGGCTTCAACTACTACGGCACCATCGGCACCAACCGCGACGAGTTCGTGGTGGTGCGCAAGATGCACAAGGTCGATTGGCTCGACACCCCGGACGACCCGCAGCGCGCCAGCGCCGTCTTGTCGCAGGGCGAAAACCCCTGATGCCCACGCACCGCGAACAAGGAGCAATGCAATGAAAGTACGCGCACAGATCGGCATGGTCCTGAACTTGGACAAATGCATCGGTTGCCACACTTGCTCGGTAACGTGCAAGAACGTTTGGACCAACCGCCCCGGCGTCGAGTACGCCTGGTTCAACAACGTCGAGACCAAACCCGGCATCGGCTACCCCAAGGAGTGGGAAAACCAAAATCGCTGGAACGGCGGCTGGACCCGCAAGAGCGACGGCTCGATCGTGCCGCGCCAAGGGGGCAAGTGGTCGCTGCTGATGAAGCTGTTTGCCAACCCCAACCTGCCCGAAATCGACGACTACTACGAGCCCTTCACCTTCGACTACGAGCACCTGCACAGCGCGCCCGAAATGAAGACCGCGCCCACGGCACGCCCGCGCTCGCTCATCACCGGCCAGCGCATGGAGAAGATCGAATGGGGCCCGAACTGGGAAGAAATCCTGGGCGGCGAGTTCTCCAAGCGCAGCAAGGACTCCAACCTCGACAGCTTCGAGGCGGCGCAGAAAGCCATGGTGGGTGAGTTCGAAAACACCTTCATGATGTACCTGCCGCGGCTGTGCGAGCACTGCCTGAACCCGACTTGCGTCGCCTCCTGCCCATCGGGCAGCATCTACAAGCGCGAAGAAGACGGCATCGTGCTGATCGACCAAGACAAGTGCCGCGGCTGGCGCATGTGCGTCTCGGGCTGCCCGTACAAAAAAATCTACTACAACTGGAAAAGCGGCAAGGCCGAGAAGTGCATCTTCTGCTACCCGCGCATCGAAGCCGGCCAGCCCACGGTGTGCTCCGAGACCTGCGTGGGCCGCATCCGCTACCTCGGCGTGCTGCTCTACGACGCCGACCGCATCGAGCAAGCCGCCAGCGTGGCCCGCGACACCGACCTGTACCAGGCGCAACTCGACGTCTTTCTGGACCCCAACGACCCCAAGGTCATCGCCCAAGCCCTGCGCGACGGCGTGCCGCAGAACTGGCTCGACGCCGCCCGTGTGAGCCCGGTGTGGAAGATGGCGATGGACTGGAAGGTGGCGCTGCCGCTGCACCCGGAATACCGCACCCTGCCCATGGTCTGGTACATCCCGCCGCTGTCGCCCATCAGCGCCGCGGCCAACGCCGGCGCGCTCAACCTCAACGGCGTCATCCCCGACGTGAGCCAGTTGCGCATCCCGGTCAAGTATCTGGCCAACCTGCTCACCGCCGGCGACCCGTTCCCGGTGGTCAAGGCGCTCGAGCGCATGCTGGCCATGCGCGCCTACCAGCGCGCCAAGCACGTCGAGGGCGTGGTGAACCAAGAGGTGCTCGATCAGGTCGGGCTCGATGCGGCCACGGTCGAAGACATGTACCACATCATGGCCATCGCCAACTACGAAGACCGCTTCGTGATCCCGAGCACGCACCGCGAGTACGCCGAAAACTCATGGCCATCGCCAACTACGAAGACCGCTTCGTGATCCCGAGCACGCACCGCGAGTATGCCGAAAACGCCTACAACCTGCGCGGTGGCTGCGGCTTCAGCTTTGGCAACGGCTGCTCCGACGGCGAAACCGAAACCAGCCTGTTCGGGGCCGAGAAGAAGCGCACCATCCCCATCAAGGTAGGAGCCTGAGATGAGCCACCACAGCCCCCCACTGGCCCCGAGCATGCAGCTGACGCTGCGCGCGCTGGCGCACCTGCTGCGCTACCCCGACGCGGCCCTGCGCGCGCACCTGCCCGAGCTGCGCGCCGCCTTGCAACAAGAGGCCGCGCTCGCCGCGCCGCGCTTGGCCGAGCTCGAGCAGCTGCTGCAGCGCCTGCAGCACAGCAGCGGCCTGACGGTCGAGGCCGAGTACGTCGAGCTCTTTGACCGCGGCCGTGGCACGGCGCTGCACCTGTTCGAGCACGTGCACGGCGACAGCCGCGACCGCGGCCCGGCCATGATCGACCTGCTGCAAACCTACGAGCAAGCCGGCCTGTACCTGGACGCCGACGACCTGCCCGACTACCTGCCGGTGCTGCTCGAGTTCGCCTCGACCCAGCCGGCCGAGCAAGCGCGGGCCTTTCTGCACGAGACCGCGCACATCGTGCGCGCCATCTTCAGCGCCCTGCTCAAGCGCCAAAGCCCCTACGCCTGCGTGCTGGCGGCGGTGCTCGAGCTCGCCGGCGAGGCCGCCGAACCGGTGCCGGTGGCCGCCGACCCGGATCTCGATCAGGCCTGGGCCGAGCCGGCGGCGTTTGACGGCTGCGCCAGCAGCGGCCAAACGCGGCCCGATCAGCCGCAACCGATACGCTTTGTCAAGCCGTCCAAACCGTCGCATCAAGGAGCGCAGACATGAACTCGCTGCATCAGTTCTTCTTTGGCTACTTCCCCTACATCTGCTTGGCCGTGTTCTTGGTCGGCAGCCTGCTGCGCTTCGATCGCGACCAGTACACCTGGAAGACCGATTCGTCGCAGCTGCTGCGCACCGGCCAGTTGCGCTGGGGCAGCAACCTGTTTCACATCGGCATTCTGGTGATCTTTTTTGGCCACACCGTCGGCCTGCTGACCCCGCCTTGGATCTATGAGATTTTTATCAGCACCGCCGACAAAAAGCTCATGGCCATCAGCGTCGGCGGCGTGGCTGGGGTGCTGGGCCTGATCGGCCTGAGCCTGCTGCTGCACCGGCGCCTGAGCGATCCGCGCATCCGCGCCACCAGCAAGAGCGCCGACATCTTGATTCTGTGGCTGCTGTGGGCCCAGTTCGCGCTCGGCTTGGCCACGATCTGGGTTTCGGTGCAGTACCACCTCGATGGTGCCAAGATGGCGCAGTTGTCGGCTTGGGCGCAGCACATCGTGACATTCCGCGCCGGCGCCGCCGAGCTGCTGGTCGATATCGGCTGGATCACCAAGGCGCACCTTGTGCTGGGCATGACGCTGTTCCTGGTGTTTCCGTTCAGCCGCTTGGTGCACGTCTGGAGCGGCTTTGGCACCTTGGCCTACCTGCGGCGCCCCTACCAACTGGTGCGCAGCCGCCGCTTGGGTCTGGGCGAGCGTTCGGACGCGCCACGCTGAACCGCCTGCACCCCCACAACCACGGACATCCCACCCAAGCCTGAAAGCCAGACCCACTATGAACGACTTGACTGAAGCCACGCGCACGGGTTGCGGTGGCGGCGGTGGTGACTGCCAGTGTGCCGCCCAAGCCGCCGAGGCTGCGGCCGCCACCGCGCCGCCGCTGCCGCGCATCAACGGCGTGGCGCTGCAACGCGCCGACGAGGCCCTGTCGCCGCCCGAACTGCGCGAGCGCGCTTACGCCGAGTTGCTGCGCCAAGAGGCCGTCCGCCGCGGCCTCTTGCCCGCCGCTGAGCACACCGATCTGGCCCCGACCTTGGACGAGGCGCAGCAGGAGTGCATCCAAGCCATGCTCGAGTCCGAGGTGCAAACGCCCGAGCCCAACCTCGAGGCGTGCGAGCGCACCTACCAGGCCCAGCGCCTGCAGTTCGTGGTCGGGCAGGCGGTGAACCTGCGCCACATCCTGTTTGCCGTCACCCCCGGGGTGAGCGTGCACGCGCTGGCGCAGCGCGCCGAAACCGCGTTGCTGGAGCTGTCGCGCAAAGAAGCCGCGCCGCAGCGCTTTGGCGAACTGGCGCGCGAGCTCTCCAACTGCCCCAGCGGCGCCCAAGGCGGCGAACTGGGCTGGATCGGCCCCGACGACTGCGCGCCCGAACTGGCCAACGAGCTGTTCTTCCAGACCGACCAACTCGGCGGCATGGGGCTGCACCCGCGCTTGGTGCACACGCGCTTTGGCTTTCACATCGTCGAGGTGCTGGGCAGGCGCAAGGGCCGCCAGCTCGCTTTCGACGAAGTGCGCGAGCGCATCGAACGCCAGCTGCGCCTCAAGTCGCGCGCCACGGCGCTGCGCCACTACATGCTGCTGCTGGCCGGCGCGGCGCAGATCGAGGGCTTGGAGCTCGAGGCCAGCAGCGCGCCGCTGCTGCAGTGAGGGGCAACGCCGCCAGCCGACGAGGGGCGTGCGTATTTGCGCCCCGATGAAGCCCCACGGCTGGCCTTGATGCGCCAGCGCAGCCGCAGGCGCGCGCCATGCGCGTAGAATTAACCGACGCCAAGCCCTCCGGACCCCTGAGCTGGCCTGGGAACCACAACGACCCACCCGAAATGAACCCCATGCCCAGCACGCCCAGCGTCACCGAATGGCTCGCCCAAACCGGCTTGCAGCCGCTGCTACTGGCTGGCCGCACTCTGCTGCCGATCGTGCAAGGCGGCATGGGCGTGGCGGTATCGGCCTCGAGCCTGGCCGGCAACGTGGCGGCGCTGGGGGCGGTGGGCACGCTGTCGTCGGTCGATCTGCGGCGCAAACACCCCGACCTGATGGAACAGACCGCGCATCTGGGCACCGGCCCCGAGGCGCGGCCGCTGATCGACGCCGCCAATATCGTGGCGCTGCGGCGCGAGATCGCGCGCGCGCGCGAAATCGCACAAGGCGGCGGCCTGCTGGCGATCAACATCATGAAGGCCATCAGCGCCTACAGCGCGCACGTGCGCGAGGCGCTGGCCTGCGGCATCGACGCGCTGGTGGTGGGCGCCGGGCTGCCGCTCGATTTGCCCGAAATGGCGCAAGACCACCCCAAAACCGCCCTCATCCCGATTTTGTCGGATGCGCGCGGTGTGCAGCTGATCGTGCGCAAGTGGGAGAAAAAAGGCCGCCTGCCCGACGCCATCGTGATCGAGCACCCGCGCTGGGCCGGTGGCCACTTGGGCGCGGCCAAGGTCAGCACCCGCGCTGGGCCGGTGGCCACTTGGGCGCGGCCAAGGTCGACGATTTGCGCGACAGCCGCTTCGACTTCGAGCAGGTGCTGCCGGCGGTGCGCGCCTTTTTGCGCTCGGCTGGCATCGAGCGCGCCATCCCCCTGATCGCCGCCGGCGGCGTCTATGAGCGCGCTGACGTGCAGCGCCTGCAGGGTCTGGGGGCCGATGCGGTGCAGCTGGGCACCGCCTTTGCCGTGACCCAAGAATGCGATGCCGATCTGGGCTTCAAGCACATCCTGGCTCGGGCGCGGCCGCGTGATCTGGCCGAGTTCATCAGCGTCGCCGGGCTGCCGGCGCGCGGGGTGCGCAACCACTGGCTGAGCAAATACCTGCGCATCGAGCCCAAGCTCAAGGCGGTGGCGCACGCCAAGGGCCACTGCAACATGGGCTTTGACTGCCTGACCCACTGCGGCCTGCGTGACGGCAAGGCCGAGATGGGCCAGTTTTGCATCGACCAGCAACTCGGGCACGCGCTCGAGGGCGACGCGCAGCGCGGCCTGTTCTTTCGCGGCGCCGGCCCGCTGCCCTTTGGCGACCAGATCCGCCCGGTGCGCGACCTGCTGCGCTGGCTCATCGAAGGCGTGCGCGAAGGCGTGAGCGGCGACCCCAAAGCGGCTTGGTTGGCCGAGCTCGAGCCCGCCCAACCCTACGACCCGGCCAGACCGGTGCTTGCAGCCTAAAATCACCGCAGCCCGACTCACGCTGCCCTTATGACCTCTGCTACACCCACTTCCTCAGCCTCCTGCGCCCCCACCGCTTCTATTTCCAGCCCCGCTCCCCGCGCTGGCGCGCTGCCCGACCTGCCGCCACAACCGATCAGCCTCGACGTCCTGCGCGAAAAATACCTCAAGGGCGACGAGCGCAACGCCGACGATCTGTTTGACCGCTTGGCGCGCGCGCTCGCCAGCGTCGAGGCGCCCGGGCGCCGCGCCGAGTTCGAGGCGCTCTTTAGGCTCAACCTCGCCGCCGGCGGCATCGGCGCCGGGCGCATCATGAGCGCGGCCGGCAGCGGCATCAGCGCCACCCTGATCAACTGCTTCGTCCAGCCCGTGGGCGACTGCATCCAAGGCATGGACGACGCCGGTTACCCCGGCATCTACGAGGCGCTGCGCGAAGCCGCCGAGACCATGCGCCGCGGCGGCGGTGTGGGTTACGATTTTTCGCGCATCCGGCCCAAGGGCGCGCGCGTCAAGGGCACGGCCTCGACCGCCAGCGGGCCGTGCAGCTACATCAACGTTTTTGACCAATCTTGCGCCACGGTCGAGAGCGCCGGCGCGCGCCGCGGCGCCCAGATGGGCGTGCTGCGCATCGACCACCCGGACGTGCTCGAGTTCATCACCGCCAAACGCACGCCGGGGCGTTGGAACAACTTCAACGTCTCGGTGGGCGTGAGCGACGCCTTCATCGAAGCCGTGCTGCACGACCGCCCCTGGGACTTGGTGCACCCGGCCACCCCCGGCGCCGACCAGGTGGCCGCCGGCGCCCAGCAACGCGCCGATGGCCTGTGGGTCTATCGCCAGCTGCCGGCGCGCACGCTCTGGGACACCATCATGCGCTCGGCCTACGACTTTGCCGAGCCGGGCATCCTGTTCCTCGACCAGATCGCGCGCGACAACAACCTGCGCTACTGCGAAAGCATCGAAGCCACCAACCCGTGCGGCGAGCAACCTTTACCCCCTTACGGCTGCTGCGACCTTGGACCGGTGATTTTGCCGCGCTTCGTGCTGCATCCCTTTGGCCACGGCGGCACGGCACGCTTTGACTTCGAGCGCTTTGCCCAATGCGTGGCCGTGCAGGTGCGCGCGCTCGACAACGTGCTCGAGCTCACGCACC